>Ga0181520_10008949_pt1 | contig 14021 bp, 8 predicted proteins | sample PEATcosm2014_Bin_29_FD_132451 | JGI IMG/M metagenome (GOLD analysis project Ga0181520, IMG submission 132451) | Peatland microbial communities from MTU Mesocosm Facility, Houghton, MI, USA - PEATcosm2014_Bin02_30_metaG | ecosystem: Environmental > Terrestrial > Soil > Wetlands > Peat | place... | reverse complement strand
TGGCTGCCTTCTGGTCGCCACTAAAGTGCCGTCGTTTGATAGTCATGGGGGAATCCTCCTCGTTCAGGAATCATATACAACCCGAACGAACGGGGATTTCCATTTCCGACTGGTTCAAAACAAGATCAGTTTTTCCCGAGAGATTTCCCTGCTTTCACCCATCCAAGTTTCGCATCTATGCCGACGAATCCGGCACGCACGGGCATGAGTGGCTAATAATCGGCATGTTGTTTGTGCCGAACCACGGCCCCCTGCATAGTGCGCTCTGCCGCGTCAAAGAAGAGCAGCAATACTTCAATGCTTCCCCAAAGAAATCGGCGAGATACAAAGAAATACATCTTTCTGAATTCAAATCCCCTCGCGATGTCACTGTTGGGAAAAAATGGCTGGAGCTGTTTGTCGCGCACGATTGCTACTATCGCTGCGCCGTAATCGACTGGAGTCGGTGGGACGGAAAGTATTTTGGTGATCCATTCGAGCCCGAATCGCTAAAAAAACGGCGTGCGTATAAGAAGTGGGCTGAGATGTTACTGCAGGTGGAAGTGAAATTTCCCGATGGAACGCCGCGTTTTTGCCGTGCAAGATTTTATCTCGACAAGCTCCTTATTCTCTGTGGTTATGACGTACTTGACCATCTTCGCATTCGTTTCACCGAGTCCTATCATGGATCATCCCCGTACATTGACACATTCCAGCATACCGATTCATGGAAGGACGCTAATCAATGCCTGCAGCTCTGCGACCTACTAACGGGCTGCCAGTACCAATCACTCGTGCCGGCACATAATGCCTGTAAGCAGCAAATGCGAAAAGCGTTGGACGACTTTTTGGTTCCACTTGGCGTTGAGAGAAACACGCCCAGTTTTTGGCGAAAGTACGCACCAAACACGCTTAACAACCACTTTCCGAAGTTTAGCGCGTGGTTTTGGCAACCAACGAACAAGAAGAGCCATTCACGGCGTAAAAGACTCTAGCAAGAAAACGCGAAACCTGGATGGGCTGACTGTCATCGGCGATCGGGCAAAGCCCGAACCCTCGGCCAGCGCTCCAGGTTTCTACGTGAAATCTAGCAAATGTCCACGAGGGCGTCAATTTCTTTTTTGCCGCCGTCATGCATTTCGATCCGCAACTCCTTGGACCATACAGCCTTACGCTATCTTGCCTATTTTGTCTTTACTCCCGAGATTTGTCCCGTAATCGGTATTATCGTCAATCACCTTCGTCTGCATGAGTTCCGCATCCGCCGCGGGGCGTCTTCTTCTAGCCCTGATCCGAAACCGCCAAAAATCTGGCAGAACGGCCCACGCGGCGGGGGTGCGAAAACAGCAACACTGAGCTACGACACTACCCGGCAGTGCCAATGAATACATGTTGGGGTGGCAGTTGCACTGCCACCCATGTTCTTGCCGTAATTCCGGGGCGGCAGTGCAACTGCCGCCCCAACAACGGGCCGCCGGTCACGGTTTTGACCGGGCGGGCGGCGAAGCCGAGGGCGTCTCGTGGTAGGGCTTTCCCGCCTCGTACAATGCCATCTGCGTCCGCAACACCCGCACCAAAGGCGAGTTGTTTTGACGCTTAGCAAGCTCCACGGCTTTGCGGGCGGTGGCCACGGCTTCCGCAAACCGCCCTGCTTCGGCATAGGCGGCGGCCAGCGTGTCCAGCACCTCCGCCCGCGGGCCGCCGCACAGCTCCTCGGCCCGCCGGGCATGCTCGATCGCCGCGGCACCGTCGCGCAACGACGCCTCGGGGCACGTGGCCAGCAACCAGGCCAGGGCGCCGTGGGCCATCAGGTAGCGGGGCTCAAGTTCCACGGCCTTCCGATACTCTGCGGCGGCCTCCCGGAACCTGCTCCGTGCCGCCAGCACGTTGCCCAGGCTGAAGTGGGCCCCGACGTCTTTCGGCTGGATTGCCAATGTCTTCCGATACTCGGCGATCGCGTCGTCAAACTGGCCCAAGGCCGTCAGGGCGTTGCCCAGGTTGCCGTGGATCATCGCATGGTTGGGCGCGATCTCCAACGCCTTGCGATACTGGCTGACCGCCTCGGCGAACCGGCCGTGCTGGGCCAAGGCATAGCCAAGATTGTTGCGGGCCTCGAGGTAGTCGGGCTTGATAGCCAGGGCTTTGTGATATTCGGCCATCGCCGCGTCGAACTGCCGCCGGGCGGCCAAGACCATGCCCAGATTGCTATGGGCCTCGACGAAATCGGGTTTAATCTCGAGCGCCTGCTGAAAGCATCGGGTGGCCTCGTCCACTTTTCCGCGCGCTTGCAGGGCCAGGCCCAGATTGTTGTACGCCTCCGGGTAGCGAGGCTGGATTTCCAGTGCTTGCCGGTACTGCACCATGGCCTCGTCGAAGCGGCCCTGGCCGGCCAAGGCGAGGCCAAGGTTGGCGTACGCCTCGGCGAAGTCCGGCTCGATATCCAGGGCCCGGCGATACTGCTCGATCGCCTCCTGAAGCCGGCCGTGGTGCGCCAAGATGAAGCCGATGTTCTTGTACACCTTGGCAAAGTGGGGATCGATTTCCAGAACCTTGCGATAATGGTTCATCGCTTCATCGAACCGGCCCCGGCTGACCAAGACGGCGCCTAGGTTGTTGTGAGCCCCCGCATCATCGGGCTTGATTTCCAGCGCCTGCTGATACTGTGTTATCGCCTCATCGAGCCGCCCCTGGTCGGACAAGGCGTTGCCCAGGTTGTTATGGGCCGGAACGTTTTCGGGAGTGCAGGCCAGGGCATGGGTCCACAAGGTCTCGCTGTCGCGCCAAAACGTGGTCTGCCACCATGCGCAGCCCATCAGAACCGCCAGGACCAATGCCGACACCGCGGCGCCCCACCGGCGGCGATACGCCCCGGACCGGCACAGGTCTGCCGCACCCCAGACCAACGCCACGGCCAGCCCCATCTGCGGCAAGTAGGTGTAACGGTCGGCCATCGCCTGCAAACCGACCTGCACCAGGCCGACCACCGGCACCAGCATTCCCAGGTACCATAGCCAACCCACGAGCAAATAGGGGCACTGCCGGCGATAGGCCAGCGCTGCAGCCGTGGCCCCCGCCAGTACGACGGCTGCGCCGGCAACTTGCCACAGGGGTAAATGCTCTCCCGGATGGGGATAAAACACGGCCAGTCCCATCGGGCAAAAGAACTGGCCCACGTAGGCGACATAAGAAACCAGGGCATTGGCCGCGCGCCACGGGAAGGGGAGCCGTTCGCCGGGCAGCAGAGCCTCTTTCTGAGCCCAAACGGTGACGGCGCAGGAGGCAGCGGCGAGCACGAGCAGGGACAGCTTTTCGATCACCGTCTGCCAGCAAAAGTTGCCTTCCGCAGGCGCGGCGGCGACGTGGCGACGGCCCCACATCCGCTCCAGCGGCCAGTAGTCCAGCAGTAGCAGCACGAAGGGGAGCGTCACTAGCATCGGCTTGGCCATCAGCCCCAGGGCAAAGATCGCGATCATCGCCAGGTAACGCCACCAGGAAAACGCGCTCCGCGCATACCAAACGTAAGTCCCCAGCGTCAGCACAAAGCACAGCCCGCTCAGAACGTCCTTGCGTTCCGCGACCCAGGCCACCGATTCGACGCGCAGCGGGTGCACGGCAAAGATCGCGGCCGCCAGCGCACTGAGCCAGAAGCCGCCGGTCATCCGCCAGAGGACGAGGAACCACGCGACGACCGTAGCCGCGTGCAGCACGACATTGGTGGCGTGGTGCCCTGCGGCGTCGAGCCCGTAGAGCTGACAGTCCACCAGATGAGACAGGCCGGTCAATGGGTGCCAGTTTGCACAATGGCGATGAGTAAAGACCCAGACGATGTCTGACACCGTCAGCCCACGTGCCACGTGGGGGTTCTCAGAGACATACACGTTGTCATCGTAATTGACGAACCCATAGCGGACCGTGGGGCCGAAAACCAGCCCGACCGCTAGCAACAGCAGGGCGGCGACGGCCAGAACCCGGCCGCGGGCGGGCCGCCCTGGGCTGCCGCTCTGGCCGCCGGCCGTGCCCCGATACCCCAGATCGTGCTTTTCCGGCGGTCGGTGACTGTTTCGCTTTCGGCCCATGCAGATGTTACGGCTGGCCGGAAACCGTCAGCCGGCATTAGGATGGCTTCCGGCTGCTCCCGGAGGGTTACACGCTCCAGTTTCCGCACATGCAACGTGGAAGTCAAGTCGGACGGCGGATAGTGTGCAGCCGCGGATTGAGACGGCCGGCCATGTCCGCGCGCTGTAGGGAACGGCCTCTGTGCCGTTCCGCGGCGCCTCTGTGCCGTTCCGCGGCGGCCTCCCCAATCCCGGAACGCCACGGAGGGCGTTCCCTACAGCGCCCGCACGACAAGTCGCGGCCGGCGTCTGGCCGACGACCGATTGCGAATTTCGGGGACCGAAAAGCAAGAAGCCCGCACAGTGAGGCGGGCTTCTTGACGCGTTTGTTTCCGAGGGAGAGGCGGTACGCCGAACTCGGTTGCCTGTTGCCCTCCTCTATCGGGCCAGCGGTCAAAACCCGGTGTATCGGCCCTTCCTCTTGGCTCGCCAGCTACTTTCACTATACACGATCTCGCCATCTCAGCTATGCCCTGAACGGCTGGGAGGATCGTTTTTGGCCGTGCGGCCGGCGGGTGCAGATGAAATCGCCAGTGTGCCTGATTGCCGGCCGACGGGAAGCCTCGTATAACGAAAAGGTCCGAGACTCTTTCAAGGAGGGGAGCCAGCCATGAAGCGCTATTTCTTCCCAACGTGCTGGGTCTTGTTGGCGTTGCTACTGCTGGCCGGTTGTGGCAACGACCCGCCGCCCGCCCAAACCGTCGAGCCGGCACGCGACTTGCCGCGGAAACGCGTCGAGAAGGTCCGCGGGCCGGCCGTCGCCGGCCTCTTCTATCCCAAGCACGAAAGCGATCTAAAACAGACCGTCGACCGGCTGCTGGCCCAAGCGAAGACGGAATCGATCGAAGACCTTCGGGCGCTGGTATGCCCTCACGCGGGATACGAGTTCTCCGGCCCGATCGCGGCCTCCGGTTACAAGCAACTGGTGGGCCGGAACTTCTCGACCGTCATCCTGTTGGGGCCGAGCCATTATGCGGCGTTTGCGGGGGCCTTCGTCTCGTCGGCCGACGCCTATCAGACGCCGCTGGGCCCGGTGCCGCTTTCGCCGAAGGCGGCCGAGATGGCCAAAATTGCCCCCTTTGCCGCCCATCCGCCGTGCGAGGTCGACCGCCCAAGCTGGTGGCGCCAAGCGCCGAAGGATTTGCCCCCCTTCGGCGAGGACACGCCCGAAAGCTGGGAACACTCGCTGGAGGTCCAGTTGCCGTTCTTGCAGCGCACGCTGCACGACTTCAGCATCGTGCCCGTGGTTTTCGGGCAGGTCGATCCCGAGCAGGTGGCCGGGAAACTGCTATCGTTTCTCGATCGCCAGACGCTCATCGTCGTCAGCACCGACCTGAGCCACTACCATCCCTATGAAGAGGCCCGGCGGCTTGACGCGCGGACCGTCAAGGCGGCCTGCGAGCTGCGCGGCGACGCTTTGGCGAGCGACGATGCGTGCGGTTGCGCGCCGTTGCTGTGCCTGATCGACATTGCCCGGCAAAAAGGCTGGAAAACGCGGTTGCTGGACTGCCGCAACAGCGGCGATACGGCCGGCGAGAAGCGGGCGGTGGTCGGCTACGCGGCCATTGCTTTTTTCGGGCCCGACCGGGCTGCCGCAGCGCCCCTGCCGAAGCCAAAGACGGGCCCGCTGACGCCGGCAGAGCGGCGGTTCCTGCTCGGCCTGGCGCGGAAGAGCATTGCCGCCGCCGTGGCCCACGGCGAGGCCCCCGACGAGGATGCCGAGGTACCGGAGGCATTGCGTGCCCGGCGGGCGTGCTTCGTTACGCTCACCGAAAACGGCGATCTGCGGGGTTGCATCGGCAGCATCTTTCCCGAGGAGTCGCTCTATCGGGCGGTGCTTCGCCGGGCCCGCTCGGCGGCCATCGAGGATCCGCGCTTCCCCCCGGTCCAGAGCGATGAACTGAAGAAGATCGCGGTCGAGGTCAGCGTGCTCACGGTGCCCCAGCGGTTGGCGTTCAAGTCGCCGGAAGACCTGCTGGCGAAGCTGCGGCCGGGCGTCGACGGCGCGGTGCTGCGGGTGGGAAACCGGCAGGCCACCTATCTGCCGCAAGTCTGGGAGAAGCTGCCGGACAAACGACGGTTCATGGACGAGCTGGCCGAGAAGGCGGGCCTGCCCGCCGATGCCTGGCGGCGGCCGGAGGCCGTGGTCTTGACCTATCAGGTCGAGGCGTTCAAGAAGGAAGGGGGAAACGGCAAACGCTGACGCCCAATGGTCCCTGAGCCGAAAAGCCCCGACGTCGATCGTTCCGCGTTGAGCGTCCGGCGTCTCGTGTTCTTCCCGGCCGTCTGCTGTCTCGGCCTGTCGGCGTTCTTCACGCAACTGGTCCTGATGCGCGAGTTGCTGAGCGCGTTTTCCGGCAACGAGCTGGTCCTGGGGATCGTGCTGGGAAACTGGATGCTACTGACGGGCATCGGCGCGAGTCTGGGCCGAACCGCCGGCCGGCTGCGGTCCCCGATTATCGTCTTTGTGGCCGCCGAAATCCTCATTGCCTTGTTGCCCATCGCCGACGTCTTCCTGCTCCGCTGGCTGCGGAACGTGGTGTTCCTCCGCGGCGCGGAAGTGGGCGTGACCGAGACCGTGGCGAGCTGTTTCCTCCTGCTGGCGCCGTATTGCCTGGCGACCGGCTATGTGTTGACGGTGGCCTGCACCGCGCCGCGGGCATCCCCGGCCGACTGGATCGGCAGGGTTTATTCGCTGGACAATTTAGGGAACGTGCTGGGTGGGTTGGCCTTCCTGATCGTTCTGGCCCATTGCTCCAACCATTTCACCATGCTCTATTGGGCCGCCGGGGTGAATCTCGTCTGTGCCGCGCTGGTGGCGAAGGCGGCGGGCAAACCGCGGCTGGCAGCCGCAGCGGCCCTGATCCTGGCGGCGATGGCCGGCCTGTTAGCCTGGGGCGATCTTGACGACATCTCCCGCCGGCTGGAATATGCGGGGCAACATGTCGTCTTTCACGGCGATTCGCCCTATGGGAGCCTGGTCGTGACCGAGTCGGCCGGCCAATTGAACTTCATCCATAGCGGCGTGCCGCTGTTCTCGACGCACAACGTTGCCCGCATCGAGGAGGCGGTGCACTACGCCATGGCACAGCGGCCGCACGCGAGGCGGGTGCTGCTGATCTCCGGCGGCATTTCGGGCACGGCCCGCGAGCTGCTCAAGTATCCGGTCGCGGCGATCGATTACGTGGAACTCGATCCGCTCGTGCTGGAAGTGGCTCGGCGTTTGTTGCCCGAAAGCCTCGCCGACCCTCGCATCCACGTGGTTCAGGGCGACGGGCGGCAGTTCGTTCGGCAGACCGCTAAGCGGTACGACGTGGTGATCGCCGACGTGCCCGATCCCGGCACCTCGCAACTGAACCGCTTCTACACGCGAGAGTTCTTCGCCGAAGTGCGTCGGATTCTCACGCCCGGCGGGGTGCTGTCGCTTTCGCTGGGGACCTATGAGAACTACCTCGGCAAGGAACTCGGGCGCATGATCGGCGTGGCGTATGAAACGCTGCGGATCATGTACGCCAACGTGCTGATGCTTCCCGGCAGCCGGGTGTTTTTTCTGGCCTCGGACGGACCCCTTACGGCGGACGTGGCGCCGCGGATGGAAGCGGCCGGCGTGCAGGCGCGGCTGGTGAACCGCGACTACCTCAAGGGCATGCTCACGGCCGACCGGATGGCTGACCTGCGGCGGGCCATCTCGTCCGTCGCCCCGGTGAACGAAGACTTCAGCCCGATCCTCTACTACTGCCATCTCCGCTACTGGATGAGTCAATTCGAAGTCCGTTTCGGCCTGCTCGAAGGCCTGTTGGCGGCGCTGCTGGTGATCTACCTGGTTCGACTGCGGCCGGTTCCGCTAGTGGTGTTCTGTGGCGGGTTTGCCGCATCGGCCTTGGAAGTTGTGTTGCTGCTCGCCTTCCAAGTTCTCTTCGGATCGTTGTACTACCAGGTGGGACTGATCGTCACCATGTTCATGCTCGGCCTGGTGATCGGTGCGACCCTGATTGGCCGATGGCTGGTGGGCTGGGGCCGGCCACACCTGGCCGCGCTGGCCATTGCCATTGCGGTCTTTGCCGCACTGCTGCCGCTGGCGCTGCTTGCCGTGGGACGGTCCGCGGGGCCGGCCGGCACAGTCGCCATTCCACTGCTCACGCTAGCATTGGCGGTGCTGGTGGGTATGGAGTTCCCCTTGGCCGCCAAGGTCGATTTTCAGAACCCCGCCGCGACATCCGCCCGGCTCTATACGGCCGACTACGTCGGCGGCGCGTTGGGCGCACTGTTGGTCAGCACCTTGCTGATCCCCATGTTGGGTGTGTTCGCGGTCTGTTTTCTGACAGCCGGCTTGAATGTGGTGGCCGCCGGCATCATGCTGGTAAGAGGAAGATAGAGATGTCGCGCAAGAAAACCCTCCACTACTACCTGCTCCGGCTCGCTCGGTTGAGCGGTTGGCTGTTGTTGCCGCTGGTGGTATTGTATATAGGGACGGGATTTGCCTTGTGCGGCAAGTTGGGGTTCAATCGGTGGATGGACCTCCAGCAGGCCCTTGTGATCCATCAGCTCTTTGACTGGCCGCTGGTGGGACTCTTTCTGCTGCACGCGACGATCACCTCCTATTTCGCCATGCGGAGGTGGGGATGGATCAAGAACCGCAAGGAAGGCTGTCGGCCGGATTCTCCCGCCGAGAAGTCTTGAAACTTGGTTTGAGCGGCTTGGCCTGCGCCGCTTGTGGCGCAGGGGGGCTCTATTACGTCGCCCGTCGGCTCCAATCGGCCGGCCTGACCGGCGTCTTCCCGCACGACGCCCCCAGGGGAGAGCTTTGGGAACTGTGGCGCAAGCGCGGCTGGGTGCAGGAAGCGCGGCACTACCTGAAACTGGGCCAAAACATCCAGTGCAAACTTTGTCCCAATGAGTGTCTGTTGGGGCCGGAGGACCGTGGGCACTGCCGCGACCGGGTGCACAAGGACGGCAAGCTCTACACGTTGGCCTACGCCGATCCGTGTGCGCTGCACGTCGCCCCGATCGAGAAGAAGCCGCTTTTGCACTTCTTGCCCGGCACGGAAGCGTTTTCGCTGGCCGCGGCCGGCTGCGGTTTTCGCTGCCTGAATTGTCAGAACTGGGACATCTCGCAGCGCAAGCCGGAAGAGACGAAGGACCCGCGCGGCCCGCCGATGCGGCCGACGCCCCAGCAGTTGCAGGCTCTGGCGAGTGACGACGTCGACCGGCTCACGCTCTTGCCCGAGGACGTGGTCGGCGCGGCCGAGCATTTCTCCTGCCCCTCGATCGCCTACACCTATTCCGAGCCGATCGTCTGGTTCGAGTACATGATCGACATTGCCAAGGCGGCCCGCGCGAAAAAGATCAAGAACTGTTGGATCACTTGCGGCTATATCCAAGAAGAGCCGCTCAGGGAGCTGTGCCGGGTGACCGATGCGGCCAACGTGAATCTGAAGAGTTTCGACGAGACAATCTATCGCGAGCTGAACACGGGCAAGCTGGAGCCGATTCTTTCGACGCTGAAGACGCTCAAGCGCGAAGGGGTTTGGTTCGAAGTGACCAACCTGGTGGTGCCTACCTACACCGACAAGCCCGAGATGATCCGGCGGATGTGCGACTGGTTGCTGGCCAACTTGGGGCCGGACTATCCGCTGCACTTTTCCCGTTTCCAGCCGGCGCACAAGCTCACCCACCTGCCGCCCACGCCGGTGGCCGCCTTGCTGGAGGCGCGGGAGATCGCCCGGTCGGCCGGGCTCCACTTCGTGTACGTGGGCAACTGTCCGGAGGTGACGGACGGCGAGACCACCTTCTGCCCGCAGTGCAAAAAGGCGGTCATCGAGCGGCATTTCTTTAGCGTGCGGTCGATGCGTTTGGCCGGCGGCAAATGCCAGTCGTGCGGCGCGCGAATTCCCGGCGTGTGGGCGGTCTAGGTTTAGCCGCCGCGTTTATTCCGGCTAGCGCCGCGAAGATCGGGAGCCGAACATCCAGCGGGCAATGCGGGCCATCCAGCGGTGCTTGTCGCGGTAAGGGAACCAGTGAAACGGAAGCCGCATGCCAAAGCGGTGCTCCACCACCGACTGGGTAGCGCAGAACTCCCAGAGCCCTTCGCGGCCGCCGACGCGGCCAAATCCGCTCTGGCGGACTCCGCCAAATGGGATCTCGGTGATGCCAAAATGCACCAGGCAGTCGTTGATGGCCACGCCGCCGGTATGGAACTGCTCCGCCCAGCGCCACGCTTGGCGACGATTCCTGGTCCAGATGCTGGCCGAAAGTCCGTAGGGGGTGTCGTTGGCCAAGGCGATCGCCTCGTCCATGTTGCACACCGCCATGATGGGCAGCAGCGGGGCAAACACCTCCTCCCGCATGATACGCATCCCGTGGTGGACGTTGGTGAGCACGGTCGGCGGAAAACAATGGTCGTCGGCGGCCGCCGGAGCGCCGCCACAGCGGACCACCGCCCCCTGGGCAATGGCGTCGGCCAGAAGTTCGCGAACCTCGGCCAGGTGCTCGGCAGTGCGAATCGGCCCCAGGTCGTGATCCCAGTCGGGGCCCGGCAACGACTCGGGGGCAGTGACGGCGGAGAACCCCTGCGACAGCCCGCGGGCGATCTCCACCACGCGCTCGATGAACGGCTCGGCGATCGTCCGATCGACGTAGCAGCGCTCGATGGCGACGCAACTCTGGCCGGCGTTGAAGAACGCGCCCCACGCGGCGGCCTGCGCGGCGCGCTCGACGTCGGCATCGGCGGCCACGATCATCGGATCGTTTCCGCCCAACTCCAGCAACAGCGGCGTGAAACGGGCGGCGGCGGCTTGGGCAATCGCCCGAGCCCCGCGGCTGCCGCCGACGAAGACCAGCTTGTCGACCCCGGAGCCGGCCAGCGCCACGCCCGTGGCCCGGTCACCCGCGAGCACCTGAAACACGGGCTCCGGCGGCCCGAGCGCGTTGAAGGCCTCTTGCAAACACAACGCCGTGCGGAGGGCCAACCGCGAAGGTTTCAGAATCACGGCGTTGCCGGCCAGGAGCGCCGGCACCGCGGACATCAGCGGCAAAGCCACCGGGTAATTCCAGGGCGTGATGCAGCCCACTACCCCCAGCGGCCGATAGTGGATCGCCGCCCGCTTATTCCACTGCAAACCAGGAGTCAGCCGACGCGAGCGGAGGATTTTGGGGCCCCGCCGGGCGTGGCACCCAATCAGCAGGCCGCACTGCATGACCTCGTTGATGGCGTCGAAGCGTGGCTTGTTGATCTCCTGACCGACGACGGCCACAATCTCATCCAAGCGGTCGACGAGCTCCCGGCGAAAGCGAAGCAGCCAGCTCGCACGTTCTTTCACCGACAGCGTGCGCCACCAGGCGGCCGCACGGCGTGCCGCGGCAAGCACACGGGGGACTTCTGCTGCTCCGCCCGCCAGTTCATAAACGTCCTCGGGGGCGGTCAGAACTTCATTCTCGATGCTGTCCAAGTTCAAGCTCATCATTAGGTTCCCATCGCTGCTGGACAAGCTCATGGAGGGCGATTGCCTATTAGGTCTAAATTGCCTGGAACCCGCACCTCACGCCGCCATGTTAGTTCCCGGCAACCCCGCATGTCAACCATGGGCAATTGACATATCAAAAACCCCTGCTATGATGCAGTACGTCTACTCCTTCCGTGTGGTTACCAAGAGGGCAGCGCATGCGTCCCGACAGTCGCCTGGCGAACCGGCTCATTATCGCTTTGACGCATTCATTTCATGGCTTTTCGGGCTTTCGGTTGAGCCTGTTTTCTGGTTCCAGCACGGTAGGAAATCCGCGACATAAGGAGGTTTGAGAAGGATCAAGCAAGTGGTGGTTTTGTCCGGGAACGGATACCCCCTTTTTGAAAGATCAGTTCAGACGTGAGGCGATTCGTCGGGCGGATTCGGTGCTGCCCGAACTTTGCACGTCCGCGGGGGAGGTGATGCTGCCATGAGTTTGTCTTTGCCGCTAACGACGATCGAGGAGTGCCTTTACTGGCAAGATCGACCGGCCTATCCCTGGAGCTGGTTCGCCCGACTGGAATTCTCCGGATGTCTGGATCGGACGGCCTTCGAGAGGGCGGTGGCTACCGGATTGCCGCGCCATCCGTTGTTGACTGCCAAGGTCGGAACCGTTGGCCGGCGGCAGTTGCAGTGGTTCTCGGTCGACGATCCGCAGCCCATCATTCGCTGGGAGACGGGGCCGGTCGGCGACCCGGCGCCTCCGGCCACGCATTTGGATCTCGAGCGGGAGATCGGCATTCGCTTCCACGTCCGCACCGATACGACGGCCTCCGAGCTAATCATCCAGTTTCACCACGCCTGCTGCGACGGGCTGGGCGGGATCCTGTTCATCGAAGACTTGTTGTTGGCGTACGCGCTGGCTTGTGGTGATCCGCCGGACCAACTCAAGTTTCGTCCGCTCGATCCTCATCGGCTGCACGACCGAGGGAGACTTGGCCTCAGCTTCCCGGCGTTGCTGCGAATGGCGCCGCAGCAACTCGTGGGCGTTCTCCGTGGCCGGCAGTTTCTCACCCGCCGGCCGGTGCCGCTGGTTCCCCATCAAGCCTGCCCGAACGACGACAACCCGCCGAACAGCTACCCTACAACGCTGTGCTACCTGTTTGACGAGGAAACGACAATGCGCGGGCGGCGAGCAGCGCAACGCTTGGGGGTGACGCTCAACGACCTGTTGATCGGCGATCTGTTCCTGGCGTTGGCCCAATGGCGTTCTCGACAGAATATCGGCAACGACGGCGACTGGTTGCGGATGGTGATCCCCATGAATCTGCGGAGGGCCGACGCCCGTTCCTTGTCCGCCGCCAACATGGTTGGCAACGCGTTCTTGGACCGTCGCGGGCGGGATTTTGCCGACCCCGCCCGACTGCTGCGGAGCATCCACAAGGAGATGGCCTTGGTCAAACGCTGGCATCTCGGGCTGGCCTTCATCTTCTTGGCGAACGCCTATCGGTGGCTTCCCGGAGGATTGGAGAAGAGCATTCGGGCCGACCGGTGTATCTCGTCCTGCATGCTCACCAATGTCGGCAAACCGTTTGGCCGCCTGCCGCTCAGCGACCGCCAGGGACGCTTGGTGGCGGGCAATGTGACGCTGGAAAACATCGGGTTTATCCCGCCTACCAGTCCCTATTCCTGCGTGTCGGTGTGCCTCACGATGTTCGCCCGCAGGCTGGGGTTCACCATGCATTACGATCCGCGGCCTCTGTCGGCAGGACAGGCGGCCGACCTGCTAGACACATACGTGCGGCGCATCCGGGACTCGATTGCCGCACCACCTTAAACCGGTTTCTGTAGCCACTCACCATGCCTCGCTATAATCCGGCCATTGTCGAGCCAAAATGGCAGAAGTTTTGGGAAGCGAACCGCACGTTCGCGTGCCCTAAGCTCCCCAAGAATCGCAAGCTGTACGTGCTGGACATGTTCCCCTACCCCAGCGGCGACGGCTTGCACGTCGGGCACCCCGAAGGCTACACGGCCACCGACATCGTCTGCCGCTGCCATCGCATGAAGGGCACCAGCGTCATGCACCCTATGGGCTGGGACGCCTTCGGGCTCCCCGCCGAACAACATGCCAAAAAAACCGGCACCCATCCCCGCGCCACCACCGAAAAGAACATCGCCAATTTCCGCCGCCAGTTGAAGATGCTCGGCTTCTCCTACGATTGGCAGCGGGAGGTGGCCACCACCGACCCGGGCTATTTCCGCTGGACGCAACGCATCTTCCTGCTGCTGTTCGATACCTGGTTCGATGAATCGCAACAGCGCGGCCGGCCCATCGCCGAGTTGCCCATCCCCGAGGAAGTGGCGGACGAGGGCCCACTGGCCGTCGAACGCTATCGCGACGAGCACCGCTTGGCCTACCAGCTCGAAGCCCCGGTGAATTGGTGCCCGGCACTGGGCACCGTGCTGGCCAACGAGGAGGTCGTCG
>Ga0181520_10008948_pt1 | contig 14022 bp, 7 predicted proteins | sample PEATcosm2014_Bin_29_FD_132451 | JGI IMG/M metagenome (GOLD analysis project Ga0181520, IMG submission 132451) | Peatland microbial communities from MTU Mesocosm Facility, Houghton, MI, USA - PEATcosm2014_Bin02_30_metaG | ecosystem: Environmental > Terrestrial > Soil > Wetlands > Peat | place... | reverse complement strand
TGGCGAGGTGGAGGCGGATGCCGTCATCGAAGCCGCCCGCATGGCCGGCGTTCACGACGTGGTCCTGCACCTGCCGTCGGGCTATGACACCCAGGTCGGCGTCGGCGGCATCACCCTGTCCGGCGGTCAGCGCCAACGCATCGGCCTGGCCCGCGCCCTCTATCGATGCCCGGCGCTGGTCGTCCTCGACGAGCCCAATTCCAACCTCGACCGCGAGGGAGAGACGGCGCTCGGCCACGCCCTGGCCGAATTGAAGGCGAAAAAGTGCACGGTCATCATCATCACCCACCGTCCCAGCATCCTCGCCAATGTCGATTACATCATGGTGATGGGGGGCGGGCTGGTCGAAGGGTTCGGTCCGCGCGACGAGGTTCTCGGGAAATATCTGCGGCCGGCGGCCGTGACCCAGGCCCATCAGGCCGCCGCGATCGGGACATTGTGACATGAGCAAAGCCTTGACCTTCAACGACCGGTTCCGTCCCGTCGTCGCCTACGTGCAAAAGGGATCGGCGGCCATCGTCCGCCATTTCGAGCGCTCCAACGAGGTGGTCGCCTATAGCGAGGCGATGATCGACCCGAAAAAGCCGTTGCGCTCCGGCGCCATCATCATCTTCGTCACCTTCTTCGTTTTCGGCACCTGGGCCGCCTTCGCGCCGCTCGACAGCGCGGCGGTGGCGCCGGGCGTCGCCGTCGTCGAGAGCAACCGCCGCATCATCCAGCATCTGGAAGGCGGCATCGTCGACGACATCCTGGTCCAGGAAGGCAGCAAGGTGAAAAACGGCGATGTCCTGGTCCGCCTCGACGACACCAGGGCGCGGGCGCAGGTCGCCATTCTGCAGAACGAGGTGGACAATCTGCTGGCGATGCGGGCGCGTCTCGTCGCCGAACGCGACGGCCTCAGCGCGCCGCAATTCCCGGCGGAATTGCTGGCGCGGGACAATGATCCCGAGATCAAGGACCTGATCGAGGGCCAGCGCAGCCTGTTCCGCGTGCGGGCGGCGGCGGTGGGCGGCCAGAAGCTCATTCTCGAACAGCGCGTCCAGGAATATCAGGAGCAGATCACCGGCACGCGGGCGCTCCAGCAATCCAAGGAAGCGCAGCTTGCCGACATCAGGGACGAGCTGAACGGCCTGACCGGCCTGCTCGCCCAGGGCTATGTCACCAAATCCCGGGTGTTGGCGTTGAAGCGGGAGGAGGCCCGCCTGCAGGGCGAGGCCGGCAATCATCTGGCCGAGATCGCCCGCTCCGAGCAGGGTATCGGCGAGGCGAAGCTGCAAATCCTGCAGATTGAGAAGGCCCACCAGGAAGAGGTGGCGAAGGAGCTGCGCGACACCGAAACCAAGATCGCCGAAGGGCGTGAAAGGCTGGTGACCGCCAACGACGTCATGCGCCGCATCGACGTCGCCTCGCCAGTCGACGGGACGGTGATGAACCTGCAGATCCATTCCAAGGGCGGCGTCGTCAGCCCCGGCCAGGCGATGATGGAAGTCATCCCGGACAAGGACAGCATCATCGTCGAGGTGCAAATCTCCCCGACCGACGTCGGCACTGTCCATCCGGGCGACCAGGTGACGCTGCACGTCAATTCGGTCGATGCCCGCCTGGCGCCGATGATCTTCGGGACGTTGGAGACGATCACCGCCGACCGCATGACCGACCAGCGGACCGGCATGCCCTATTACAAGGGACGCGTCACCATTTCCCCGGAACAACTGGCGCGCCTGGGCAACGTCCAGCTGCATAGCGGCATGTCGGTCGAGGCGATGATCAAGAGCGGCGAGCAGACGGCGTTGCAGTACGCCTTAAAGCCGCTGCTCAACCGGATGCACCGCGCGTTCAAGGAGAGGTGAGCATGACCGCGTTGCACTTTCGCGTCGTCCGTGGCGCCTGGATCCTCGTCACCCTGTGCCTGATCGCGACCGCGTCCTCGGCGCAGACGCTGCAGGATTCCCTGATTGCCGCCTATCGGTCGAACCCGCAGTTGCAGGCCGACCGCGCCCGTCAGCGCGCCACCGACGAGGATGTGTCGCGGGCCTGGGGCGGCTGGCGGCCGCAGGTGACCGCCGCCGGCCAATATGGGCGGGCGCACGACAAGTTCGCCTTCCCCTCCACGTTGCAGGGGATTTACGTCAACGAGGATTATCGGACGCTCGACACCGAGCAGCTTCAGCTGTCGCAGGCGATCTGGGACGGTAACCGGACCCTCGCCGACGTGCGCCACGCCAAATGGGCGGTGGCCAATGGTCGTTCGCTGCTGACCTCGACCGAACAATCGGTGCTGGGCAGCGTCGTCCAGGCCTATTACGACCTCTATCGCGATCAGCAGATCCTGGCCATCCAGACCGAGTATGTCGCCTCGCTCGAGCGCGAAAAGAAGGCGACGACCATCCGCTACGCCGCCAAGGACGTGACCCAGACCGACGTGGCGCAATCCGAGGCCCGCTTGGCCCGCGGCATTGCCGATCTGCGCCAGTACGAAGGTGATGTCGAGGCGTCGAAATCCTCCTTCGTCCTGGCCGTCGGATTCGAGGCGGGAACCTTGCCGCCGCCCCCTCCGCTGCCCGCCAGCGTCCCGGCGACCGAGCAGGAGGCGCTGGACCGCGTCTTCGACAACCCGGATTTGCGGGCCACGATTTTCGCCGCCAAGGCGGCCGAAGCCGACGTGCAGGCGGCGGAATCGGGAATCATGCCCAGTCTGGCGCTGATCGGCACCTCGTCCCGCGCCTCCAGAACCGACTACACCTTGTCGACCAGCCTTGAGAAACAGATCGTGTTGTCGCTTACCATCCCGCTCTATGACGGCGGGGTCTCCTCGGCGCGCACGCGGGAAGCCAAACACACGCTCGGCCAGCGCCGCTATTCCGTCGATTACCAGCACGACAAGACCGTCGACCAGATCAAACGCACCTGGGACACGCTGGAATCCTCGCGCGCCCGCATCGATGCCCTGCGCGAGAATGTCCGCGCCGCCCAGGTCGCCCTGGATGGCGTGCAGCAGGAACTGAAAGTCGGCTCCCGCACCGTCATCGAGGAACTGAACGCCCGCAATGAATTCTATGACGCCGAAATCGCCCTGCTCCGCTCGACCCACGATCAGGCGGTCGCCGCCTATTCGCTGCTGCTGGCGTGCGGCCGGTTGACCGCGGCGGATCTCGGCCTGCCGGTGGACCGCGAAGACCTCGACGCCAATTACCGCGCCACGAGCTGGCAACCGTGGGGCCTGTGGATCGGCACCGATTACCCCGAATCGCCGGTGACGTCCGACGACGATTGGCCGTAAGGCCGGTTCGCGCCTGGGCGGCCAACCCGCTCTGGGTCGTGTGGACTCTTGAGGGTCGTCGCTCCCGCGAAGGCGGGAGTCCAGCGTTACGCGCGGCAGCGCGGATAAAAACTCTCTGTCGCCGCGGACGCGGCTCTACGCCTGGATCCCGCCTGCGCGGGGATGACTTTTTTTGACTGACGACAGGCCCTATGACCGTGACGACTTTATCGGCACGGATTACCAGGAATCGCCGGTGACGTCCGACGACGACAAGGCGGCCGACCGCCCAAGGTCGTGCGGACTCTTGAGGGACGTCACTCCCGCGAAGGCGGGAGTCCAGCGTTACGCGCGGCAGCGCGGATAAAGACTCTCTGTCGCCGCGGACGCGGCTCTACGCCTGGATCCCCGCCTGCGCGGGGATGACTTTTTTTGACTGACGACAGGCCCTATGACCGTGACGACTTAACGTGCCATCACGGTTAAGTCTATGACCGCCGCGCAGGCTCAAGAGCGCGATGCCTTCAAGAGTCATCGCGCCCTAAACCGGCAGGAAGCGGTCGGCGACGGCGCGGATCGCCGCGTCATCCAGCGCCTCTGCGCTCGCCACCGCCCACAAATCGAACTGGCCGGGACGGCGGCGGCCGGCCACGGCGGCGAAACCGGCCTCGCGCAGGGTGGCGATCAGCAGGGTCAGGGTGAAGCCGCTTTTGTGGGCCATGGCGTCGTTGCCGGCGGCCAATGCCGGGCGATGGCCGTACAGAATATCCAGCGGCGTGATCGGTCCGGCCGGGGACTCGCCGACGGCCTCGACCAGTTTATCCTCGCTCAGGTAGGTGCCAAGCGCCTGCAGGTCGGGACAGGTGAGCACCAGAATGCCCTCCCGCCGCAGCACACGGCGGAATTGGCCGAGCACCGTCCCCACCTGGTGGGCGGCGAAATGCTCGATGGTGTGGGAAGCATACACCGCATCCATCGACCCATCCGCCACCGCCGTCAGCTCATGCAACGCGCCGGCGATGTCGGGCGTGGCGGGGTCGATGCCGAGGCGAATCTCGGTCCAGCCCCCGGCGAGGAACACCGCCGGCAGGTCGGCGACGTCGTCCCGCTGACCGGGTCCGACATGCAGGACGGTTTTGGCTGTCCGCCCCGCGACGTCCCCCCACGCCTCGGCCAGCAGTGCCTCGAACGCCCGGGCGAAGGCGGCGGCATCCATCAACGGCGAGGCGGCCATGCGGCTGCGCAGCGATTGGCGCAGTTCGGCCAGACGCGGTGCGTCGCCGGCCAGGCGGACGGCCTTGGCGACATAATCCGCCTCGTCGGTCGCGGCCAGCTCGGTCAGCCCGATATTCGCCAAAAAGCAATAGGTCTGGCGCGACACCGGACGGGTGCCGGGCAGGGTGACCACCGGCACCCCCATCCACAACGCCTCGCAACTGGTGTGACCGCCGGCGAAGGGGAAGGGGTCGAGGGCGATGTCGATCTCGGCGTAGGCGTCGAGCAATTGCCGGTGGCCGATTCGTCCGCGCAGGATGAGGCGGTCCGCCGCCACGCCGTGGGCGGCGAACTGGCGACGGATCGACTCGGCGAACGCCGCGTCGGCAAAGGTGGCCCAGCGCAGGATCAACCGGCTGCCGGCCACCGCCAGCAGGACCCGCGCCCATGCCGCGACGACCTGGCCGTTCAGTTTGGCGGTGTTGTTGAAACTGCCAAAGGTGACGGCGCCCCGCGCCAGCACCGGCGGCGGCGACGGCGCCGGGGCAAAGGCGGCCGGCGCGTAACAGAACCGCGTCGCCGGCAGGCGGAGCAGCCGCTCGGTGAACTGGGACTCCGTTCCGTCCGGCGCGTGCCACGGATCGAGGATCACCCCGTCCATCGCCGGCAGGCCGGTGGTGGCGAAATAGCCCAGCCAGGAGAGCTGTACGAGGGCGGCCCGCCGGGCGAACACCGGCAGGCGATTGCCGGCGCTGTGGCCGGACAGGTCAATCAGGATATCGTTGCCGTCGGCGCGCAGAAGGGTCAGCAACTGGTCGTGATCGTCGCCCGCCACGTCGCTCCATGCCGCCAGAGCGCGCAATACCTGCCGCGTCGAATCCTCGCGACCCCCGGTCGAATAGAGCCTGACGTCGAATTTCGTCCGGTCCAGCGCGGCAAGCACCGGCGCCAGAAAGAAGCCGACCGGGTGGTCGCACAAATCGGCCGACACCAGGCCGAGCCGCAAGGGGCGGTCCGCCCGGCCGGCCGGCGCCATCGGCCGCGGGGACCCGAACCCGGCGGCGATTCGTTGGGTTTCGGCCCGCAATTGGGCATCGGATATGCCGGGGTGATAGGACAGCGTGGTCAGGTAGTTCGAGGCGATGCGGAAGGACAGCGGCGGTCGCGCCCGTTGCAGCGCCTGGCGGTAGTGAGCCAGGGCCTCATCGAGCCGGCCGGCGACTTGCAGGGCGTTGGCGGCATTGTTGCGGGCGACGACATCGTCCGGGTGCTCCGCCAGACTCCGCTCGAAACATTCGATCGCCTCCGACAACCGCCCTTCGCCAAGCAGTTCCGCCCCGCGATTCGATTGGTCCCCTGAGATCATGACCGATATCGCCCCGGCTCACACGATCTGCAGCGCCTTGAGGACCGGCAATTGCGTCTCGGCGAACACCATCGCCTGCGCCGTCAACTCGGCCAAATTGTCGGCCTCGTCGTCCAGCGTCCGGCCGTCCTTGATGAGTTTCTCACCCTGGGTGGCCAGGACCTGCCAGGCGGCTTGCGCCCACTCGGCCGGCTGTTTCCGGCCCAGCGCATTGGCGAGCAGGAAAAGCTGGGCGAAACGGCCGATCGTCACCCCGCCCCCGGTCACCGGGCTGACCAGATAACTGCTCACGTCGCCGCCCCGCGCTTTGTGCATCAGGTAGACGTTCAGCTTGTCGGTATGTTTCCGCGCCTTGGCGACCACCGCGTCGTCCTGGATGGGCGCCAAGCTCCTCGACCCGCACAAGACCATCACCGCTTCGACGATTTGGGCGAGGACGAGCCCCCTGTCCTTCACCGCCCCTTCGATCTGGCCGATGGTTTTTGGTTTGTTGTCCGCCAGATAGTCGAGAATCGGACCGTAGACCGCCTCGCTCATCGAGGCTTCCCCCAGCGTGCCGGCGACCTTGAGCGAAATGGCCGGCCGATGGGCGATCAGCGCGACCTTCTGCGCCCGCAGGATTTCCGCCCGTTCGATGATCGACAGGGTGCGGGGGCCCTTGACCCAGTAGTCGCGGCGAAATTGCTGGTTGACCATGAAGTCGCGCACCGACTCCCTGAACATCGGATCGGGGATGTCCTTGAGAAAGGCCTGTTGCTCGGCGGTGAGGTTCAACACGTCGACATGGTCGAGGTAATGGGCCGAGCAGGCATAACCGACCTTGGCCGGCTCCAACCATTCGGCCATGTCGCCGAAATGCATCGGGTGCCAATCGCGGTTGAAATATTCGTGGGCGAGATAGTGCCGGTTCTGGTCCTTGATCTTCCTGATGCGATCGCTCACCAACGGATTGGCCCGCAGGAACAGGGGGTTCACCGCCAGCAGCCGCTCGGCGAAGTCGATCGAGTCATCGATGCGCCTGACGATGCCGCGGCCTTCGGCGCCGATGATTTCGGCATGTTCGGTCATCAAATGGCGCATCGGGGCGAACGTCGCCCAGCCGGGAAAGGTGTTGTAACTGATATAGAGAACGCCGCCGGCCTTCAGCTTGCGGCGGACGAAATCGACGATGACCGCCCGGTTGGCGTCGCTGATCCAGCTCCAGATGCCGTGCACGCCGATGAAATCGAACTCGGGCAGATCCGGTCGCTGGCAGAAATCGGCGAAGGCATCATCGCGGAGCGTCGCCGACGCCCCGGATTTTTCAGCCAGTTCCTGAGCGAAGACCGCCTGCGACGGATTGAAATCCGTTCCATGCCAGTCGATCAGCGACCCGGCGGCATGAAAATTGGCGCTGATCCCCTGCCCGAACCCGAGTTCACAGGCGGTTCCGACCTGGGGAAAAACGACCCCGGCATTGAGAAAGGCCAATCGGATGCGCAGCGGGTTGAGTTCAGGGTAATAGCCGAACGTATAGCCGATATCGGCGACATAACCGGCTGTCCAATCAGACATTTCCATCGTCCCCAAGCATTTGTCGCAAGGCGTCCGGTCGATCACATACACCGTCCGGCGCCTGACGTCATCATGCGGCGATTCACCGCGAAAGGGGAGCGTCGTTCGTCGAATGTCGCGCGCCGCCGCGCCATAAAGAAAACCCCACCCCCGCGAAGGGGTGGGGTTCTCGTCTCATTCAGCCCCGGCAACCCGCCGGGACAGTCGCCCGTTTAGCCCAGCGTAACGATGCCGCCGGAGATCGCGATCTTCGACGTGAAGTCGAAGCCGACCAGAACAACGCTGACCGCCGTGGCACCCGTGCCATAGGTCATCAACGTGTCGGTGCCGGCGCTGCTGTAGGAGAAGGTGCCGGCCGTGCCACTGTACGTGCCATGCGCCACTTCGACATCGGTGGCAGCACCACCCGCGGCCAGATTGGTCGCCGCGGCCACTGACGTGGCGCCGGGAACGGTGATGGTGTCGCCCGCAACCAGTCCGGTGACGACGTCGACCGCCGTCGCGATGATGGTGACCTGCGACGTCGTCGTCGGGGTAGCGAACGACCCGGTGGTCGAGTTGGTCAGGATCAACGAGTCCGCCTTGGCATGCGTGCCGAAGGTCACGGTGTCGAGGCCAAGGCCCAACGTCACCGCATTAACACCGGTGCCGAGGACGATCTTGTCAACCGTACCAGCGGCGACCTGCGACAACTCGACGGTGTTGGCGCCATTGCCCAGGGTGATGTTTTCGGTGCCCCCGCCGACCAGGACCTGCACGGTATCAGCGCCGTTGCCCAGCGTGATGCTGTCGGTCTTGCCGGAGGCGGCGCCGTCGATGGCCAGACTGACCACCGCGTTGTCGGTCGAACCGGCCACGGTGACGCCCGTGTGCAGGGTGTCGCCGCTGGTGGCCGAAGCAGGCGTGCCCACATCGGCGGTACCCAGGGTGAACGCCACCGAACCATTGAGGTTCAACGTCGCCAAGGTTGCCGACGGAGCTTCCGTAACCGTCGCCGCGCCCGTGCCCGAGTTGGTGATGGTTTCGGCCTTCGCCGTATCGGTCAACAGCGTGATTGTCGTCGCGCCCGAGCCGCTGAAGGACAGGGTGGCCAGGGTGTCATCGGTCAAGGCGCCGATGGTGACGCTGGCGGTATCCGTTCCCGTCGTCGTGTTGCTGATAGCCAACGAGGTGGCGGCATCACTGGCCAGGGTGCCGATATCGAGATTGGCGGTGCCGCTGACGTTCAACGCCGACAGACCGACATCGGTCAAGGTGGTGATGGTCTGGGTGTCGGTCTTGGTGGTGTCGGCGAGGCTGATCGCCACCGTCGCGATCCCATCGGTGCTGAGATCCTGCAGCGTCAAGGCGCCGACCGTCACCACCGACGCGCCGAGGGTCACGGCAATGCTGTCCGTCGCCCCCGCCTTGTCGTTGGAAATGATCGTCGGAACGGCGTTGGTCAACGTCGCGTCGATGGTCAGGGCGGTGCCGGTGGCGACCGTAAAGGTCTCCGCCGCAGTGCCATCGGCGGTGATGTCGACCGTCTTGATGCCGGCGCCGACAACCGACGAAGCATCGCCGCTAACGTCGTAAGCGCCGCTGGCGGCCGCGCCGAACCCGGCGATGCTGAAACCGGTCACGTACTTGCCGGTGTCGGCAGAGGTGAAGCTGCCAAAGGCGTTGTTCAGGATGATTTCGTTGTTGGTCGCCGAACCGCCGGTGACCGCCTTGGTGGCGTCCGCCGCGATGGTCACGATGTCCTGGCCGGCGCCGCCGGTGAACGTCGTAACCGCCGGATCGATGGTGACGTTGACAACGCCCGTCGAGGTCGAGGTGATCGAAGACCCGGCAACCAGAGTAGCCGCGAGATCGGTGTTGTCGGTCAACCCGGCGCCGCCGCTGATGGTGATGGTCTTCAAGGCGGTCGAGCCGGTGACGAGTTCCGTCACGACACTCGAGCCGGCGATGGTTTCCGTGGCGATCGACGCCCCGGTCAGGACGATCGTCGATTTCGTGGCGCCAGTGGTGATGTCCGCTTCCTTGAAGGCGCTGGAGACGTCGTCGATGGTCACGTTGGCATCGTTGTTGAGCGACAGGGCCAACTTGGCCAGGGTCGCCGTCCCGTCGGTGATGGTGACCGTCGCCGCACCAACCTGGTCATTGACCGTCAATGAGGTCAGGGCGCTGCCGGTGATCGACGCGCCGGCGGTGCCGAGGCCGTCGAGGACGACGGAGGCGACGATGGCGTTCGCGTCAGTGATGGTAACGGCCTGGAAATCGGCCGCGGCCCCCGCGGTCTGGGTGACCGAGACCCACGCCGTTGCGGCGTCGGAGGTCACCGTGATGCCGGCGCCGCCCAGGGAACCGTTCGCCTCGGTGATCGTCACCGACGTGCCGCCGGTTACCGACAACGCGCTGGTCGTGGCGGCGGTATTCACCGAATCGTTCACGACGACCGAGGTCGACGAACCGACCGTGATGGTGTCGACGTCGCCGGCGTTGGAAACGCTGGTGATCTTCAGCGCGGTCAAACCGGACCAACCGGTCGAGGTGTCCAGCGAAAAGGCGTTGAAGTTGGAGGAAATGTTGAGGCTCTGCACGTCGGAAACCGTCGCGCTCGGAATCGGCAGGGCGGCGGTACCGAGAGACGTGGTTGCGAGATCGGTCAGGTTCAACGTGTTGCCGGTGGTCGACCCAAGGGTGATGCTGTCGTTCGCGCTAAAGGTGGTGGTGGTGGCGGTGGCGGCCCCATCGATTCCGTTGATGACCGAGTTGTTGCCGGACGGCGTGGTGATGGTGTCGACCCCGGAGGTCAGCGTGTAGGTCACGCCGGGAACGACCACCGAGATCGTCGTCGCGCCGGAGCGGCCATTGGCGATGGTCACGGCGTTCGCCTCGAGCGCCGCGGCGATCACCGGGGAGGAATCAGTGACGAATTCGACGGAGTTGACGAAGCTCGAAATCAGCGTGCCGGTCGAGGCCGCGCCGGTCGCCAGGGCGTTCGTCCAGAAAGCCAAGCCGGCGGCGTCCGGAGCGCGGTTCAACACGTTCTCGTACAGCAGGTCGACATAGGCCGCGCCGCTGATATTGGCGTATTTCGCGGTGAACTCGGTCGAGCCGGCGAAATAACCGGTCAGAGCCGCCCACGACGCCGCGGGAACCGCGCTGGCGCCCAGGGCAATCGTCGAAGCCTTCATGCCCGTCTCGACCCAGTTGGTCCAATAGGCCAGGCCGGCGGCATCCGGGGTCCGTCCGAGCACACCGAGATACAGGCGGGTCACTTCCTCGACGATGGTGATTTCCGGCGAGGCCGCGATGGAAACCGCCAACTGGGAAACGGTCGAATTGCTGAGGTTGTTCGACAACGCCACCCAAGCCGGAGCATTCGCCGCCGCCAACGTGGAGTTTTCGTAAAGGATGTTTTCAAGAAGGGAGATTGCCTGATTGGTGGTGACGGTCATTGGATGTCTCCAAGAAAGGGCTAAACTCATTGCAGCGTACGAGTGGGTGGTCCCCCACCCTTAGCTGTACAGTGACCTTACATGACCGAAACCGCCATTCCCGTCAACAACAAAATGAGCGGTTGGCGATAAATTCCTGGGAAAAATAGATTTTTTTGTTGGCCGGTGCGACTTCGTTGCAACAGGCCAAACGATCCGGAGGGCCGACATTGCCTCATCCGGAGCGGTCTGTTAAGACACCATTTCCGTCCGCGGACAAAATGAGGACCGATTTCAACGATGCGCGTGCCGTTGCTGTGGCACTTGGTGAAACAGGATCTGCTGACGCGCTATGCCGGCTCCATTCTCGGGACCTTGTGGCTGTTCGCCTTCCCGCTGACCCAGATCTTCATCTTCACCCTGATTTTCGGCACCATCATCGGCCCGCGCCTGGGCGGCGCCGGGCAAACGCCGTTCGCCTACGCCTTTTATCTGATGGCCGGAGTCCTGCCGTGGGGGGCCTTCGCCAGCACGGTGACGCGCACCTCGACCGCCTTCATCGACAAAGCCGGCATCATCACCAAGGTTTCTCTGGGCCTGGGCGCCGTCGCCGTTCATTACGCGGTGGCGGAGGGCATTGTGCTCGCCTTCATCCTGCTGCTGCTGGTCGTGGTGATGACGGCCCTCGGCCGGCCGCCCTCGGCCTTGCTGGTCTGGCTGCCGCTGCTGGTGGTCTTCCAGCAGGTCATCGCCTTCACCATCGGCCTGGCCGGCGCCATCCTCACCGTCTTCGTCCGCGACATCAAGGAGGTGGTCGGCGTGGTCATGATGGTGTGGTTCTGGCTGACCCCCATCGTCTACACCGCGGCCGACGCCCACGCTCTGCTCCGCCTGCTGCAGCGGGCCAACCCGGCCTTCTGGTTTATCGAGCCCTACCACCAAATCCTCGCCACCGGCCAAACGCCAAACCTCGCCGCCATCGCCGCCGAGGGCGCGGCAGCCCTGGCCTTGGCCGGTCTGATGCTATGGGTCCTGGCGCGCGTCGAACGCGATATCCGCGATCTGCTGTGACAATGAATTTCGCGGAGCGAATTAACGCATTGGCGACGCGCTCGCCGGCGAGCCGATCCGAACTGTGATCCGCCGGCCCATCTGCGGTCATCTGCGTCATCTGCGTTGATACAGTCCTCTCCACCCGCGACGGCGCCAGCCTGACGAAAATGAATTTCGCGGACCGAATTAAATTCGAGGCTTATCCCCTTCAATCAGGTTCCCTATGCGCATAGCCTATCGCCGATAGGGGTAGGGAAGCTTTCGCTCCCCTCCCTCCGAACCGTGCGTGCGGTTTTCCCGCACACGGCTCTCCGGTCGATGGTTTCCTCATCGGGGGTGTCTCGCAAGGGCGTAGGCTGTTTGCAGGGTGAACAGACCTTCGTTTGCGAAGAAGACATTACTCCAGCGCTGATGGTCGGCTTGGCATCGTCCAGCGCCCGGCCGTTTCTCTTGCTTGCGCAGGAGGGCGCGCAGCCGTCGCCGAACGAATCCGTCGACGTAGGCGAACACCCCCGGCGTGGCGTGCTGGAAGTAGCCGAACCACCCTTTGAGCATCGGGTTGAGGTCCTCGATGATCCGCGTCAGGCTATCGCCTCGGCTGCGGGTCGTCCTGGTCCTCACCTTGTCCTTGAGCGCCTTCAAGCTCTTCTTGCGAACCAGCCTTCGACCTGCCTCGAACCGGTAGCCAAGGAAGTCGAACCCCTGGCCGGGTTGCCGGCAGTCGCCGAGCTTGGTCTTGTCTGGATGGAGGGTCAGGCCGTTGGCCGTCACCCACTCCTGGACTTCGCGAAGGGCTGCATGGGCCTCGCCTTCCGTCTGGCACAAGATCACGAAGTCGTCGGCATAGCGCACCATCTTGTGCCCGTTCGCTTCCATGAGGAGGTCGAGCGGGTGAAGATAGAGGTTCGCCAAAAGTGGCGAGATGACCGCCCCTTGGGGTGTCCCCGTCGTCGGCGTCCACCGCTCCATGTCTTTCATGATGTCTTGCCGAAGGAAGCTCTCGACCAGAGACAGGACGCGCCCGTCGCTGATCGAAGATGCCACCCGCGCCATCAGCCGGTCATGGGGAATGCTGTCGAAATAACCCTTCAGGTCGGCATCCACCACATGGGTGCAACCTTCCTTCAAAAGGCGATCGACTTCCCGAAGAGCCTGCTTGCAGCTTCGTCCCGGACGGAAACCGTGGCTGCCCGGACGGAACTGCACTTCATAGATCGGCTCCATGACCATCTTGAGGGCCTGTTGAACAACTCGGTCCTTGACCGTCGGTATCCCCAGCGGGCGTGTTCTTCCGTCCGCTTTCGGAATATCAACCCGTTTAACGGGCTGCGGTCGGTAGGTGCCGGCCTTCAGCTCTTCGTGAAGCTCCCGCAGATACCGCTCCGCCTGGGCCGCAAACCGTTCGATGCTCTGCCCGTCCACGCCGCCGGCCCCTTTGTTCCGCGCGACTTTCCGCCAGGCGGCCTCCAGGGTTGTCGGTCGAACGAGTTTGTCTATCAGGCTGAACCACTTGTCTCCTTTGACGCCGTTGACCAGCGCAGACACCATGCGTTCCGTCCAAATCGAGGCTTCCACCCACCACCATTCCCGGTCAGGGGTTTCTGTCTCTTGCTTAGCCGTCTCCGGCACTGCCGAGGCTATTCCTTGCTCCGTTCCAGACATCCCGCATCCATCTTCCTGCCTCCCTTCCCTCGGGCCGGTTTTGCTCGCCGCCCCTCTCGCCGCTCGCGGCTTCGGTACTATGAAGGCTCTGACTCCTGCCGTCCTCACCCAGGGCGGCAGGTCTCTCCGCTTACCTCGCCTTGCCTTCCCGACATTCCGACCCCAACCACGCGATCCGTCCGTTGGTCGCTTTCTCAGTCGCTTCAGCGCCACCGGCTATTTCCAGGCTTCGCCATGAATGAGCAAGCTCGCCACGGAGTCCCGCCGAAACAGGTTCGTCATCCTACGGACTGCCGGTTCACCTCCGGTTGCTCTCCACCCCGCCTCTCGGCGACGCAGTTACCTTCAATTACGAAGCCGCGACCGGCTTCGGCATGGACTTCCACCATGCTGACAAAGCGCCCTCACGGACGCACTCATCCCCGCGCAGGCGGGGATCCAGAAGGCCCTAATAACACACTGAATTGTCTGATTTTTGCCGTGTACGTCCG
>Ga0181520_10008946_pt1 | contig 14025 bp, 8 predicted proteins | sample PEATcosm2014_Bin_29_FD_132451 | JGI IMG/M metagenome (GOLD analysis project Ga0181520, IMG submission 132451) | Peatland microbial communities from MTU Mesocosm Facility, Houghton, MI, USA - PEATcosm2014_Bin02_30_metaG | ecosystem: Environmental > Terrestrial > Soil > Wetlands > Peat | place... | reverse complement strand
GAAATGTCAGGGATGTGCCCGGCTGCACACAGTGGTCAGTGAACAGTGGTCAGTAAAAACCCGTGGCTGTGGTCTTGGTTCATGCTTTGATTGTGCGCGGAGGGATGGTAATTATCTGCAAAATAGCCTCGTTCGATTGCACTGGACTGACCACGGTAGAGAATTTGGGAGAAAACTTCAGAGCGCCGAGCCGCAGCCGGAGCAGAAGCGAGCGCCCTGTGGGTTAGATTGGCCGCAGCGGCCGCAAGCTCGCAATTCTTCTGGTCGCGGCGCTGTACCGGGCTGCGCGGCTGGCGGCATATTGACCGTGACGTTGAAGGGCTGGCCCCATCCGGGCATGGTGATGCCGAGCATGGCCGCAATCCCCGCTGCCTGTATGGCGTTGAACTCGCGCACCCGTCCGGGCATGAAGAAGCACTCGAAAAAGCCCAATATCCAAGGGATAGGTGTCCAACTGAAGCATAGGTAAAGGATGCCCAGGCCGGTGCGGCGCAGATAAAAGTGGTGAATGCCGAAGCCGCCGAGAAACAGGGCCAGCAAAATGCCGACAACCTCGTCGCGGCGCACCGCCGCATACTGCTGGTAAAAGATGGCTTGCGGGTTGGGATAAGGCTGGCTGCTCATGGTTGGTTCTCCTTGCACTGGATTCAGGATACGCACATTGCCCTGCGCCGGTTCCCCAAGCGCAAAACAGCAGCCTTTCCGCGGCGAGCCAAGAGCATATCCGAGATAACGAGTTTTGTAGCGCCGCTCCCCAGACCAGCATCAACCGGATCTGGCGGCGCGGAAGCCGCCAGTACAGCCGGCCTGGCGACCGGCTGTACTATATGCGGATAGGCACTAAGTCTGGACGGGCGGAATCACCGAGGTATCGCGCTCCCATCCTTCGTTTTCGAGCTTGATCTGCTCGATGGCGACGGCGCTGCCGTTGGCGTCGAGATCGGGCAAGGCCTGATACTGCGATGGCCAGCAGCGGTAGACCTTATAGGAGCGAACCAGTTGTCCGGCTTCGTTATACAAGTCAATGATGATGTCCTTGCGGAACTCATTCAGCGACATCTCGGAACCGAGGCCGGCGCCAAACTTCCAGACCAGGTTCGCCCAGTCTTCAAAGGCTGGGTCGTCGGTAAGTCCGCGCTCCAGTGTTATGGGCTCGAACTGAGTGAGGCCGGTGGATTTCCGGCTGGTGCTGGGGTCGCCGCCCTCGCGGTGCTCGACGACCTCGGTGGCGCGGATGAGTCCGGTTACGCGCGAGATTGCAGGGATGTAAGCGCTGTCCCACTTCACGCGGAAGTTGAAGTTCTTGTACGGATCGAGGCGAGTTGGATTGGTGGGGAATTCTGTCATGGCAGGAAGCATACCATCCGGGAGGTCTATGTGTGGAGCAAAAATCGTGAACCGCATCGCGTCTTGGTTGGGGTGCGCTCGACCGCGGTTATTCCATGCGAGCCAGCATTGAGCGAAGCGTTCTGAGGGTCAATCCGCGAGATTTTCACAGCCCAACGCAGTCATCAGCAGGATCATTTCAGGCGGGAGTACTCGGCGCGAGCTTGTTTGAGGACAGGGAGGTCCGCGCCGGCATTTTTCCATAAGCTAAAGAAGATTTCATACTCGCTCCGGCTGGCGGAGTTATTGTTCTGGAACGCATAAACGCGAGCCAGTCCCAGACAGGCCAGGGGATACTGGGGAGAAATCGGATCGACGCCCTGATTGCCGAGAATCAACCGAAAGTCCGCGGCCGCCACGTCCAACATTCCAGCTTTGGCCTCGGCTCTAGGCAACTTACTCTTCACTGCAATCAAGGCAAGCGAAGATCGACGCGTAAGACGCAAAACGTGAAGGCCGATTCTCACCGGCGAGTGTTGATCGCAAGAGAATCGGCATTTTCAGCCGATGATTGCGTCGAATTGGTTTTTGGAGTCTTGTCAAAGATGGAGGGCGGAGGGGAACTGGTTAAGTTGTTGAAAGGATGAGCGAGTAAAAGTGGTAAATACTTTGCAGATAATTTTGGGTAGATTGGTTAAGCTAAGAACATTCAACAAGGGATAAGGCGACAAGGGAGAGAGAATACGGCTCTCCTATTTTTTATTCGGACTAATTCCAAGGATTCGCAGGCGTGGGGAGAGACTGAGCGCATCTTGCGAGAGCGAAGACATTTTGACCTTGTCGGGCCGTGGATGGACGGGATGAAGCGGCTATAGGCGGGATGGCTTCGGCGGGCAGAATTTTGATCCAGCCCGAAAGCAGCTTGAGGTTTTCCACCCTTTCGTAAAAAACGCGAAAGGATGGGGCACGGGGAGCGAGAATTTGCGAGCTGGATAAACAGAAGCGATCAGGACAAATTCCGGGTTGAAACGGAGCCGCGAGGGGCTGTGCAAGGCTGACTTTCTCTGAGGAGAAGAAGCTGCCGGGAACTGCGGCGCCCGAGAGAGCAATTCGGTGGATGCAAGGGGTGGTTCCGATGGGGAATCGCTCCTTTCCCTTTCTACGGAAAGAGAGCAAATCCGTGGAGTGATGGGACGAGAATTGGCGGAGAAATGGCTTTGGCACGAGAGAGGAAAGCGGTGGGAAGCAAGCCGCTTGGAACAGGGGCCCAGAAGAAGGCGGGCGGCCGTGGAACAGTAAAGATGAACGCAGCGGCGACCAAAACCCTGGAGGAGTACTGCGAGAAGATAACGAATGCGCTGGCGGAAAAGTCGATCGCCGGGAACGTAAACTGCGCGAAGCTGCTGATTGCCATGGCAGATGGGCATATCGATTTTGAAGACGAAGGTTTGATGCGTCGTCTCAGCAGCATGGCGGAGGATCTGGCATCGGAAGCAGAATGGAGCGGAGAAGTGTCTGAGGCAGACGCGGGGACGAGCTTCGGAGAACGGGAGCCGGAGGGTTGAGGGGCCGGCAGTACGTAACGAAGAAATCCCATCCTTGTCGCAAATATACGGCGAGGGTGGGATTTTCCTTTGGATTTCGAAAATCGGGGAGTTGGGGTTTGTGGTTTCCCACCGATTCCACAAAGAACGTGAAATGGATGGTGCACGGAGCTGTTTTGACAAGTGGAGCAAGTTAACCGAAAACAAGTTTTTCCGGGAGGGCGGCAGAGGAATCACTCCTTTGCCTTTTTGTTTCTGGAAGAAATAGGAGAAACGGATGAAGCTCACGAATCACGAGGGTTTACGCGCCGGCGGATGGCTGGGATGGGTGTTGATCGCATTGTGCCTGCAGGTGATGGGGCTAGGCAGCGCGGCCAGCGCGCCTGCGGTCACGACGACGACGGTTCAGGGGACAGTGTATCTGGCGAATGGCCAGCCTGGAACGGGAACACTGGTGGTGAGCTGGCCATCGTTCACGACGTCGAGCGGGCAGTTGGTAACAGCCGACAGCACGACGGTTGCGATCGCTCCGAATGGATTTGTGAGCGTGAATCTTGCACCGAACCTGGGGGCGACGCCGGCGGGGCTTTATTACACGGCGACTTATTACATGAGCGACGGGTCGACGAGCACGCAATACTGGGTGGTGCCTTCGGGAGCGTCGGCGACGCTGGGGGAGATCCAGGCGCAACTGATGCCGTCGGTGCAGGCTGTGCAGGCGGTGAGCAAGGCATATGTGGACCAGGCGATTGCAAATATCGCTCAGACGACGGGATATCTACCGTTATCGGGCGGGACGCTGACTGGGCCGCTGACCTTGTGCTGTGCTCCGACGCTGCCGTTGCAGGCGGCGACCAAGAGCTACGTGGACAATGAATTTGCCGAAGCATTGCCATTGACGGGCGGGACGGTGAGCGGATCGTTGACGGCGACGCAGATCGGGGCTGCCTACCAGGTTGACCAGTTTGCGGGAGCGGATTTCGGGGCCAAGCTGGGCGCTTGCCTGAGCGGACTAAGTCAGACGCAGGGCGGGACGTGCGATGCGCGGAATTTCACGGGCACGCAGGCGATGGGATCGAGCCTGACGATTGCGACGGGGAATGCAACGGTATTGCTGCCATGCGCTACGATTGCGACGGCTAATCAGCTGATTGTGCCGGCGGGGACGAGAAATGTAAGCTTGCGCGGGTGCGCGCTACGCGGGTCGAGCACGGCGAGCGGGAGCCAGGGCGGCACGGTGTTTCTGTATTCAGGGACGGGAGCGATGGTTCAGGTGGGCGATCCGACGTACGCGGCGGATACGCTGGGCTTCCATCTGGACAACGCGGTGATCAATACGACGGCCTCGACGAGCGCGAGCGCGCAGGGATTAGTAGCTTATCGGACGCAGGAATTGGATTTGGAGGGTTTGTATTTCCTGGGTAACTCGAACCAGACGGGCATGACCCTGGACGGGACGGGCAATTATACGGGCGGAACATTTCTGGACAACGAATTCACTGGATTCCAGACGGCGGTGAATGGTATCGGGCACCAGATAGCGAATCCGGCGACGACGGATTGGTTGAATGCGAGTACGTTCATCAGGCTGCACATCGACTGCCCGACAAGCGGGGGAAGCCCGATCAGCGGGACATACGGAATCAATTTGCAGCAAGGCGATGGCAACTCGATTGCTGGGGGGGATGTAGAGGGATGCGCAACGGCATTGCACCTGGGAGTGAACGCGCAGAACAACACGATTGTTGGTCTGCGGAACGAGAACTCGAGCAACCAAGTGGTGGCGGACGCGGGCAGTTCGTACAACGACTGGATGACTGGCGGCACGATGTTTACCGGGGCGCTGACGGACAACGGCACACGCAACAGCTTCCTCGATACATTTCACCGGAGTTTCAACGGCTTGAATGGTGATTGGTACGGGAGCCAGAAGGACGCGACGGTAACGAACCATTCTCGGCTGGGAATCGGCGCGGGTAACGAGCGGGGATTGCTTAACCGCTATCAGACCGACTACGGCTACCGATGGACGATGGGGCTGAGCGACGCGACGGCGGGCGAGCAGTTTTATCAGATATTGGATGAACTGAACAATGTTTACCGGCTGTCGATTGGGCAGTATAACAACGGTCAGTCAAGCACCAACAACCAGACGGTGATCAACGCGGCGGGGACGGGCGCGGTGGTTCTGAACGGCTCGAATAACTCGGGAACGGGCGGAGTGGTGATCGGTTCGGGGGGTGCGAGCGAGACGACGGTTGCGACGATCAACAACGCGGGCAACGCACAGTTCAACGGGACGTTGCAGGTGGGGGGCACAACCACACTGGCGGGGACGACGACAGTGAAGAACCAGGCGGATGCGGAGATCGACCTTACGCTGTGGGCGGGACTGACGCAAGCGTGGCCCGAATCTCTGATTTACAAGAACTATCTTGGCGCGAGCCAGTGGTATATGGAGAACCATGCAACGAACGACTGGTCACTGACCTCAGCGTTGAATGGGATAGACAGTTTCAAAGCCTACCAGAGCACGAACAGCGGGGACTCGTATGTGAATGCATCGAACACCACGGGGACAGTGCGAGTGAACTACGAGACGGGCAGCGGGACGCAGTTCAAGGTGTATGGTGGCAATGCCAGCTCGCTGTATGCTGCCTTCACTGGCGCGGCGGCGATACAATTTCCGGGCTTGTCGGCGGCGAGCGGTCATAGTTGCTTGCAGGTGGATAACTCGGGATACGTAACCAACACGGGCACAGCGTGCGGCACGGGCAGCAGCAGCGGGACAGTGAACGCGGGGACCAACGGTCAGATTGCGTATTACAACGGCGCAGGGACGACGTTATCCGGCACGAGTACGGTTGGCGTATTGGCGGGCGGGACGGGAGCATCGACGGCAAGCGCGGCGCTGTCGAACCTGGGCGGAGCGCCGCTTTCGGGAGCGGCGTTTACCGGCGCGGTGAGCACGACGGGCACGTTCTCGGCGGCGAATAACACGAGCATTGGTCCGCGCTTTGACGTGACGAACCCGGCATTTGGGGCAGTAGGCAACGGCTCGACCGACGACACGGTGGCGATCCAGGCGGCATTCAATGCCTGCTACAACGGCGGAGTGGCTCCATATGGCGGGGTGGTGGAGTTTCCGGGCGATCACACATATGTAGTATCAGCCACGATCAACGCGTACGATTCCTGCCAGATTGAAGGAGTGATTGGCAGCTCGGCGGTGGCAAATGAACCGCCATCGATAGCATGGAATGGATCGATAGTGGGGACTGGGGCACCGATCACCGCATTCAGCATTGCATCGAACGTGGCGATATTCACGGCGGCGAACAGCCTGACGGCCGGGCAGTGGGTGGAGATCAGCGGAATGACGGTGGGTTCGTATCTGAACCGGACAATTGCACAGGTACTATCCACGGGGCTATCTTCCACGCAGTTTGAGATAAAACTTCCGCAGGGCTGGAGCAATGTTTCCACGAGCTCCGACTCAGGGACGGCGACGACGGTTGGAGTGGTGGTAGCGTTCGATTCCATCGGGCGGTATCAGCAATCGGTGAGCAACATCATGATTGCCAACAAGGTGGTCACGCAAGCCAATACGTTCAATGTCGGGTTTTATTTTGGTTCGCGCGTGGACACGGGAACCCACTTGCTCAATACGCAGGTAGCCGGCTCGGTTGAATATGGGTACTACTTTTCCGATGGCGGAATCAACGTGGATTTTGACAATGGGTGGAGGTCGGACGGTTCTGGAGTAGCCGGGATTTATTGGCGGGTAGTGGGCGCGGATTCGTTTGGAATATCGAACGGGACGGTGGACAACGGGCGCAGCGCGTATGGATCGTCAAGCAGCGGCGCGGCGGTGATGCTGGATAACAGCGCCTGCGTGAATACCTCGGGGATCCACTTCACATCGAGAAACATGAAGATTGAAGTCAACACATCGCTTGCCACGGGACTGGGCGTGATTACGATGTACGATTGCCCATCGAATTCAAGCGTGGAAGCATTTTTTCTTGATTTTGAGAATACCTGGGTAGCGCCGGCATCGACGACAACGGCGGGATTCAATTTTCAATCGTTTGTGATGTCTCCCGCAAATGACGCGGCAGTCAGCTTGAACATTCTGAATGGCGCATTTCCAAGCGGAATATCTCCGAACACGACGACGCGCTGGGTGGGAATACCGGAGCTTCAGAGGAGCGACATATATGGGGCGAACGGCTGGATACCGCTGCTGAGCTATGCGCCATCCTCGAACAGTGACGGCGCCTACAATACCGGCAAGACTCCGATCTCGCTGATGGGCGATGTAAATATCGGTCAGTTATGGCAAGACGGGATAGGGGCCTCGGATTATCTTTACTCGGACACGGGATTCGCGGCGTTGCCGAATGGCACAACGCTGTATGCGGGACAGATACTGGCGCCTCCGTCGTATTGGAGCGGGGCGAACGGGAAGCGGTATGCGCTTGACGTGGTGTACCAGACCGGGACGACAGGGAGTCCGAACAGCGGAGCGACGATATGCACCGGGAGTAGTGGTGCGAGCGTATTGACTTGCACGAGCGCGACGGACCTTTCGGCTGGACAGAGAATCTCGATTGGGACGGATACGAACAAAAACATCAGTTATGTGAATGCGACGAACACGAGCGCGGTGCTGGTGAATCTGACGAGCAATCTGGCATCGAACTATGCGACGGCGACAGCGCTGACCTACTCCGCACCGGTACTGGGGCCGGAGATTCAGATGCCGACGAAGTCGACGGGCGCGCCAACGACGCTGGCGTGGTCGCAAGGAGATATGGAAGAGAATCCGGGGGCGACGGCAAATGGAGTCGCGGGCTGGGTGAACGTGGCAGCGGGGACGCCGGGAACATGGGCGGGGATACCGCTGGGCAATAGCAGCGGGCAAATTGCGCCGACGCAGATTTCCAGCACGACGGGCACGGGCAGCGCAGTTCTGGCGACGTCGCCGACGGTAAACGGGCTGACGAACACAGGCACAGAAAGCCTGACGACGCTGAATGTGAGCGGCGCGTCAACGTTTGGGGGCAGCGCGAATATCTTCAACAATGCGGCAGCCGCGACCAATGTGGTGGAAGTGCAAGCCGGAACCACGGCGGCGCAGACGGAAGAGATTCAATGGAACAACTACGCGGGCACACCGGAGTGGCTGGACAAGCTGGACACGAGCTACACATACCATCTGTTTGATGCGGTGAACAGCCTCGACCGGCTGACGGTGTATCAGGGATCGGGTAACACCAACATCAACGCGGGCAACGGCGCCAATGCGGTTTGCGTAAACTGCGCGGCCAATAGCGGAACGGGGGGATTGCTGGTACAGAATGGCGCGGCAAGCCCGGCCACGGTGTTTGCAGTGACCAACACGGGGAATGTGTCAGCTAATGGCAGCACGCTGACGGTGGGAGTAGCCGGGACGCAAACCGGAAGCCTGAAGTTGTCGTCGAGCACGGCCACGGGCAGCGTAACGGTGACGCCGGCATCGGCGGCATCGGCATATACAGCAACGCTTCCGGCGGCAACTGACACGATTGTGGAAGCGGCGCAGACGCAGACGCTGACCAACAAGAACATCGCGGGGAGCGAGATCAACTCCGGGGTGGTTGCTTCGACTTATGGCGGGACCGGGGCATCGGCGTTGACGGGATACTTGTACAGCAACGGGAGCGGCGCTGCCACGGCATCGACTACGATACCAGTTTCGGCCTTGGCGGCGACGACGGGCAGCGGCAGCGTGGTTCTGGCGACTTCGCCGACGGTGGCTGGGCTGACCGATACCGGCACAGAAAGCCTGACGACGCTGAACGTCAGCGGTGCAACTACATTGGCGAATGTAACTCTGAATGGGACGTGCACCGGGACAGGTTGTGTGCCGAGCGGCACGCCGGGATGGCTGATGTATCTGGGCACGGGGGCTGACGGGGCTAACACGACGGCCAGCGGCAACTTGGCGGGCGTTTACTACTACACCAACTTTACGGTGCCCTACGGAAACACGGTCACGGTGCAGGGGCCGCAATACCCGCTGGTGATTCACGCTACCGGAACGTGCACGATTGCCGGGACAATCAACGGCACGCCAGGCGCGACGATCACCTATCCCTCTGGCGGCGGACCGGGCGGCGGCGGCGGCGGCGGCACGGCGGCCGGAGCAGCAGGTATATCCCTAGCTCTCTATCCGGGACTGAATCTATCCACGCCCGCGGCTGGTGGCGGCGCGGCTGGAGCGGCATCTGGCGGGGCGGGCGGAAGTGGAGCGGCAGCGACGTCGACCAATCAGAGAAGCACTCTTGCGGGCGGCGGATTGATCGACGGGCGTTACCTGAGCGGGAGCGCGGGTGGTGCTGGCGGAAGCTCTGGCGGCGCTGGCGGCGGCGCTGGCGATGTACTTGTGCTGATCTGCGGAACGATTACGGGCACGGATGGAACGCACACGGGCGTCATCAATATGAATGGCGGCGCGGGCAGCCCGCCCGCGGCAAACAGCACGGGCGCGGGCGGCGGCGGCGGCGGCGGAGTTGCGATTCTCTCCAGCCGTGCAGCGGTGACGACGTGGCCTACGGTCTACACGGCAGGCGGGCCGGGGGCATTGGCAACGGTTCCTCAAGCACTGGGCGTGGGCGGTAGTTGCACGACGCAGCCGACGGCGACTTTGGGCGTGACATCGGGCGCGTTGAACGGCACCTGCACTGTGGTTGCGGCGGGTGCGGGCTGCGGGACGGGCGCTGGGGTGACGTTCAGCGTGGTGGGCGGCGGCGGAACGTTGGGAACGGGGACGGTGAACCCGACCTGGAGCGGCGGCGCATTGGCGAGTTGCACGACTACGGCGGGGAGTTCGACGGGTTACACGGCGGCGACCTATACAACGTCGGGCGCGGGCGGCCAGGGCGGAGCAGGGTGGAACGCGGAGTTCCAGGGCTGGTAGAGTCAGGTGGTTCTGGTATCCCACCCTAGGCGCAAAAACAAAGACGCGCCGAGGGTGGGGCACCCAGCATTTGTAGAGCACCTGTCGATTTCTGATAAAAGCAGCAAGCTAGCCACCGCTTCGCGGTGATCGCGAGTTAGCGGGTTCATTGCCGATTCATGGATGTTTTCAGACCCGGTTGAAATGGGGGATTTGTGGCGGAAACGAGAGAGATCGGGGCTGACGCGGGGGAGTGGGTTTTATACCCGGAGGAACTGGACCGGGCGGAGCTGGAGCGGTATGGGAAGATTCTAGACCAGCGACCGATGCGCTTCCGGGGACAGACGGTGGCGATGGCTCTGGCCGAGCAGCTCTTGCAGGTGCGGACGCGGGAGGGCTGGACGGCGGTGCTGAAGGCGAATGCGGCGCAGCGGGCCTTCGAGCGGCGGCGGGGCGAGCGGAATATCGTGCTGAAGGCGCGGCAGATGGGAATGACGACCTGGGCGGCGGCGCGATTTTTCTTGAAGACGATTACCCAGCCGGGGACATTGACGCTGGAAGTGGCGCACACGCAGGAGGCGGCGGAGGAGATCTTCCGGATTGTGCACCGGTTTGTGGATTGCCTGCCGGAGGAGCTTCGGGAAGGGCCGCTGCGGACCTCGCGGGCGAATGTGCGGCAGATTGCGTTTCCGGAGCTGGATTCGCAGTACCGGGTGGTGTCGGCGGGTGACAGGAATGCGGGGCGGGGCTTGACGGTGCAGAATCTGCACTGCTCGGAGCTGGCGCGCTGGCCGGGTGACCCGGCGGAGACGCTGGCGGGATTGCGGGCAGCGATGGCGCCGGGCGCGGAGTTGATTCTGGAGTCGACGCCGAATGGGGTAGGTGGCTGCTTTTACGAGGAGTGGCAAAAGGCCGGAGATATGGGGATGGTGCGGCACTTCTTCCCCTGGTGGATGGAGCGGCGTTACCGCGCGCGGGCAGTGGAGGAATCGAGCCTGACGGATGAAGAGCGTGATCTGACGGCGCACCGGTTGCTGGATTTGGAGCAGATTGGCTACCGGCGGCAAATTCGTGCGGATTTTCGCGGGCTAGCGCAACAGGAGTACGCCGAAGATAGCGAGAGCTGCTTTCTGGCGAGCGGGGATTCGGTCTTTGAGCTGGCGGCTATCGAGGCGCGGCTGGCGACGATGACGGCGCCGATTGAGGTTCGGCACAATGGGAATCTGGAGATCTGGCTGCCGCCGCTGAAGGGGAAGAATTACCTGGTGGCGGTGGATCCGGCTGGCGGCGGCAGTGAGGGCGACTACTCGGCGGCGCAGGTGCTGGAGATGGAGACGGGGTTGCAGTGCGCGGAGTTTGCCGGACATATGGGCGGATTGGAGTTGGCCAAGCTGGTGACGGGGCTGGCCACTGAGTACAACCAGGCGTGGCTGGTGGTGGAACGGAACAACCATGGCAGCGGGGTGTTGGCGCTGATTGAGAGCGTGTGCGGCTACCAGAAGATTTACCGGCAGAACGGGCAGACGGGCTGGCTGACGACATCGCTGAGCCGGCCGGCGGCGCTGGGAAGGCTGGACGCGGCGCTGGTGGAGCGGCCGGAGTGCTTCCAAAGCCGGAAGCTGCTGGCCGAGTGCCGGAGCTTTGTGCGGTTGCCGGATGGCGGGAGCGGGGCGCGGCCGGGGACGCATGACGACCGGGTGTTGGCGATGGCGATCGGGCTGTCCGTACAGAGATCAGGGGTCAGAGATCAGGGGTCAGTATCGTCTCTGTAGAACGAACAGTATCGGCTTACGGAATAAACTGCATGAGATACCGTAGGACATACCAGTCATCGTCTGATCTCTGTTCACTGACCACTGTCAACGCTTAGAATTCGAATGAGGCTTTGAACGGGGCGAGGGCAAGGGCTTGGCGGTCGTGGCAGTGCAGCATATCCGGCGGATGCGGGGCGGAGCGCAGGGCCAGTTGATGCTGGGCGCAGACGGGCACGTTTACGTGGTGAAGTTCCAGAACAACCCGCAGCATATGAGGGTTCTGGCCAACGAGTTTCTGGCGTCAAGAATTGCTGCTGCGGCGGGGTTGACTGCTCCTGAGACCGAGTTGGTGGAGGTCTCGAGCTGGCTGGTGGAGAATACGCCGGAGCTGGAGATGGACCTGGGGCGGACGCGGGTGCGCTGTACGCCGGGATTGCAGTTCGGGTCGCGTTTTGTGGGCGGGCTGATGCCGGGCCAAGTGGTGGATTACTTGCCCGAGGAGCAGATGGCCGAGGTGAGAAACCTGGGCGAGTTCGCCGGTGTTCTGGCGCTGGACAAATGGACCGGCAATGCGAATGGGCGGCAGGCGGTCTTTGCGCGCAAGCAGCGGGAGCGGCGCTACCGGGCGGTCTTCATCGACTATGGGTACTGCTTTCACGCAGGGGAGTGGAAGTTCGAGGATGCGCCGTTGCGCGGAGTCTACTACCGTAATGATGTGTACAAAGAGGTAAAGGAGTGGAACTCCTTCGAGCCGTGGCTGACGCGGCTGGAGACGCTGCCGGCCGAGACGGTTTGGGCGGCGGCCAATGAGGTACCGCCCGAGTGGTACGGAGGCGACCTGAGTGAGATGGAGGCGCTGGTGGAGAAGCTGCTGCAGCGGCAGGGCCGCATTCGGGAACTGATTGAAGGCTTCGGGAGATCGGATAGAAGGCCATTTCCAAAATGGGTGGAGATGGGAGATAAAAATGGAGAGGGTTGGAAAGAGGAGCGATGGGGGAATAGCATTGGGGGGAGAGTGAATTGAAGGGCGGCTACCAGCTTTCAGCTCCCAGCTTTCAGCCTTGGCTCTGGTTAACTCTAAGCTGAGGGCTGATAGCGTAAGGCTGCGTGCCGAGGACCGAGAACATAGATAAATGGGCAACGGAAGCGAGCGGCGGGCGTGCGAGTTTCAACTGCTCCGGTATGTGCCGGATGCGGTGAGGAACGAGTATGTGCATATCGGAGTGATTCTTCGCGAGCAAGGGAGCCGCGAGGGTGCGCAGGTCCGTTTTACGCATGATTGGCGCCGGGTGCGCTGCCTGGACCCGGAGGCCGACACAGCTCTGCTGGAGGGAATGGAGAGCGAGTTGCGGAAGCGCTTTCAGGAGGAGCCGGATGGGAAGCTGATGCGGCTGCTCTCCGAGGCGCTCTCGCTGAATGTGCAGATGACCGAACCGAAGGCCTACCTGGCTGAGAGTCTGCCGGCGGGGATGGAAGAGCTGATGCGGATGTATGTGGAGCCGCCGCCACGGGAGAAGCTGCCGCGGCTGAGCGGGCGAGCGGCGATTCAGGCGCGGATGCGGACGGAGTTCGAGCGGGCCGGGGTCTGGGATTTGATGCGGAAGCGGATTGCTGCCTCGGAGTACACTCGGCCGGGGGATCCGCTGCGCATCGACGCCGGTTATCGGCCCAATGGGCTGATCCGGATGTTTCATGCAGTGAGTCTGGAGCCGGGGGTGGAGATGGCCAAGGTGCTGGCGTTTTCTTCGGCGGGATTGCGAATTGGCGTCGAGCGGGTGGAGAAGGCGCAACTGGAGCTGACCGCGGTGATTGAGCCGGCAGCCAAGCTGGGCGCGACCGACGCGGAGCCGGAGCGGCTGGAGATGTACCGGTTTGGCGTGGAGACGATGGAAGAGCACCAGATACGGGTGCTGACGACCGTGGACCTGGGACGTGTGGCGGAGACGGCGCGGCGGGAGCTGCGAGTGTGAAAAGACAGCTTCTAGCTCCCAGCTTTGAGCTTCCAGCTTTTTCTGCGAGATTTCATCCGAAGTTTTGCAGATAATTTATGGTGTTTGTAATAGGATCGGTTTTGTAAGTGGGAAGCAGCAGTGAACAGCTAGTAGCTAGAAGCTAGAGGCTAGTAGCTAAAAAGAAAAAGGCATGGCCCTTTCCGGGGCTGTGCCTTTTTGTTTTTGGTGCGGCGGGAGAAGGAAGGTGCGCGTGAAGGTAACAGAACAGTTGCGGGAGATCTGGCGGCAGGCGACGGGCAGCGGACGGCAGGCGGAGTTGGCGGCGAGCGCGGCGGATGCGGAGGCGGAGCGCAGGACTCTGGCGCTGCCTTCGATTTTGAGTCCGGTGCAATTTCCCGGCCAGCATATGCCCAAGCCGACACCGATGAATCTGCGTAGGTTTGCGGAGACCCCGGTAGTCCGGCGGGCGATCAATGTGATCAAGGATCGCATTGCGGCGATGGACT
>Ga0181520_10008944_pt1 | contig 14026 bp, 11 predicted proteins | sample PEATcosm2014_Bin_29_FD_132451 | JGI IMG/M metagenome (GOLD analysis project Ga0181520, IMG submission 132451) | Peatland microbial communities from MTU Mesocosm Facility, Houghton, MI, USA - PEATcosm2014_Bin02_30_metaG | ecosystem: Environmental > Terrestrial > Soil > Wetlands > Peat | place... | reverse complement strand
TCCAGGGCTTTGCGGCGGGCGTCGTCGGTGGTGATTTGCGCGGTGGAGAAGCCGAAGGAGTGGGCTGAGGTGGCGAAGGCCTTGTGCGGGCCGAGGAGGAGGTACGACTCGAAGGCGCGCTGGCCGTTTTCGCTGAGGCCGGACGGGGGCGGGATGTTGGGTGGCTGGATTTCGGGAAGGGGCTCGGGCAGGGGATTGAGTTGGTGCGCGGTGAGGAAGGCGTCGACGGTGTCGGACCAGGCGCTGACGTGGCGGAAGAGGGAGTGGCCGTCGTCGCCGATGGCGGGGGCGAGGACGAACTGGTCGTTGCCGCCCTGGGAGCGGAAGGCGGCGTCGAATTTCTGCGCGAGCTCGGGCCAGAAGAATTTGTCGTTCTCGGCGTAGAGCCAAAGCATAGGGATGCGGGAGTGCTTGCCGAAGTCCTTGTAAGCGTGGATGAGGTCGTCGGGATTGCAGACATCGTGATCGGCCTGTGAGCCGCGGCCACCGGCGAAGTTGATGGCGGCGACGAGTTCCGGGGGAGCCTGCGCGGTAAGCGCGACGGTGGCGAGGCCGCCGGTGGAGACGCCGACGGCGATGACGCGTTGCGGATCGACATTGGGCTGGGCGCGGGCGTAGTCCATGGCGATGCGAAGGTCCTGGGCTGAATACTCGGCGGCGGATTGGTAGTCGGTGGCGGGGCAGCGACCGGCGTGGCGACCGTCCTGCTCGCCGCCGGAGTGGCCGTAGCCGCGGCGGACGACGACGACGACCACCCACCCGCGGCGGGCGAACCACTGCGCCTGCGGGAGAAACGCCCAGGGCGTGACTTCAGCATGCTCCTCGGGCTTGCGCGAGGAGCCGTGGGTCATGACAACGAGGGGATGCTTGCCGGGCAGGTCGGCATAGACGAGCAGCGCGTCGAGGCCATTGGGTGCGGCCTGAATCCAGGGGATGAAGAGCTCGCGCGCGATGTAGCGCGGCGCGGCGGTTTGGGCGCCCGCGCCGAGGGCGATGAGAAGGACGAGGAGCGGGCAGCACGTTCGCACAGAAGAACTGTACAACGCGCGAATCGCACGTCCAACCTCGGGGCGATGGGGCACCCGCCCACTCAAGCCAAAATCGGGCTTGAATGGGGCACCCGTGGGCGGTGATGGTTCAGGCGGCGGTTTTCTCGCTGAGCGACGGTGTGATCTGGGGGGTGGTTTCGCCGGCGTCGGCGGCATCGTTGCTGGCGAGGATGGTGACGATCTGGGTGAAGGGGATGAAGAAGGCTGAGGGTGAGGCGGGTTTGACGCGGAAGCGGTCGGCGATGCGGTTGGCGGCTTCCTCGCTCTCGATCCAGATGCCGGCCTGGTCGACACCGACGAGGGTGACGGTCTCGAGCTTCTGGTCTTTGGTTCCGGAGTCGAGGAGTTTGGGGCCGAGGACGACGATCTTGCGGCGGATCAACTTTGCGAGCTGCATTTCCATGTTCTATGCAGACGCGCTGAGGGTGGCCGAAGTTGGCTGCGCGCTTGAGCGCCAGCGTGTTGTTTTTGGGTGACAACCTGTTGCCGCTTGTGCGCGGCTCGTGTCAGGCATGACACGGCGTGTCTGACACGACACGTGGACGAGGATAGGGCTGGGTCTTAAACCCATTGTTTTCTGCTGGAAAGAGATGGTCTGCGGGTTGCAGTTAGTCGTGGCGCAAGCGAGGCCACGATGAACAACCTGCAGAAGATCGCGATCACAGTCAGCTGCCTGGTTCTTTCAGCGCTGCAGGGCGCGGCGCAGACCGCGGCGGAAAAGCAGACAAATGGCACCGCGATTCCGGTGACGGTGACGGGCGTCCGGCCCGTGTCGGACACGTGTCGGACACGGGGAGGGGCGTGTCCGACACGGAAAGCGGCGGGGCATGGGGTGAGTGCGTAAACGCGCGGGTGAAGGAGGATCGCCATGGAACTGTTTGCGGAAGCGCTGAGTGTGGTGGGAGCGATGCTGCTGAGCGTCTCGTGCGGGCTGCTGCTGGAGGAATTGTTGTTTGGGGGTTTGGTCCGGCTGTTCTTCGCTCGACAGACGGCGGCCAGGGTTGTGACAGAGCGAAAAGAAATGGGAGAGAAACCATGCTTGCGCTGAAGGACCTGCTGATCGCCGCGGGAGTGCTGTTTCTGGCTGCCGCATTTGCCATCACGCTGTATGACCTGTGGAGGATGTACGAACAACGGCGGAAGCTGCCGGAAAGTGCCGATGGGGTGACGGAGATGGAACCGGTGCCGATTCGGTGGCGGGGCTCTGTCGTGTTGATCGTGATTGCCTGTTTGCCGCTGTTGATCGCCGACAGCATTGTGGTGATCCCGTCGGGGATGGGTGGCGTGCGGGTGAGCGAGATGCGCGGCACTCTGCCGGGAACTCTGTACGCGGGGGCGCATTTTGTTCCGCCGTTGATGGAGCAGGTGGAGATGTTCGACCTGCGGGACAAATTATTCACGGCGGGAGTCGTCGAGGGAGCGGGGATGACGAAGACGGCAGCGGAGCCGCAGCCGCTGGATGTGCAGTCGAAGGAGGGGCTGAATATTGGCCTCGCGATCACGGTGCGGTATCGGCTCGATCCACATCGCCTGGACTATATAGAGAGTCATTTGCCGCAGCCGGTGGATTCGCAGATGGTGCCGGCGGTGGTGGCGAGCGCGTGGCGTGAACTGACTCCGGGATACACGGTGCGGGAGATCTTCAGCTCGGATCGCGAGGAGGTGCGGCGCGAGGCGGCGGGGGTGATCACGAAGAAGCTGGGGGCGGACGGGATCATCGTTGAAGAGGTGATGCTGCGAAATATCCAGCTGCCGCCCGAGTACGCGAAGGGCCTGGAAGATTTGTTGCTGAAGGAGCAGGAGGACGATCAGCTGACGGTGCAGACGGACATGCAGCAGAAGCAAGTGCGCATTGCGGAGTTGCAGGCCGAGGCGGAGGCGGCGCAGAAGGTGAAGCAGGCGGAGGGCGACGCGCACGCGAGGGTAGTGGAGGCGAAGGGCGAGGCGGACGCAATGCAATACACGCTGCCGCTGAAGCAGAAGCAGATTGAGCAGTCGAAGCTGGAGGCGGAGGCGCGCAAGGAGGCGACGATTGAGAATGCCGACGCCGAGGCGCAGGCCAAGGTGATCGACAGCAAGGCGGAGCTGCAGCGGCGCAACTTGCTGACGGACGCGGAGGCGAACCGGATTCGGGTAACGGCGGCGGCCGACGCGGAGCGGATGCAGAGCGAGGCTAAGATGCTGAACCAAAGCCCGCTGCTGATCAACAAAATTATTGCGGAGCGTTTGTCGGACAAGATTCAGATGGTGATGGTGCCGTCGGACGGGAAGTTTTTCTTCGCCAACGATGTGTTCAAAGGCGCCGATATGGGGCAGGCGCTGAAGCAGCAAATGCAGCAGCAGATGGAGGGGGACGATCCGGCTCCCGGCGCGGCGCACGGATCTTCGAACCGGAATTAACTCGCCGTGTGAGAGAGCGAGAGACCAGCCCGGCTTGTTTAGAACAGGCTCATTGGGGGTTGGCATGGAGAACCACCTCGGCTGTCACTGTCGGCGGCCGAGGTGGACCTTCGTGGGAGAAGGGTGATGACGAGCGCGCGATATAATCCGCCCCAGCGAATGATGGACAAGATGCGTTGGGCTGTGGTGGTCGCCGTGCTGGTGGGCCTGTTGCCGGCGGCGCACGCGGCGAACTGGGAGCAGCCGGCGGGCGATCTGGCAAAGCAGATTGCGGCGCTCACCGGGCCGGGTCCGGCGCGGCTGACGATTCGCGACGAGTCGAGCTTGCCGGCTGGGGAAATGCCGGTGATTCGCCGCTTGCTGGAGCGCGATCTGCGCGGGTTCGGGGTTGTGACAGGGGCGAGCGACAGCGCGACGCTGAGCGGGACTCTGATCAGGGTGACGCTTTCGGAGAATTTGCAGGGCGGGTTGTGGGTCGCCGAAGTGGTGGAGGGAACCGAGACGCGCGTGACGATGCTGCCGGTGGCGTTGGGCGCGGTGGTCGCGGTATCGAGCGGGTCCGCGCTGACCCTGCGGCGAACGCTGATGATCACGGAGTCGGAGCCCGTTCTCGACGCGCAGTTGTTTTCGGTTGGGACCTTGCAGCGGCTGGTGGTGCTGGAGCCGGACCGTATCGTGACCTATATAAGGAGTGCGGCGGTGCTGGGCTCGGGGATGGCGAGCGGAAGCTGGGTGGTGGATCAGCGATTCGCGATCAGCGCCGGACGGCCGCTTCCGCGCGACGTGCGGGGAGAGCTGGTGGCGGCGCAGGATCATTTGTTCGATGCGTATTTGCCGGGGGTAATGTGCAGCGGGACGAACACGGGCGCGCAGGTTGGGGTAGCTTGCGCGGATAGCGATGATCCTTGGCCATTGACGGCGCCTGTTGCTGGAGCGATTGGGCAGCGGGCGTTCTACAACGCTTTGCGGGATTTCTTTACCGGCGTGCTGGCTCCGGGGTTTGGGATGGAGTTGCCTCCGTTTTATGGGGCGTCCGGGATTCCGCGTCCGACGGGAACGGGGCTGCTGCTGAACATGGTTGACGGGCGGGTGATGCTGATCGAGAACAATGTGCTGAAGCCAGTGGCGGGCGCGAATGACTGGGGCAGCGACTTTGCGGTGATCCGGTCGGAGTGCGGGACGGGGGTGCAGGTGCTGGTGTCGGGTTCGGGCTCCGCCGCCAGTGGGGACAGTCTGCGCGCCTATGAACTTGTCGGACGCGAGGCGATTGCGGTGAGTGCCTCGCTGCCGGTCGAGGGAGCGGTGGTGGCGATTCATGCGGGGCAGGACGGGAGAGGCGCGACGGTGGTTGTCCGACGCGATGCGCCGTTGCGTTACGAGGTGTGGGATGCATCGGCGCTTTGTAATTAGCGCGCTGTGCGTTTGTCTGACATTGTCTGCCGCGGCGCGGACGCGTCCGCATTACGGCGGTACGTTGCGTGTCGAGACAGCGGGCGACCCGTGGCAGATGCCCGACGGGATTGCGCGGCGGCTGGTGCTGGACACGCTGACGACTGCGTCCGACACGGGCGGCGCGCAACCCGCGCTGGCGGTGCGATGGGAGTCGCAGAACGCCGGGCATCGGTGGGAGTTCTGGATCCGGCCGGGAGTGCATTTTCAGGATGGAGAAGCGCTCACGTCGGACACGGTGGCGGCGGCGCTGACGGATGTCTGCTCGCGTCAGACAGGGGTGGGGGCAGGAGCCGGGGCAGCATCGGGCGCGTGTCCGTGGCGGACGGTGCGGGGCGTTGGAGCGTCGGTGGTGTTTATCAGCGACTCGCCGGTTCCGGATTTGCCGGAGTTGCTGGCGCAGACGGAGTTCGCCGTCGCCCGGCAGGATGCTTCGGGCGCGGTCATCGGCACGGGACCGTTTCGGGTCACGGGATTTGCCAACGGTGCGCTGACGCTGGTGGCCAATGACGATTGCTGGTCGGGGAGGCCATTTGCGGATGCGGTGGAGTTGCGGACGCGGCGGGCGGTGCGAGACCAGTGGCTGGACCTGAGCGTGGGCAAGGCCGATATTGTGGAGGTTCCTCCGGAGTTGCTGCGGCAGGCAGAGCAGCAGCACATGAACGTGCTGGTGTCGCGGCCGGTGGATTTGCTGGCGCTGACGATTGCGCCGGAGGGATGGTTTGCGAGCCGGGAGATGCGGCAGGCGGCGGCGCTGGCTGTCGATCGCACGGCGCTGTACAACGTGATTTTTCAGAAGCAGGGCGAGGTGACGGCGAGCCTGCTGCCGGAGTCGCTGAGCGGGTATGCGTTTTTGTTCGCGTCAGACAGGGATCTGGACAGGGCGCGCGCGCTGCGCGGCGGGGCGACGACGGCGGCCATGATGCTGGGCGTGGACGACAACAGCTCGACGATGCAGTTGGCGGCGGAGCGGCTGGCGCTCAACCTGCATGAGGCGGGCTTCAGTGTGCAGGTGTTGGCGGCTGGTTCGCGTCAGACATCTGCGCTCGCGCTGCGGCGGGTCCATCTGGAGGCAGCCGGCGCGCAGGCGGCGCTGGACGAGATGCTCAGCCGGTTCGGGCAGAATGGAGCAGGATCTATGACAGGGACGGGCACAGATGCGGCGGCGCTGTGGCAACAGGAGCGCGGAGTGCTGGAGAACGAGACCATTGTGCCGCTGCTGTGGCTGCCACGGGCGTGGGCCGTGGGCGAGCGGGTGCGCGATCCGCGCCTTTTGTCTGACGGGGCGCCGGATTTGTCTGACGCGTCGCTCGAGGGCGCAAAGTGACGCTGCGGCAAAAGATGCTGCTGATGCTCGCGCTCACCGTGATGGGCGTGGTGGCAGCGGTGGGGTGGACGGGGTCGGTGCGGGTGCGCCATGTTTTTGAGGACATCGACCGGCAGCAGACGGAGATGCTGGTGGGCCAGTTCCAGCGGGAATTCAACCAGCGTGGCGCCGATACGGCAGAGGCTGTTCATCGCATGGCAGACAGCGACGTGCTGAAGCGGATCGCATTCGATCTGAACAACGGCGGCGACAGCGCGCCCTATCTCACGGTGGCGCTGCCTCTGGCGCAGGAATACAGGCTTGAGTATCTGGAGCTGGTGGCGCACGACGGCAGCATCATTTCGTCGCTGCAGTGGACGGCGCGGTTTGGATACAAGGAGCCGGCGATTGGAGCGACCGGCAAGCCCGCGTTTCTGAAGCAGGAAGATCTGCCGGACGGAACGTCGGAGATTGGAGTGTTCGCGACGCGGACGGTGACCGGATCCGATCCAGCGTTGTATGTGGTCGGTGGCAGACAACTGGACGCGGGCTTTCTGCAGGATTTTCCGGTGCCGGCGGGAACGCAGGTGCTGATTTACAGGAATGTTTCGGGGCCGTTTGACACGCACAACTTTGCGGCTTCGGCGGACGCGCTGAGCGCAGCGGCGCATTATCAGGCGCTGGTGGACGATGCGCGGGCGAACGGGCAGAACGCGGAAGGCGTGGTGTACGTGACGGGCCGGCGCGAGGACAGCATGAGCGTGACGGCGATTCCGCTGAAGGCAGCGGATGGGAATGTGCTGGCTGTGCTGGTGGTGGCGAATTCGCGACGCAACATGGTGGAGGTGCAACGCCATTTTCGCGACATTGCTTACGGCATTGCGGGTCTGGGGATTATTTTTGCCGTGCTGGCGAGCTTATGGATCGCGGCGAGGATTTCGCGTCCGATTGAGGAACTGGCGCGGGCGGCGGGCCAGGTGGCGGCGGGCGACTGGGAGACGCGCGTCGATATTCGATCGCTCGACGAAGTGGGCGCGCTGGCGCGAAGCTTCAACAATATGACACGGCAGCTTTCCGAACAGCGCGACCGGCTGGTGCAGACCGAGCGCGTGGCGGCATGGCGCGAACTGGCACGGCGGCTGGCGCACGAACTGAAAAATCCGCTGACGCCGCTGCAGATCACCGTGGAGAACATGGTGCGCGCGAAGAAGCTGCCGAAGAAGCAGTTCGATGAGGTGTTCAAGGAGAGTGCGGCGACGCTGACTGAGGAGATTGAAAACCTGAAGACGATTGTCGGACGGTTCAGCGATTTCTCGAAGCTGCCCAAGCCGCAGGTGGTGGAGATGGACGCGCGCGAGGCGGTGCGGAGGGTGGTGAAGCTGTATGGACCGGCGCTGGAAGAGAAGCACATCGAGCTGGGAACGTCGATCAGCGCGGAGCCGTTGATGATTCTTGGCGACTCGGAGTTGCTGCATCGCGCGCTGTCGAACCTGGTGCTGAACGCGATGGACGCGATGCCGGAGGGCGGGGTGCTGACGGTGTCGGCGGTGCGAGCGAAAGAAGTGGCGCGGATTTCCGTGTCCGACACCGGCGCCGGTTTGACACCGGAGGAGTGTGAGCGGCTGTTCACTCCTTATTACACGACCAAGCAGCACGGGACGGGACTGGGGCTGGCCATCGTGCAGTCGGTGGTCGCCGATCATAACGGGACGATCGCGGTGGAGAGTGTTGAAGGCGGCGGAGCGCGGTTCGTGATTGGATTGCCGCTGGTGGGGAATGCGCACGCATGAGCAAAGCCGACATTCTGATCGTGGACGATGAGGCGAACACGCTGGCGTCGCTGGCGCGGGCGTTTCGGCTGGCGGGGCATGAGGCAACGGTGTGCGACAACGCGGCGAAGGCGCTGGAGCTGGCGAGGTCGCGGCCGTTCGATTTGATTTTGTCCGACGTGGTGATGCCGGGGCGTGACGGTTTGGCGCTGCTCGAGGATCTGAAGTCGAGCGGCGTGGCGGCGCCGGTGGTGATGATGTCCGGGCAGGCGCACATCGAAATGGCCGTGAAGGCGACGCGACTGGGCGCGATGGATTTTCTGGAGAAGCCGCTGTCGACGGACAAGCTGCTGCTGACCGTGGACAACGCGCTGAAGCTGAAGCGGCTCGAAAGGGAGAACCTGGAGCTGCGGCGGCGCGTGGGCCGGCATGAACTGGTGTGGAGCGGCGATGCGATGCGGCGGGTGATGGCGCAGATCGATCGCGTGGCGGCCAGCGAGTCGCGGGTGTGCATTTACGGCGAAACGGGCACGGGCAAGGAGCTGGTGGCGCACACGCTGCATGAGAAGAGTGCGCGGGCGGCGGGGCCGTTTGTGACGCTGAACTGCGCGGCGATTCCGGCGGAGCTGATCGAGAGCGAACTATTTGGGCACGAGAAGGGGGCGTTCACGGGCGCGGCGCAGCGGCACATCGGGAAATTCGAGCAGGCACATCACGGGACGCTGTTTCTCGACGAGATTGGCGACATGCCGCTGGCGATGCAGACGCGGCTGCTGCGCGTGCTGGAGGAATCGGAAGTGGAGCGCATCGGGGGCGATAAGCCCGTTGCTGTGGATGTGCGGGCGGTGGTGGCGACGCACCGGAATCTTGAAGAGATGGTGGAGGCGGGGAGTTTTCGGCGGGATTTGTATCATCGCGTTGTGGTTTTTCCCATCATGTTGCCGCCGCTGCGTTCGCGGAGGGAAGACATCCCCACGCTGGTGGAGCATTTTGCGCGGCAGGTGTCGACGCAAAATGGCTGGAAACCGGTGCCGTTTGCGGCGGAGGCGGTGGAGGCGCTGCGGGATTATCCGTGGCCGGGAAATATTCGCGAGCTGCGCAATGCTGTGGAGCGCTTGTTGCTGTTGGCGGGGGAGACGGTGGATGGGGCGACCGTTGAGTTGGCGCTGCCGCGTCGGGCTGCCGGGTCGGCTGGTGGTGTGAGCGTGGGCGCGGGAGCGGTGGGCAGTGGTCCTCTTGCGCAGCGGGTGGCGGAGTTCGAGCGGGCGACGCTGCTGGCGGAGTTAGAGCGTAGTGGTGGCCACGTCACGAATGCGGCGAAGGCGTTGGGTCTGGAGCGGAGCCACTTCTATAAGAAGTGCCAGCAGTTGGGGATCGATCTAAAGGCGGAACGAGCGTAGGCGGAACATAGCTGGCGCACTTCGGTCATCTGTTGCACAAGAGCTACCAAACTTAGTCTGAAACTACCTTCTTTCAGAGTGCGAAAGCGACTGCGCTGAAATTGGCTCAGAAGATCGGGCCGACGGCTCGCAAGTCGCGATCAACGACCTGCGGATCGCGCCCCCAACACACCAAGAGCGGGCGTGTTGGGGGCCCCGCCGCCGTTACCAATGAAAGGAGGTGAGGCCCTTTGGACGGTAAAACGTCATGGACCCGTATTGCCATTACGTGGGGGACGCCAGGGCGCAGCGAATCGCCCGCGAGAGGAACGTCTGCGTGTCCCGGACGATCCGCTGTGCTCGCTCGCCGGCTTGTCCCACGCGCCATGCGGAGACTTTTCACAAACATTCACGTTCCTTCAGTCTGCGCCTGCTATATAGCCAATCAGGTAAGATTCCCCTTACGGCACAATGCGGTCGGCATGATGCGGAAAGAACCACAGCGCGCGCAGAGCCTCTTTCTCAGCCGCGACGAATCCTGGCTGGGCTTTAACCGGCGCGTGCTGGAAGAGGCCGAGGACGCCTCCAACCCGCTGCTGGAGCGGGTGAAATTCCTCGCCATCACGGCCAGCAATCTTGACGAGTTCTTCGAGATTCGCATCGCCGGCGTGCTGCAGCGCATTGAAGACGGCTATAACGAGGTCATGCCCGACGGTGCAACGCTGCGCGAGTCGCTCGCCGCTATTAAGAATGAGACGCAGCGGTTTGTAGCAGATCAGTATCGCTGCTGGAACAAGGAACTGCTGCCGGCGATGCGTGCGGAGGGGATTCGCGTTCTGGCCTGGGAGGAGATGGATGAGGAGGCGCGCCGCTTCGCCACTGAGTACTACCAGCGCGAAGTGGATCCGCTACTAACGCCGATCACCATCGATCCGGCGCATCCATTTCCACGCGTGCTGAACAAGGCCATGTGCCTGGCGTTGCTGCTGCGCCGTAAACGCCGTGGGACTGCGGGACCGGTGCTGGGCGTACTCACGGTTCCGCGCGCTCTGCCGCGCTTCGTGCGCATTCCTTCGGCGAAGGGCTCGGAGGACTTCATCTTTCTCGCCGATCTGATCGAGCGCAACGCGAGCGGCATGTATCGCGGATACGAGATTCTCTCCCGGGCCGCGTTCCGCGTCACACGCAACAGCAATCTTTACTTCCAGGAAGAGGAATCGCGCTCGCTGCTGGAGACGGTGCGCGCCGAGCTGCACAATCGGCGCAAGGGTGACGCGGTCCGCCTTGAAATTGACAGCCAGGCGGATCCGGAGATCGTCGACAGGCTACGCACCAACTTTGAGCTCGATGAATCGCTGGTGTACCGCAGCGACGGCCCGGTGAATCTATCGCGCACCATGACCCTTTACGGCTCATCGTCGCGGGCCGATTTGAAATTCAAGCCCTTCGTCCCGCACGAACTGCGGTTGAACCGCAAATCCGTCGACTTGTTCGACGAGATCCGCCACCGCGACATACTTCTCCACCATCCTTACGATTCGTACGATGGCGTGGTCGGTTTCATTGAGGCCGGGGCGCGGGACCCCAACGTGGTTTCGATGAAGCAGACGTTGTACCGCACCAGTGCCGATTCGCCGATTTTTCAGGCGCTCACGGACGCGGCGCAGACCAAGGAAGTGACGGCGGTGGTCGAGCTGACGGCACGCTTCGACGAAGCCTCGAATATCCGTTGGGCGCGCGATCTGGAAGATGCGGGCGTCCAGGTTTTCCACGGCATCGTTGGGCTCAAGACGCATTGCAAGCTGTCGCTGCAGGTGCGGCGGGACCCCGATGGGGTAGTGCGCCGTTATGCGCATCTGGGCACGGGCAACTACAACCCGGACACCGCGCGCTTCTACACCGACCTGAGTTTGCTGACAGCGGATCCGGAAATCACCAGCGCGGTGCACAGCGTCTTCAATTACCTCACGGCTCACTCGGAGTCCGACGATTATCGCCCGCTGCTGGTTGCGCCGCTGACTTTGGCGGAGAGCTTCATCCGGCTGATTCATCGCGAAGCCGAGCACGCGGCGGCCGGCAAGCCGGCGCGCATTATCGCGAAAATGAATTCGCTGCTCGAGCAGAGCATCGTCGAGGCCCTCTACGCGGCGGCTCACGCAGGGGTGGAAATCGACCTGATTGTGCGCGGCATCTGCTCGCTGCGTCCTGGCCTGAAGAACCTGAGCGAGCGCATCCGCGTGCGGTCCATCGTGGGCCGCTTCCTTGAGCACAGCCGCCTCTATTATTTCCTGAACAGCGGGGACGAGGAATACTACTGCGGCAGCGCCGACTGGATGCCGCGCAACCTGTTTGAACGCTGTGAAGTGATCTATCCCATTCGCGACGCGCAGATCAAGAACCGGGTGCGGGATGAGATTCTTGCCGGATATCTCGCGGACAATGTGAAAGCACGGCAGCTGAAGGCTGACGGGTCCTATATTCGTTTGCATGAAGCGGGCGGGCCTCGGTTCAGCGTGCAGGATTTCTTCATCGACGTCGCGGAGGGCAAGGCGGATATCGCCGACATTCCGAAGGCTCAGGCTGAACCCGAACCGAAGCAGCGCGCCAGCCGTCCGCCGAAGAAACGGGCAGGCGCGGCAACGGCTGCAGACTAGGGTTGCAACCATGTACGGACTGATCGCAAAGATGACGATGCTGCCGGGGAAGCGCGAGGAGGTTATCGTGCTGCTGGCGGAGAGCTCGGCGAATATGCCAGGGTGCTTCAGCTACGTCATCGCGAAGGACGCGGCGGACGAAGATATCCTGTGGGTCACTGAGGTTTGGGAGAGCAAGGCCAGCCACGATGCGTCACTCGCGCTGCGCGCCGTGCAGGCCGCGATCCCTAAGGTGAAGGCGCTGGTTGCGAAGTTCGAGCGGGTCGCCGAGACCGAGCCGGTGGCCGGCCTGCCATTTGAGCCTTGACAGATGGCCGCTTCGCCTACAGACTGAAACCCATCCGGCTCCTCGTCGCGCCGTCCGGCGCACTTTTCTGTGACCAATTCAGGAGGATACCTCGCGTTGGCATCCGAGGCAGTGAACGTGTATGTGGCCGAGCTGGAGAAGCCCGCCAGCTACGGACTGCGGCGCGGCGTGCTTTCGCCGGCAGAAACCCTGGCACAGTCGGTTTCCGCGATCGCGCCGACGACGACGCCCGCGATGACGATTCCGCTGGTCTTCGCGATGGCGGGCAACGGCACGTGGCTGGTCTACGTGCTTGCCACCGCGGGCATGACCCTGATTGGCGTTCTCATCGGCTGCTTCGCGCGGCGCTCCGCTTCGCCAGGGTCGCTGTACAAATACGTCACTGAATCGCTGCCGGACTGGGCTTCCGGGCTTGCAGGGTGGGCGTTGCTGCTGGCCTACGTTGCTACGGCCGTTTCGGTGACGGGCGGATTCGTGCAGTACGCCAATGTTCTGTTGTCCGCCGGAGTCGGAAGGACCGCGCCCGCTGCGATCCTCGCAACCGTTGCGATTTTCGCCGCCGCGGTGATGGCGTATCGCGACATTCGCCTCTCGGCGCGTTCGATGCTCTGGCTGGAGGCCGCGTCGGTAGGATGCATCCTCGCCATCGTGATTCTGGTGCTGGTGCGCAACGGTCTGCGTGTGGATACGGCGCAGTTTCGTTTGCGCGGCGCCAGCGTGTCGGGCATGCGCCTTGGCATGGTGCTGGCGCTTTTCAGTTTTGTCGGGTTCGAGAGTGCGACGGCCCTCGGGGAGGAGGCGCGCAATCCGCTGAAGACCATTCCGCGCGCAGTTTTGCAGAGCGCTATTGGCCTGGGGTTTCTTTTTGTGGTTTGCGCTTATACGGAGGTTCTCGGCTTTCGCGGCGCGCACGAGACGCTGGACCAGAGCGCGGCGCCTTTTCATACTCTGGCGCATCAGGTGGGCGTCAGCGGGCTTGGCATAGCAGTCGATGTCGGTGCGATGCTGAGCATGTTCGCCTGTGTTCTGGCCTGCACCACCGCGGCTGCCCGCGTGCTGCTCACCATGTCGCACCATGGGCTGACGCACGTGCACCTCACCCGCACGCATCACCGCAATGAGACGCCACACATCGCGGTTCTTGTCACCGGCATTGTTACATTTGTTCTTACCGTCGCGCTTGCGCTGCGCGGCGTGTCGGGTTCGGACATCTATGGATGGATGGGTTCGCTGGCGACGTATGGATTTTTGACAGCCTATGCTTTGGTCTGTCTCGCAGTGCCGAGCTATTTGCGCCGCGAGCGCGCTCTGACGCCGCTGTGGGTGGTTCTTTCGGGAGCCGGATTCATCGCGATGTTGCTTGCGATCGCCGGCTCGGTCTATCCCGTACCGCAGGGGGCTTATCGCTGGCTGCCGTACATCTATCTCACGTACCTGACCGCTGGCTGGGTGTGGACTGTGGCGAAGAAACGGGGGCCGGTGGCGGTGGCTTGAGGCGCGCAGTTACCGAGCACAAATGGAGACTCTGCAACATACCCGTCTGGTGCGTTTCAGTCGTAGGGGTCCATATACAGTCTCGAGTCGTAGTGCACGATCCCGAGTTTGAGGCGATTGAGCCACCCCTGTCGCCCGAGCACATTGCGGCGGAATTGCGCGTCGTCAGCAAAATAGACCAGTGAATCCAGGGAATGGCCGAGAGTGCTGAGGCACAGG
>Ga0181520_10008943_pt1 | contig 14027 bp, 11 predicted proteins | sample PEATcosm2014_Bin_29_FD_132451 | JGI IMG/M metagenome (GOLD analysis project Ga0181520, IMG submission 132451) | Peatland microbial communities from MTU Mesocosm Facility, Houghton, MI, USA - PEATcosm2014_Bin02_30_metaG | ecosystem: Environmental > Terrestrial > Soil > Wetlands > Peat | place... | reverse complement strand
GGATAGAGTTAGAAATGAATTACAAGAGGCAAAAATTTGGGTATTTATTGGGTATTCATTACCCGAAGCAGATATGTATTTCCAGTATCTTTTAAGAAGATGCAAAAATATAGGTCAAAATGGAAAAGACATTTATGTTGTGGGTTTTAAAGGCGATAAAGATACAGATAAGGAAGAATATGAAAAAATGAAAACGCGATATAAAAGCTTGTTAAATGTACAAGAAAGTAAATTCATGGAGAATGGTTTCGAAGCGTTTTTAAACGATAAGAAAGTAATGCTCTGAATATTAAGTATTTGCTTTTACTAACACTGCGTGATTAAGAAAAAGAGCTAGTTGAAATACAAAATAAGAGTAGAAAGTGCTTGATAGAAACACATCCCAGGAGAAAAATATGGCCTTAAAACAGCTGAAGAGTTTACAGTGCCTCAAATTGGCAGGTCATTATGCGGGAAATAGTAAGAGCAGGCGAAACAATACAGAGAAACGAATCATTAAACAAAGAGTTGCTGCATTAATTTTGAATTCTGACTGATCTAAATATGATAAACCTCAACCCGATTTCCTTTGACAATTTTATCAGAGATCTTGCCCCTTTTAACAAAGACACAATTGAACTTGACCTTACCGAAGTCAATTTTATATCCCCGGCGGCACTGACACAACTATCCGCATTATGTCACGCTTTTCATAAAGAAAAAAAGAAAATAACGGTTAAACTTAACGTTGAAATAGGCTCCTACCTGGTTCGTTCTGGCTTTGTGCGAAGCATAAGAAGTGTTGCGAAAGTCGAGCCTGAAGAAATAGCGAATGATTCCTATTATGAGAATCTGCGGGGCACAAATTCCCTTCTAATAGAAGTGACAAAAATGAAATACCTTGCTTATCTTCCTCGGTTGCTTGACCGAATAGTAAGCGTATTACATACGAAGCTGGAATACACTAAAAACGAAGCATTTGATATCGGTTCCGCTCTTTCAGAGATCTGCCAAAACATCCACGATCATAATGATGGTATAATGGGTTTTATAGCTATGCAAGTGTATACTAAAGGAAAAAACAAGTTCTTGGAAATCGGGGTATCCGATTTCGGGCAGGGTCTTGCCGCAACACTAAAAAGGAACGAGAAAAATCCTGGGTTGCGGTCAAATTACGAAGCAATAGAATTCGCAACTAAAGCTGGAACTTCGGAATTTAATGACCCAACACGCGGGAAAGGGCTTTACCATTTATTGAGGATTATTTACAAGCATTCGGGGTTAGTGCAAATACATTCAGGGGATGGGAAGGTGCGGTATAGAAAAGACAGAAGAACGAAATGGGATGGGACAGTTCCTAATCTTCCGGGAGTACATATAGTACTTGAACTGAGAGTAAAAAAATATTTTGAAAAAAGACTTGACAGAGTTTAATAATTATGCTACAGTGTAAGTAATGGAAAAGAAAATTAGTCTACTTCAACTAGCTGGCAGCTCAACACTATGGGTTCGAAAGAACGCCGAAAAGTTAAGGCCTGCAATAAATAAGGAGCTTGAGTCCTTAACCCCTGGGGGAGTGCTGGTAATTGATTTGGAAGGCATAGAAGCTTTTGATAATTCTTATGCGAATGAGTTATTTGGAAAAACGGTACTAAGCTTATCGAATGAATACCAGAACCGTTTTTTCATAGTAGAGAACCTGACCGATTTTACCCGGGAGAACCTTGTAAGGGAATTGCTCTACATGAAACTTATAATGATAGAACGAAATAAAGGAGCATTACAGCTTATAGGCAGTATACATCCAGCAGATAGCCAGACATTTGAATTAATAAAAAATTCCCCCCAGCCGGTTACTGCAATAGAGCTTAAAGATAAGTTAGGCATTAATCTAACAGCAGTCAATGAGCGATTAAATAAATTAGCAGAGATGGGTTTAGTAATGCGCGATACTTCCGTTTCGCAGGCGGGACGTCAACAGTATATTTACAGTGCCCCGAAGTAGTAGGGCAATATTTTTTTGTCCTTTTAATACATTATATCCAGTGTATGTAATTATTAAGAAAGTCTAATATAAAAGGAGGTGGAAAGCATGGATTTACTCGAACGTATGAAGAAAGAAGTGCGAGGCCTGGACAACCAAATTAACAAACTGGAACAAGAAACAGGAGAGAAGAAAAAGCTGAAGAAGAGCCTAGAGAAAGCATTAAAAGAGCTGGTGCCGGTATCAGGCAGTCAAACCGCCGGCCAAGTGAAGTAGGGTATAAATGTTTCATAAAAGGCAGAGTAGAGTTATGAAAAAATTGTTGTTGTTAATTAAGAAGGGTCAACGTCACACCCCGCCCATTAACCCGAAAGAGGGGTTTTCGCCTAGCGCCGAAAACCCCTCTTTCGCATCATCTATATAAATATAGATGAAGTTTCAGGTAAATGGGCGGGGTGCTTAGGCAATAGTGTAAGGGAAGAATGTAAGAGAGTATACAGAACCAGAAGAATGAAATAAGTAAGAAAGTAGTAAAGAAGAGAAGTAAAAAAATATAAAGAAGTATAAAAAGAAAAGTAAGAAAAACAGAAAGACAAAGCACTAACAGAAGAAAGCAAGGAAAAAGAAAAGAGAAAGCAAAGGAAAAAGAAAAAGTAAAAAATAGAAAGAAGTAAAGAAAGAAAGGTAAGAAAAACAAAAAGGCAAAGCAGTAACAGAAGAAAGCATAGGAAAAGCGAAGGAAAAATAGAAGAAGTGAAGGAAGGAAAATATGAGAGAATTACTAACCAGTAAGCTGCATGAAGAGATAGTGATGTTAACAGCGGAATATGGGTATCTTTCGGTTGAGGAAGTGTCAATGATCACGGGAAATCTACGCCATGCATATAACGTATTACAGTACCTTTTCACTAAAAGAACATTAGGAACATTTTCAACACATTTAAGGCCAAGTAAGGCATATTACTTGCCGGACGATATGAAAAAGATCGTTGAAGCAAGCGGCCAGGCCCAGCACGTAGAAAGATTTTATCCCTATTCCTACCGGCCAACAGGTTTCCATCACCATACCTCGCTGATAAAGGTGCACCTTACGATTAAAAAGATATTTGCGGACAAGCTTATTGATTATATCCCTGAGCCGAGGCTCAAACGTGATTTAGGGAAACAAAAGGTGTGTGATGGTGAGTTTATATTTTTAAACAATAAGGGCGAGCAAAAGAAGGTGGGAATTGAAGCGGAGCTTACATTAAAAAGCGCTGAAGCGCGCACTATTTGGGTTAAAAATCTGTTAGGGTATGCTGAAAACAGGTTAGATGTAGTACTGATATTTTATAATCACGACATTATAAAATGCCGCATTGCTGAAACAGTTAAGAAGTTTGGCAGATTAAGTTTTCCTATTTATTTTATTAGTCTGGAAGAATTCCTTAATAAAAGAGAGTCTACCATTGCGGTGGCCTTAGATGGAGCAAAAATAAATATTTTTAAAGGTGGCGAAGATGAGCGAGGAAACTAAAGGAATAGAAGGAGGCGGTATTTTTATAAAGGGTATATTTTATCTAATTTTCTATATAATAAGCGCTCTATTTCTGATAGGATGGCCGCTGGCTAAGGTGTATAGGTATTTAAGGGATCAGCAGAAGGTTAAGTATGATTCCACACGGGCTTCCTTAATGTTTTTTATCATATTGCCATTTCTTAGTTTCTGGGGAGTTGTGCTTATAGATCATTACAAAATAATCACGCGGTATACCCCAAAAGATAGAACTACGCTAAGCATACTCCCCAAACTGCCCCACGCCTCAAAGAAATTACAGAATAACATATCACTTTTGATTTGGGACAAGTTTAATACCAAGAGGCCCTACAGGCTGCTGTGGCTTTTAATTTCCAACCCGATTCCGCAGGCAGGGTTTATCTATTTTGCTTTTTTCAAAAGAAGTAACAGGTTTGAAGGCCAGCTCGAACGGTATACAAACGTAGTTCCTACGAAAACAAACATGGAAAAGGTATATAAGCAAGCGGCAAAAGAAGCAAAGAAAAACGGGTACGGATTTACATTTCTAGGGTATGATTACAAATACCGTAAGCCGGCAATAATAACGGATGAAGAACGGTTAAGGCATGTTCAGATTCTTGGCGGGACAGGCAGCGGGAAAACGTCGTCTTTGATATTCCCGATGATACGGCAGGATATGGAACGGGGTAGAGGGCTGGTGTTTGTTGATGCAAAAGGCGATATAACCACGGCACGGACGATTTATCAAATGGCTATTGAGACCGGCAGAAAAGTAGATTTCCTGATGTTTTCAATGAGCAACCATGAAAAATCAAACACCTATAACCCGCTTGCGTTAGGCAATGCTACGCAGTTAAAAGACAAGATAATCGGTGCGATGGATTTTACGGAACCGCACTATAAACGGGAGTGCGAAAGCGGGTTACAGATACTGTTTGATGAGCTCTTAGCAGCCAGGCAGGTTGTCACGCTAAGAACGCTGTGTGAAGCAATAAATAAACCGACAGCTGAGTTTCCGAGGTTTCTGGCATTTTATGATGACCACAAGAAGAATATTCTTAGTATACAGGCTGAGATAAGTTTACTGATGTACACAAAGTTCAGCCATCTTTTTAATTCCGGAGAGATCAATTTACTTGAGGCATACGACAAAAAGAAGATAGTATATTTTGCCCTGAATGTGCTCATTTACGGTGAAACCGGTAAACGCTTAGGCCGAATGATTACGGGTGATTTAAATACGCTAAACGGCATGAAACAGAACAGCGATGAACGAGACGGGTTTGGTGTGTATATAGATGAATACGGTGTATTTGGGACAGAAGCATTTGCATTGACGCTTTCGCAGGGTAGGTCAGCAAAGTTCATGGTTACGATAGCGCACCAGAGCAACGCCGATTTGCAAGCAATAAGCCCGCACCATGACGGGCAAGTCAAAACAAACACAAAAACGCACTTGGTGTTACAGGCAAATCATGATGACGCGGAAGATTTTTGCAACGAGGTAGGAACCTATCGCGGTATTGAGACTACACGGCAGGTTGCGTTAAGCGGTACTTTAGAAGGCGCGGAAATGGGTAGCGAAAAAGTCGTTGACGTGTACAAAATTAACCCGCAGGAGTTACGTCACTTGAATACCGGGTTTGCGGCATACAAGACGCCTTCCAGTCACGGGTTGGTTCAGCTGCGGTATTTGGGGTACCCGCTTGATGTTTTGAAAAAGATAATATTTCCTGATAGAGAACGGCCTCAAGAACTTTCTTCAAACGAACCGGGACTTAAGAATGTACAGAGGGAGCAGGATCACAGTGCTATATTTGATATTTAAGGAATCAACAATAAATATAGATTTAAAGGCGGTAATGAAATGGATTCGCAGATTTTAACTATTGAGGAACTTTCCGCTTATCTCAAGATAAGCCGGTTTACAATTTATGATTGGGTCTATCATAAGAGAATCCCCTACCTAAAATTAGGTAGATATCTGCGTTTCAAGAAAGAGCTTATTGATGAGTGGATAGAGAAAAAGCTCCGTCTGCCGTTTGAACTTCCCGGGAATAAATTGTATAATAAAAAAGACGAAACTACGGCGGGGAGCGATGAAAGGAGTTGCCTATGACAATTCATCGCACCTCACACGGAACCTGGGCTTATCGTTTAGAGTATAGCGGGAAAAGCTATAGGAAACGGTTCAAGTCCAAGGAGCAAGCAGTAAACGCCGAGGCAAACCTGCGAAGGGAATTAACATCCGGCTATGAAAGTGACCGGAAGATGACCTTCAGAGAAGCCTCGGAAATGTTCCTTGAAAAACACTCAAAGCAACACAAGGCATCTTACGCCGAGGATAAGAAAAAAATTGAACTCCTCAACGGAATATTTGGCGACAAGAGGCTGATTGATTTTTCTCCCCTTGATATAGAAAACCTGCGCAGTTATCTGCCGGGTATCGGCAAGGGGATGAAGACAATAAAATCATCAGCCACCGTTGACAAGTATCATGCTCTCGTAAAAGCCATATTCAACAAGATGTATATGTGGCGAATGTTTGCGGGGTATAATCCTGCGAAGGGAGTAAAGCTCAAGAGAGAGTTCAAGCCTCATGTAAGATGGCTTGCACGGGAAGAAATCGGAAGGCTGGAAGAAGCACTGCCCGAGAGCATTTATCCTTATTACCTCTGTGCTTTGCACACGGGCATGAGGAAAAGTGAGATTCACGGGCTTAAATGGAATGATGTTACCCTCTCGATAAGGGACATCTACATTGTAAAAACAAAATCCAGCAAACCTAGACACATTCCCGTCAATGATACGCTTTATAGATTTTTGATAAAGCTGTATGGCAATGGAAAGAAACCTGATGAGCCTGTTTTCGGGCTTATAAGCTGTGATTATTTGTCTCACGGTTTCCGGAGAGCCTGCCAGAAGGCGGGCATAAAAGATTTCAGGTTTCACGATCTCCGTCACACATTTGCCAGTCATCTTGTTATGAGTGGAGTGAACATATATCAGGTCAGCAAGTGGCTAGGACATTCCAGTGTTACAATCACTGAAAAATACTACGCGCACTTTGCACCTGATTGCAAGCGAGAAGAGATTGAAAAACTGAACAAGCTGAATGAGTGGACGGCAAAGCCGTCAAACAACCGTCAAACTTTTGAAATTCCGGTTGAGACCCGGGAAACAGAAGTTTCAAAACTCATTGAAAATTCAGTAATAAACAAATAGAGCCGCCATCGTCTAGTGGTCCAGGACATCGCCCTCTCAAGGCGGAGATCACGGGTTCGACCCCCGTTGGCGGCGCCATGAATACAACGTTATAACGAATATAAGCCCCTTCCTTCAAAACAAACAGTTCCGCCACACGGGATATAAAAACCAACTTGATAGCAACCAGGCACGTTACGGCAAATAAGCCGCTCAAATTGGTATTCGCACAGCGTAACCCGGATCGAATATATCCCTCTTTTAATTTATAACAAAATCCCATTGAAATCAGAAAGAATATACATTATACTTCTAATACTGCAGTTTATAGTATAATACTAATAATATGATTTGGGGGAGGGTTAAAAATGAACCATACCGTTGAAAAACGCCAGTCGTTGAGAAAAACTCAGAACGAGGCAATTTGTACCATAAATAACCAGCCGAAACCATATCAAGTCCTGGAATTCGCGGTTCCCGGGCTTTCATTTTTGTGCTTCAAAAATGAATGCATGTTCAAAAAAAACGAGTATCTCGACAGGGTCACGGTTTATAATAACAACGGGGTAGTCGTGCTCCTTGCCGCCGCGGAAGTGATACATATTTCCTCTTATGACGAAGCCATGTACAAGATCGGCATCAAATACACGTTGAAAACTCTCGACAGGCTGATAGTCGAAAAAACGAGAGCCCCGAGATACGTGCCAAAAGTCCAGATGGATTGTATAGTCCGCTTTGAAGACGACGGCAATACCCACTCGTACCTCGGGAAGTTACAGGACTTCACGTCAAGCAGCGCCAAAGTAAAACTTCGCAGCGAAGTTATTCCGCAGATAAACGTGGATGATAAGATCATATTTGAGGTCAAGGACAACGAAAACGTCCTTTATTCCGGATTTTGCAGGATAGTGCGAAAAAACGCGGAAAGATCCGAGATCGTCATCAAACTTAAAGAAGGCTACCTGGATTTTCACAAGATCGATTACGAGCGCGTCGGGCAGAACGACAACAAGACGCGGGAGATAAGAGTAAGCAAGAAGATCCCCGCGATATATGAGGGCGACGAGAGTTTCGTGGAGAACATATCCAAGACGGGCGGGTTTCTCAAAACCAAAACGACTATCCCTAAAGAAAAATTCAACGTTACCCTCCAGATCAATAAATACAAAACAGTACAGCTCAGCTGCCATCCTCAGTGGTCGAACGAGAACGGTGTCGGTTTCAGGGTCCTGGGCATCGAGGAATCCAAAAAAGATATTTTCGACGCGTACATGAATAAGCAGATCGAACAGATGCAGCAGTTCGGCGAAGACAGGGTCTTCAGGACAGAGATCTACGTTACCCTGAAAGACACGAACGCGACCGGGAATGTCTATTTCGCTAATTTTTTCCAGTTCCAGGGTATCGTCAGAGAACGAATACTGCTCGCGCATATACCGAACGCGAATCAGTATTTTTATGAAACGGGACACAGGCTGGTAACGATAGACGCTTATAATAAATACATTAACAACGCGTATTTCGGCGACATAATAATAGCCGAGCTTACGACGTCGAACATACAGGCGAGCCAGATGAGGCTTAACATCAGGTTCAAGAACAAAGCCACGGGCGTCCTGATAGGAGACGGGTACCAGGATTTCTGCTGCGTGAACAGGCAGGGTAAAGTGATTAAAATGCCCAAGGCTTTCGATTATCTGGAATTTTACCAAGAGGTTCGTGAATGAACGTTTTTCACGCGATTTTACCTCTTTTCAGTTCTCTAATATTTATCGGGGTCGGCCTGGCGGTGTATTTCCTCGGCAGGGGAGAAACCAGCAAATCTTTCATGAGGTTCTGCTATTTCACTTTCCACTGGCAATTCTGCTGGTTTTGGCTTTTCTTTTTAAACAATCCTAATTATGCGACGCTGATCGTCAAAATAGGCTATTCCGGAATAATCTTCCTGCCGATTAGTTTTTATGAGAGCGTGTGCGATTACCTGAACGTGAAATCCAAAAGCTTGAAGTACATGTACGGGTTCGGTGTCCTTTTCCTTATAAGCCTGTGGACGACGAACCTGTTCATTAAGGGTTATCACACGTACTATTTCGGATACTACCCGGAAGCGAACATGCTGCATGTCTTATATATGTGCCTCGTGGTTTATGCGGTATCCAATATGATCATCAAGCTGGGGAAAATATATTTTTACGAAAAAAATCCCATTTTAAAAAACCAGGTCAAATACATGTTTGTGGCGCTGCTGGTGTATTGCCCGGCCAGTGTCGATTACATGCTTAACTACCCCGGCATCCTGGACCGGCTGCACATAATGCTTTATCCCGTGGGTGTATTTTTTATTATAGGGTCGCTTTTACTTTTTGTGCTGGCGCACTTCATCACCATGAACGCGCGATTGACCGCTTTGAACCTCTCCCTGGAAAGAAAGGTCGAAGAAAAAACAGGACAGCTGAAAAAAAGCTACGAAGAGCTCAAGGTAAGCGAGGAGGCGAAAAAAGAATTTATCGCGAACATCGCCCATGATATTAAAACACCTCTGTCCGTAATACTGGGGCATACCGAACTGCTCGAGAGCGACGTAGTGCCCGGCACAAACGTCTGGAAATGCTCGAACTTTATTCACAGGTCGACCATGCAGTTGAACCACCTCATTGACAAGCTCATTTCCATTTCAATCCTGGACAGCGAAGACAAACTGAAGCTTGAGTGCTACGATTACGTGCCATTCATGAAAAATCTTTTTCACCTGTTCCAAAGCAACGCCCAGAAACAGGAGATCAACTACACCCTAAGTTCAGTAGACGCGAGGATAGTCGTGCAGGTTGACGCTGCGTGGCTTGAGCGCGTTTTCGGCAACCTTATACAGAACGCTTTCAAGTTCACAAAACCCGGCGACAACATCTCGGTGAAGATATACAGGGATACAGAGTACGTCTATACCGAGGTGTCCGATACCGGCGTCGGCATACCCGCGGACAAGATAAAACATATTTTTGAAAGAAAGTATCAGGCGCATGACGAACAAAAACCTCAGGGGTATGGGCTCGGGCTCAGCATAGTAAAAGAGACGCTGCTAAGGTTTGACGGGAAGATCGAAGTGATATCTAAGGAGGGGGCGGGGACGACTTTCAGGTATCAGCTCCCTCTCTATGTGGACCAGAACGCGAAAGTCAAAAACGAAATATTCGAAGGAGAAAACAGAAGAGCGTCCGATAGAAGAGCCGCGAACGAGAGGCGCACGGGTGTAGAGCGCAGGGAACAGGAAAGGCTCAGGCAACTTAAGGACGGCGTTGAAAAGCTTATCCAGGTGGAAGCGTTCAAGATAAACCTGGAGGATTACGAGAACAAAAACCCGGCAAAACCTACTCTTCTGATCGTGGACGATACGCCCGGCCAGATAAACATAGTTATCGAAGGGCTGATGAGCGACTACAACCTCGTATTCGCCCAGAACGGCAAAGAGGGCCTCGAAAAACTTGAGCTGTACAAAGACACAGTGTCGCTTATCCTCTCCGATATAAAAATGCCGGTGATGGACGGAATCGAGTTCTGCAAGAGGGTTTTTATGAACGAAAGCTACAGCCACATGCCCTTTCTATTCATAACGGCCTACGCGAACTCCGAGCAGGAATTTCAGGGGCTGAAGATCGGCGCGACCGATTATATACTGAAACCCATCAATACATATATCCTGAAGGAAAAGATAAACCACTGGATAATCAGAAGACAGAACGAAATAATAATGCAGAATATTTGCAAGACGCTCGAGCACAAGACAAAGGAGATCTCGAAACTAAAAGCTATCATCGAGCACGAGGTCGGGCACCCGCTTTCTCTTCTGACCGGCACAGAGTATTATTTTCAAAAACTTTATGACAAGTACTATTCGCACGCAAAACCCGAGGTTAAGGAGATGTGGAACGGGACAAAGAGCCTGAAACCGGCGATAGAATCGATAAAGTCCGTTCTGGATATCTCCAGGCGGCTGGAAAATACAGAGCTGGGCAGAGTGCAGAGCGAAAACATAATAACAATGCTACAGGACGCGGTGTTCCAGAGCAGTTATCTGTTAAAACCGGGCAACGTTGAAGTGAATTATTCTGTGCCCGATGAGAGTTGGTCCGTTCTGTGTGACAGGGGACTCATACTGCAGGTTTTCAAGAACCTGTTGAGAAACGCCGCCGAATCAATGGCTGGGCGGCCCGCGGGTTTTGATAAAAAGATAGGTCTTAAGGTTGAACCGGGCGAGAACGGGCACGTCCACATCCTGATAAGCGATAACGGCCTGGGCATGAGCGATGAGACACAAAGGAAGTTGTTCCAGTTCAAATTTACGACAAAAAAATCCGGAACGGGGATCGGTCTTTACCTGTCGATGATAGTAATCAAACTGCACGGCGGTTTTATAGACGTTAAATCAAAAGAAGGCAAAGGCACGACCTTCCTGCTGGCGCTACCTTTATCAGCGGAAAAGGGCCCCGGAAGCAAGTGAACGGAGAGGGAGGGCATGTATGTCTGACATTCAAATACTTGTGCTCGAGGACCATGAAGACGAGGCCTCATTGTACTGCAGGATGATCAAAGACATGGGTTACGCTTGCAGCTATGTGACAAATTCGGAACAGGCATTCGGCTACCTTGATAAAAAGAACGTTGATATCCTTTTTCTGGATCTTTATCTGAAAGAAGACCTGACGGGCATACAATTGATCCCAAAATTCAAAAAACTTCATCCTGGTATCGTTATTATCGTTCTGACCCATTCGATGGAGATGCAGGATTCAGTGGATGCGATAAAAGGCGGCGCGATGGACTATCTTACAAAACCGTTTGACGTGGGCCTGTTCAAACAGCGGATAGAGATCGCCGTGGACAAGGTAAGATACGAAAAATTAAAAAAAAGCAGCGGCCGGAACGCTTAGGCGGGCTTGGCCGGCAGTTCGATGTAGAAAGTAGTACCTTCTATCTTTTTCGATGAAAACCAGATCTTACCCCTCATATTTTCCTCTATCATTCTCTTAACAACATACATGCCTATACCGGTGCCCGATTTCTTCGAGTTCGACTTCGTGGTAAAAAACGGGGTAAACATCTTTTTCGCGGCATCTTCAGAAACACCCATGCCGTTGTCATTGATGACTATTCTGGAAACCGTGGGGGAAAGCTCCAGTTTGATACGGATCTTCGGAATATACTTCAGTCTTTCTTCAGGCGTCTGGATGGAATTGTATTTTTCTTCCGTAGACTCGTAGGCGTTGTCAAAAATATTCAAAAGCGCTTCCATGACCTGGGATCTTATCCCATAAATAATATCGTAGTCAGCGATCTCTACCTCGAGCGGAAACGCGTCGTTGATGCAGTGCTTCACTCTTAGCGGGGCGACCGTAAGGGCGATCAACTCCCTGAGAGAGAAGGGCGCCGACATATTAGACCCTTTTTCTATTCTCGCGCGGGTGAAGTTCAGTATCCCGTATGTTATTTCGCCGAGAGAGGTGACGTTCTGCTCTATAATGGACGAATATTGACTGAGCGCGTCAATACCCTGCTTGAGATCGGGATTTGCCGGCGCCAAAGCGAGGAGGCGCGTGGCCGCGGTTTTCTGCTGCTTGACCGCAAGAGTGAACTGCGCAAGCCTGTTGCCTATCTGGTGGATGATACCGCTTGCCATACCGCCGATTGAGGCGAGCTTCTCAGCGGCAAAAATGCGTTCGTTGGTCATCTTAAATTCGTCGAGAAAACGAAAGTTTATTATAGCGAGCGCTATCTGTCTTGAGAGTATTTCAAAAATGTGAATGTCTTCGGGGCTGTACGATGTGAGGTCGCGTTTCTCGCCAAGAACTATGAAGCCTATGAGTTTCTTTTCTATATACGTGGGAACAATGAGGTTTATCTTGGCGGAAGTAAAGGTAAGCGAAAAGAAAAGATCCTGCGGCAGGCGGTCAGCCGTAAACGGAGCATTCATTTCCTCAATATGGCTTATAAGGGGATGGTCTTTGGAAAAATAATAACTGGAGAAATAAAGAGAGCTTTTGTTCCTGGCGACTTCCATCTTGTAGCTCGATGTTTTCTCGTCTGCGACAAAAACCGCCACGAAATGTATGCCGATAACTTTCTTGATAACGTATACGATCAGCTTCAGGAGCCTGTTCAGGTCCTCGATCTCGTTGATGCCCTTAGAAATATCAAGAAGGATCTTTCTGTAATGGTTCTCCCGTTTCAAAATAATGTCCACCGCTTTTTGTTCCAGGGCCGCATAAATCAGAGGCCCCAGGGACGCCAGGCAGAACATTATCACGATGGCAAATATCCAGCTGTAATAGTATCCTATCAAAAACGGTATACCCAGAACTGCGGTGTATAAACTAAGGAAAATCCCCGTCTTCGTTATGGTTATCCTGATATCCATGAACTGGTATCGTATTATGGCGTAGGCTATAAAGAAAACAAAACAGGGCCCGCCCAGCAGAGGCCCCAGATAGTTAAAATTGGCATAACCGAACATCGGCAGGAAAAGGCTGAAAGAGCATCCTATAGCTGACGCCAACACTAAACCGTATAAAACGAACCTGGCCTGGCTTTTGTTCACTCCCTGGAGGGTCTTTAATTTCGATAACAAAACAACGAATACCGACCCAAGGAAAACAACAAAATATGGGCTGAAAAGCAGGTAGTAAAGAGGGTGATTAACGTACGTTATTGCGGTTTTGTAGTCGGAAGTGATCAAACCAAGCTGGTTAAGAACGATAAGCAGGGCGGCTATGAAAAGCCCTGACTTTAATTGCTGGTCCAGTTTAAGCTTGTCTTTCTCGGGGAAGGTTTTTACAAAATAAAGTATAAAGAGGGGGGCGAATATGGGGCCTACATAACACAATTTTGCCCAGACATTCAATAGGTAAATGTCATGGGTGTTCCACATGACGTATAACGACAGGCTCCAGAGGGCCATGCACAGGGAAAACCCGGCGAAGCTTATGTTCCGAGGGTCCCTTTTGTTCTTCAACCAGACAAAAACAGCCAGGATTATCTCAGCGGCAACGATCGCAAGAATTAAGATCTTGATCATTTTAATTCCTTAAACGTGCGCTCATCTTTCGGAAGACCCGTGAAGCCAGAACGGAAGGAGAGGGATTTGGTCACGAATAAATTTCCTGACGGTAATTTTTTGCGTTGCTTCGCAACCCGGGGCATCCTCGCTCTGCTGCGGTGCCCGCCGCTGTCTGTTGCTCCTGTTCGTCGCAACAGCGGCCCCGTCTCGCCGTCTTCGCCTTCCCTTCGGGAAACTCAGACAAGGCTGCGACTTTCAAATCCCTGCGCGGGCAAAGCAGTTTGCCCGCTCTC
>Ga0181520_10008939_pt1 | contig 14034 bp, 9 predicted proteins | sample PEATcosm2014_Bin_29_FD_132451 | JGI IMG/M metagenome (GOLD analysis project Ga0181520, IMG submission 132451) | Peatland microbial communities from MTU Mesocosm Facility, Houghton, MI, USA - PEATcosm2014_Bin02_30_metaG | ecosystem: Environmental > Terrestrial > Soil > Wetlands > Peat | place... | reverse complement strand
GGCTGGCAAGGGACTACGAACGACTGTCGCAAACCCTCGCCGGAGTGCACTACCTGGCCTTCGCCATCCTCATGCTCGCCAATTTGGCCCGACTGCTCACGCAAAGTTCATAACAGGCTCTAGGCGCAAAAACAAAGACGCGGCGAGGGTGGGGCACCCAGATTCTGTAAGTGGGACACGCAGTAGTTGATATTGAACTCACAACATTATCCCAGAAACATTCCCGCAATTGAGGCGGAGATCAGGTTGGCCATAGTTCCGGCTAACATGGCGCGGAAACCTAACTTGGCTAAGTCATTGCGGCGCTCGGGAACCAATGCGCCGATGCCGCCGATCTGCATGCCGATGGATCCGAGATTGGCAAAGCCGCAGAGGGCGAAGGTGGCTATGGTGAAGGAGCGGGGCGAGAGCGCAGCCCTTTGCGCGCCGAGGGAGATATAGGCGATGACTTCATTGAGCGCCATGCGCGTGCCCAATAGGTTGCCGATGACTCCGCAGTCGTGCCAGGGAACGCCGATCAGCCAGGCTACAGGAGCAAAGACGAAGCCGAGAATCTGGCCGAGCGAGCCGGGAAGCCAGTGCATATAGGCCAGTTCGTGCGTCCACATCAGCATACTGTCAAGCAGCGCAACGAGAGCGAGAAAACTGATCAGCATGATGGCGACATTCATTGCCAGCTTGCCACCGTCGATGGTGCCGCGAGCGATGGCTCCGATCAGATTTTCATCTTTGTGCAATTCGTCCTTGGGGATGACGACCTTGCCTTCGGTGGCGGGAACCTCTGTCTCGGGGACGAGCATCTTGGCCATCAAAATCGTTCCTGGCGATGTCATGATGACAGCGGCCAGCAGATGGCGCGGCTCGACGCCCTGGGCGATGTACATGGCCATGATGCCGCCGGAGACGTGGGCCATGCCGCTGGTCATGATGGTCATCAATTCGCTGCGCGTGGCGCCCTTCAAAAACGGGCGAATGGTGAGTGGTGCTTCGGTTTGGCCCATGAAGATGGAGGCGGCCACATTCATGCTTTCCGCGCCGGAGATGCGCATCGTCTTCAGCATGATCCAGGCCATGGCGCGGATGATGATCTGCATGACGCCGATGTGGTAAAGCACCGCGAAGAAGGCAGAGATGAAGATGATGGTGGGCAGCACTTGGAAGGCGAAGATGGAACCCATGGAGCCGGTGGGAAGGCCGAGCGGGCCGAAGAGAACCTTGGTGCCTGCATAGGTGGAGGCGAGCATGGCTTTGACGACGTCGCCGGCCCAGGCCATGGCGCGCTGACCGTAGTCGAAGCGCAGCACGAAGAAGGCGAAGACGAGTTGCAGGCTCAGTCCCCAGGCGACTGTGCGCCAGCGAATGCGCTTGCGGTCGGTTGAGCCGAGATAGGCCGCGAGCAGCACTGCGAGAATTCCCAAGACTCCGATATAGCGATCCAAAGCGAACTCTCCTTTAGAGATCAGAAAGCCCGGTCTCTACCTAGTTATAGTTCCTTATAGCATGCGTGCATTTTATAGCCTTCGGCTGATCCCTGACCCCTAATCTCTGACAACTACCTTACTGTCTTTTGCAGATGAGCTTCCGCTGTCTCGTGGGTGAAGATGCGGCTTACTAATGGCACTGTCTGCGGCGGGACTGGAGATAGAACAATTGCCTGCTTCAGAATTGCTTCCGGCTCGCCCAGTAGAGTTGCGTTGGTTGCATAGAGGGTGGCGAGAGGCTGGCCCATTTCGACGCGCGCGCCGCGGCGGGCATGGAAGGCAATGCCGGCGTGAGAATCAACCGGCTCGCCAGCCTTTTCGCGGCCTGCGCCGGTGCGCTGCACGGCCCAGCCGATCTTCGTTGTGTCCATCTCGGAAATGAATCCGCTATCCCACGAATTCAGCACGAGCGTTGCGCCGGGTGTGTGAAAGCTGGGGTTATCGAAGGCGGAAATGTCGCCGCCCTGGGCTTCGATCATAGCGAAAAAAGTGTGCAGGGCGGAGCCGTCGGTGAGGACTTCTTCGGCGCAAGCGTAGCCTGCTTGCGGCGTGGCGGCTTGCCCGCCAAGATGAATCATCCATCCGGCGAGAATCAACGACAACTCGCGCAAGTCTTCACTCTGCGCTGGCCGCTGGCCGCGCAACAGCTCGACGGATTCGGCCAGCTCGATCCAGTTGCCGGCGCAACGGCCCAGGGGCTGGCCCATATCGGTGAGCAGCGCGACGGTGCGGGTTCCGGCGGCTTCTGCGGTCGCTGTCATCAGGGCGGCAAGGTACTCGGCGTCATTTGGATCTCTGAGGAATGCGCCGGAGCCGGTCTTTACATCGAGGACGAGAGCGTCGAGTCCGGCGGCGAGTTTTTTACTCAAGATGGAGGCGCAGATCAGGCCAGGGCATTCGACCGTGGCGGTGCGGTCGCGCAAGGCATAGAGGACGCGGTCGGCGGGAACGAGGCTCGGCGTTTGGCTGACGATGGCGACGCCGCATTTTTGCAAAACGGCTTCGAATTCGGTGAGCGAGAGCGCGGTGCGGAGGCCGGGGATGACTTCCAATTTATCCAGAGTTCCGCCGGTGTGGCCCAGGGCACGGCCGCTGATCATGGGCACGGCGAGGCCGCAGGCAGCGGCGATGGGGGCTACGAGGAAGCTGGTCTTGTCGCCGATGCCGCCGGTCGAGTGCTTGTCAACGGCGGCTTTGCCGAGGCGCGCGGGGGAAAACTTCTCGCCGGAATCGCGCATGGCCAGGGTGAGCGCGCGGGTTTCGTCGAGCGAGAGTCCGCGCAGGAAGGCGGCCATCAGCCATGCGGAGAGCTGCTCGATGGGGATGGAGGAGCTGGCCGCTCCGGCGACGAGAAAATCGATTTCGCGCGGGTCGAGAGAGCCGTCATCGCGCTTTTTGCGGATCAGATCGATGATGTGCAGGGGGGTGTGCAGGGGAGCGCCCAGCGGGACGGTAGCGGGAGTTAAGATCACAGACTCGGCCTCGCTATTCTTACAGGAAATTACGATCCTGAGGCAAGTTTAGCGGGCCACTGCTACCGCCATCAGACTTTGTCCAATGGGCGGCGGACATATGCGCGATTCAAAGCCATGGACCGCCGGAAAGATCACCCGGTCAAAGAGCCGCACCGAAGTTACGTCAAAAGATCTTTTCTTCAACAGGCAGAAATTCACCCACCAGGCAAAATAACCGACGAAGTTATAATAGTGGAATCGAACAAGTCTAAACCCTGCCCCCTCCAGTTTCCTGCGCAATTCAGGCCGCGTGTAGCGGCGGAAATGACCGAAGTCCTTGTCGATCGGTGCATAAATCTCCGGCCGCGCGGGGACAAACAAACAGAGCGCGCCGGCCGCAGGCTGCAACAATCGGTGGTAAGCGGCCAGCTCCTCTTCATCTTTTTCAATGTGCTCCAGGACATTGATGCTCAAGATGGCATTCCAATCTGTTTCCGACTCGAAGTCGCCAATGGTTCCCTGATGCAAGCCGTGTTGGGGAAGCCGGGCGCGCAATTGGGCGCAGAAACCCGCATCCGGCTCAATGGAAAACAGATTTGCGATTTCCAGAACCTGCCGGAGTTCTGAGGTAATCTGGCCAATGCCAGCGCCGACCTCCAGCACGTTGCCGTGCAAATAGGCCCGAAAATCGTGCAGCAAGGCGCGGCGATAATTGCTTGCCTCATTCAACGCGGCGAATTCAAAATCGGCTGTTTGAGTCAATGGGTTGGCCTGTCACTTGCTCAAGAAATTATACTTCCAGATACACCACAATGCGTGGAAGCCGTCACGCCAGCCAATCTTTTTCCCTTCGGCGTAGGTGCGGCCCGTGTAGGAGATTCCAACCTCGTAAACGCGCACCTTCGCCTTTGCGAGTTTGGCCGTGATTTCCGGCTCGAAGCCGAAGCGGCCTTCCTCGATCTGGATCTTCTGAATCACCTCGCGGCGAAAAGTCTTGTAGCAGGTTTCCATGTCCGTAAGGTTCAGATCTGTGGCCATGTTCGAACAGGTTGTAAGGAAACTGTTCCCGACCGAATGCCAGAAATACAAGATCCGGCGAGCATCGCTGCCGCCGCGAAACCGCGAACCGTACACCACGTCCGCCTTGCCAGCAAGAATCGGCTCGATCAACCGGCAATACTCGGCCGGGTCGTATTCCAGATCCGCGTCCTGAATGATAACGATCTCCGAGGTAGCGTGCGCGAGGCCGGTGCGCAATGCCGCGCCCTTGCCCTGGTTCACGTCGTGGCGGATGAGTTTGATGCGCGGTTCGAGTTGCGCAAGCTCCTGGAGTTGGCTCCAGGTGCCATCCTGTGAGCAGTCATCCACAATGACCAACTGCTGAACAGGACGCTGCGCCAACACCGTCTTTACGACCGCGGCCACGGTGGCGGACTCATTGTAGACCGGCATCACTGCCGTGAGGCAGGGTTCTACATCGTCATTCGATTTCATTTCAGACATCCTAACATTTTTTCTTGCCGTGTTCGGATCGCGAACCCCGGCAAGACTTTCCTCTGCCTTCCATGCTGGCCGGCTCGCCGGCGATGCTTCCGGGATCATTGCGTGGTCCGTTCGGTAGCCATCGGCTCGATTGGCGGGCTGTCAGCCCGTTGCAGCAGCCTAGTGTACGATCATAGATGCAGATCGGCGGCTGAACCCTCAGACCGTTCTACGGAGAGAACGCGGGGAGAGAATCAAGATGACAAGAGCGCGGCTCGATGGCTTGTATCTGCTCCTTTTAGGGGGCGCCGTTTTTTCTCTGATGAGCGTGGTTCTGCAGAATGCCGTGCCTATGCCGCTGACGGATTTCCGGGCTCTCTACTACCCCTCGCGATGCCTGCTTCAACATCATGACCCTTATATGCAAAGCGAGGTGCTGCGCCTCTATCGGGCAGAGGGAGGAGACCGCTCATCGGATACAGCGGAGACGCGCCAGGTTGCGACGCAAGACCCGTACCCGCCGACCGCATTCACTTTCACTATTCCCTTCGCGATGCTTTCATGGGGGCCTGCGAAGATGCTCTGGACGCTGCTCAGCATGGGAAGCCTCATCTTTGCCTCCTTGCTGATTTGGGATCTGGGGGCGGATTACGCGCCAATTCTCTCTGGCACCCTGATTGGCTTCCTGCTTGCCAACAGCGAAGTGCTTATCATTACAGGCAATGCTGCTGGAATTGCGATCAGCCTGTGCGCGGTGGCTGTCTGGTGCTTTTTCCGGGAGCGGTTCGTCCCAGCGGGCATTCTGTGCCTTGCCGCCAGTCTCGCAATCAAGCCGCACGATGCGGGTTTGGTCTGGCTCTATCTCTTATTGGCGGGCGGAGTTTACCGCAAACGCGCGCTTCAGACCCTACTCGCGACGATTGCTTTGAGCCTGCCGGGAGTCCTGTGGGTCTGGCTGGAATCGCCACACTGGATTCAGGAAATGTACTCCAATCTCCTCGCGTACACAGTACACAACGGTCTCAATGATCCGAGAAATGCCTCGATGGGCCCCGAAGGCATCATCGACCTGCAAACGAACTTAAGCGTCCTCTGGAACGATCCGCATTTTTACAATCTGGCCAGCTATCTTATCTTTGTCCCGCTTCTGCTCATATTGGCGTTCGTTAGCCTTCGCACACGCCCCTCGCCAAAGCGAAGCTGGCTGGCGCTCGCGGCCGTTGCTCCACTTACTTTGTTGCCCGTCTATCATCGGCAATTTGACGCCAAGCTCCTTTTGTTGACGGTTCCTGCTTGCGCCCTGCTCTGGGCCGAAGGCGGCCGCACCGGGAAGTTTGCTGCGCTGGTGAATGTCGCGGGGTTTGCGGTGATTGGAGACCTGACATGGGTAACTGCGTTCGGAGTCATTCACAGCCTGCACCTATCCAGGTTTGGACTGCCGGGGCAGATCGAGAAGATTCTTCCGGTGCCACCTACACTGCTGGCCGTGAGCGTCTTCTATTTGTGGGTCTACGTGCGCAGCACCCGCCCGCCGGTTGAGCGGCAAGATTCGGACTGCGCCGCTTGAAGCCTGAAGCATCAAAGTTTCAGAGTCGCAGTTGCAATTCTCTGGCCGATTCGCTATGATTCAAATATATGTCCGGGGAGATCCCTGGACAGTCAATTGCACCACGGTTTCTGGGCTTGTTCGAGGCACTGCGTGCGGCAGACTTTATTCTTGCCAATGCGCGCGGGCTTCCAGGCACTTCGCAAAGCGGGGCTGGCAGAGGCGGTGGGAGACGAGGGAATGAATGGCCAGAAAATCCAGCAAGAACATTGTGAAGGCGCGCGCAGCTGTAGCTAAGCCGTCGTATGCTTTGCCCGAGGCGGTTGGCCTGTTGAAGCAGGTGAAGTACGCCAAGTTCGACGAGACCGTCGATCTGACGATGCGACTGGGCGTGGATACGCGCCACGCCGACCAGATGGTCCGCGGGACTGTGGTGTTGCCGCATGGGCTGGGCAAGACCAAGACGGTGGCCGTGATTGCCACCGGTGACCGCCAGAAGGAAGCCAAGGATGCCGGCGCCGACTTTGTGGGCGGCGAAGAGATGGTCGAAAAGATCCAGAAGGAAAACTGGACCGCCTTTGACGCGTTGATCGCGACCCCGGACATGATGAAGGTTGTCGGCCGGTTGGGCAAGGTGCTCGGCCCCAAGGGGCTGATGCCGAATCCCAAGACCGGAACGGTGACGATGGATGTGGCTGCGGCTGTGAAAGAGATCAAGGCCGGCAAGGTGGAGTTCCGCGCCGACAAGACCAGCCTGGTTCATGTGCCGGTGGGCAAGCTGAGCTTCGAGCCGCAAAAGCTGATCGACAACACGACGACGGTGATCGGCGCGATTGTGCGCGCCAAGCCTTCGGCGGCCAAGGGTAAATACATCAAAAGCGTAACACTGAGCTCGACGATGGGCCCCGGAGTGCCGTTGGATTCGGCTGTGGCGGACGCGGCGGGCAAGCACTAAAGCAGTTGTCAGTGATCAGTGGTCAGTTTGTTCATTGGCCATATGGACATTGTGCCTAGCCAGAAGGCATGGCGACAGAAATTTGAAGCAGAGAGCGCCGGTAGAAGGCGCGGAGCAGGAAATCAGAGTTGGATCAGGGGTTTTGAAATACTGACAACTGATAACTGTCGAAGCGGAGCGAAGACGAGATGGCGATTTCAAGGGCGAAGAAGACAGAGAAGGTCCAGTTGCTGGCTAAGGAACTGGAAGGATCGACTACGGCGATTATCGGCACTTTTGCCAAGCTGACCGTGGCCAAGGACTTTCAATTACGCAAAGTCATTCGCGAGGCGGGCGGCAAGTATCGCGTGGTGAAGAACAAGCTGGCAGCGGTATCCGGCGAGGGTACGCATGTGGAGGCCGCGCTGAAAGGCCTCAAGGGCGTGAACTCGGTGGCGTTTACGGCGGGCGATCCGGTGGCGCTGGCTAAGGTCTTTGCGAAGTGGGCGAGCGAGAATGCTGCGGAGTTCCAGTTCAAGCTGGGTATTGTGGACGGCAAGCTGCTGACCGTGGAAGAGGTCAAGGCGCTGGCGACGATGCCGGGCAAGGAAGAACTCTTCTCGAAGCTGCTGTTCCTGATTAATTCGCCGGCACAGAGGCTGGCCACAGTGATTAACGCCACGGGCCGCGACCTGGCGGTGGTGCTGGGTCAGGGCGTGGAAAAGGAAAAGTTTGCTTCGGCGGCGTAAAAGCCGCCAGCTTTCAGCTACTAGCCTCCAGCTTCTAGCTTTTTATCGAAGTTGAAGCTGTTGGGCCATCGCGGGAATAGCTAGAAGCTAGCAGCTAATAGCTGCTCTTAAGAGATTTGGTCGTAGAGGCGGGTGAGAAGGGCGCGGGTCTGGCGCATCGGAAACTTCCAGCCTGGTTTTGCGGTCGCAATAAAACAATTCAAACGTATTTGATTGGAGAAGAAAATGGCGGATCTGGAGAAGTTGGAAGAGCAAATTGTGGCCTTGAGCCTGCTGGAAGCGGCGGCTTTGGTGAAGAAGCTGGAAGAGCGTCTGGGCGTTTCTGCAGCAGCGGCGGCCCCGGTAGCGGCGGCGGCGGCAGCAGCGGCTCCGGTGGTTGAGGAAAAGACCGAGTTCCAAGTGATTTTGAAGGACTTTGGCGCCAACAAGATCAATACCATCAAGGCTGTGCGTGAGATTACATCGCTCGGCCTGAAGGAAGCCAAGGACCTGGTTGATGGCGCGCCCAAGCCGTTGAAGGAGAGCGCGACCAAGGACGAGGCCGAGGCGATCAGGAAGAAGTTTGAAGGCATCGCAACGATCGAGATCAAGTAGCTACGATCAGGCGCTCTGACAAGAGGCCCGGTCGCAGGACTGGGCCTCTTGCAAGGCTGAGCGGAAAGCGTTAAGATACTCTTTGCGCGTGTTTTCGGCTCATTACTGGATTTTCGGGGGATGGGGCGGATTTGGTCGGCGCGTCATGAGAGTAGTGAATGGGCACGCAAGCGAATGCTGGCCGGGGCAGAGCCAAGCCCTCTGGAGTGTGCTTCGCGCTGTAGTTAAGTGCCTCGGGGTCAACGGTTTACCTTGGCGGCAGGCAGGGTTTCCATTGACGGCGCAAATGGCTGGCGAGCGAGCGGTAGAAGCGAGCTTTGGGATCGGCGAGAGCAGGCAAAAGAATCCGGATGGGAGCACAGGCAACGGGCCGCGCTCGTGAGGCATTGCGTCCTTGCGGGCTATTCGTGTCTCCAGGCTGTGGCAGAGTGACTTTTTTAGGGAAACTCGCTCAGCGCGTACCAGAATCGTAAACAGGTTTGAGCTTTTCGTTGCTTCCTCGATTGTGCGCAGTCTAGCGCACTTGCCGGATGTACGGCAATGCCCACGACGCGTATTTTTACTTAGCTCTCACGGAACGATGGACGGCCTCGGGGGAATTCCCCGGTGTGTTTGTGGCCAAGCTTCAATTTACCAAGGGCTTGCCGAGGCTTCAGGGATGGGACTGGGTTGCAGTATGCCAGTCCGGATTTTTTGACTTACTTACCGTAATCAGCCGTCGCCGAAGAGACTCGGGCGCCGGCCCGGCCCGTATCAGGGCTGGAGCGACCAGGGTCAGGAGTGAAGCATGCCCAACGAGAAGCGCGCGATTCGCAGCCGACTCGATTTTTCCAAGATTCCCACTGCAACCCAGATTCCCAACCTGATTGAAGTGCAGAGGCGCTCGTATGAGCGTTTCCTGCAGATGGACAAGCTGCCCAACGAGCGCGACGACGCGGGGCTGCAATCGGTATTTGTGTCGGTATTTCCGATCACCGATTTCCGCGGCATCTCGCAATTGGACTTTGTGGACTTTGCCATCGGCAATTGGGAGTGCAAGTGCGGCCACTTGAAGGGCCTTCATCACCTGCGCACGGCCTGCGTGCATTGCGGGGCGATGGTGATTACAGATCCGTTCCATCCTGGCGATGTGCTCTGCCAGAAGTGCGGCACGTACAACAAGAACACTCCCGACTTCTGCAACAAGTGCGGCGACCCAGTGAGCCTGCAACTGAAGTACGACCAGCAGGAGTGCGAGGAGCGCGGCATGACTTTCTCCGCGCCACTCAAAGTCACTGTGCGGCTGACGATTTACGACAAGGACGCGGAGACCGGCAACAAGACGATTCGCGACATCAAAGAGCAAGAGGTCTTCTTCGGCGATATTCCCCTGATGACGCCGAATGGAACCTTCATCGTGAACGGGACCGAACGAGTGATTGTTTCGCAGTTGCACCGTTCGCCAGGTGTATTTTTCGAGACGGCCAACAATCGCACGTATTTTCTTGGCAAGATTATTCCCTATCGCGGCTCTTGGGTGGAATTCGAATACGACCAGAAGAACACGCTTTATGTTCGCATCGACCGCAAGCGCAAGTTTCTCGGCACGATCTTTTTGCGCGCGTTGGGGCTGCGCTCGGACGAAGAGATTCTGAAGACGTTTTACACCGTGGACCGGCTGCACATCGCTGACGGCAAGCTGCTTTGGGCGGTGCCGGAGGAGGGACACGGCAGCACGCACTTGGTGGGTTCGAAGCCGGCGCACGCGATTCTCGTCAATGGCGAGGAGATCGCGCACTCGGGACGCAAGATCACGCCGCACTCGCTGAAGGCACTGCGCGCGGCGGCCATCGACAGGATTGAAGTGGAGGCGGCCGAGCTGGATGGCGCGCTGACCGCAGCCGACGTGGTGGATCTGAATACCGGCGAGGTGGTGGTCGAGGCCAATGTCGAGCTGACCGCCGACCGTCTGCACAAGGTGATGGCCTCGGGCGCGGCCAGCTTCGAGGTCTTCTTCCCGGAGCGCGACGACGTGGGCAACATCATCACCAACACGCTGAAGCGCGACTCGATCCGCAAGCCTGAAGAGGCGCTGATCGAGATTTATCGCAAGCTGCGCCCCGGTGATCCGCCAACCCTGGACACGGCGACGGCCTTGTTCGAGGGAATGTTCTTCGACGCGCGCAAGTATGATTTTTCGCGCGTGGGCCGGCTGAAGTTCAACATCAAGCTGTATGAAAACCAGGACGCTTCGGGGCTGCACCATCGCACGCTGACGCCCGAGGATTTCAACGCGACCATTCGCTACCTTCTCAAGCTGCGCAAGAACATCGGCATGGTGGACGACATCGATCACCTAGGCAATCGCCGCGTGAGAGCGGTGGGCGAGCTGATGGAGAACCAATTCCGCATCGGCTTGGTGCGCATGGAGCGGGCGATCAAGGAAAAGATGAGCGTCTATCAGGAGCTTTCGACGGCTATGCCGCACGACCTGATCAACGCCAAGCCGGTGATGGCGGCGATTCGCGAGTTCTTCGGCTCGTCGCAGCTCTCGCAGTTCATGGATCAGACCAATCCGCTCTCGGAGATTACGCACAAGCGGCGTCTCTCGGCGCTTGGACCGGGCGGATTGAGCCGCGAGCGCGCGGGCTTCGAGGTGCGCGACGTGCACCCAACGCACTACGGGCGCATCTGCCCGATTGAAACGCCGGAAGGCCCGAACATCGGGCTGATCAGTTCGCTGAGCTGTTTTGCGCGCATCAACGAATACGGCTTCATCGAGTCGCCTTACCGCAAGGTGAAGGAGTCGCGAATTCTGGACTTTGTCGAGATTGCCAACGCCGGCGAAAGCGGCCTGCGCGTGGGCGATCACATCGAGAAGGAAGAAGCGGGACGGCTGAATGCGGCGCTGAAAAAGGCGGGCAAGCGGGCCATTGATCATATCCCGTTCAGCTTCTATCTGTCGGCGTGGGAAGAGGACAAGCACACCATCGCACAGGCCAATATCGAGTTCAATGACGAAGGCCTGATCACCGAAGACTTGGTGAATGCGCGCCGCCAAGGGAACTTTGTGCTGGTGAACCGCGGCGATGTGGATTACATCGACGTGAGTCCGAAGCAGTTGGTCTCGGTGGCCGCGTCGCTGGTGCCGTTCCTGGAGCATGACGACGCCAACCGCGCGCTGATGGGCGCGAATATGCAACGGCAGAGCGTGCCGCTGCTGGTGGCCGAGGCTCCGCTGGTGGGCACGGGCATGGAGGGCGTGACGGCTCGCGACTCCGGCGCCGTGATTCTGGCCAAGCGCAACGGAATTGTGGATTCGGTCGACTCGCAGCGCATCATTGTGCGCGTCGAGGGCGAGCATCATCCCACGCAGTTGTCGCGCGAGGTTGGCTCGGACATCTATACACTGATCAAGTTCAAGCGCTCGAACCAGAACACCTGCATCAACCAGAAGCCCGTTGTCCGCGAGGGCGACCGCGTCATCAAGGGTCAGGTGATCGCCGACGGACCATGCACGGAGCACGGTGAACTGGCGCTGGGGCGAAATGTTTTAGTCGCCTTCATGCCCTGGCGCGGATACAACTTCGAGGACGCGATCCTCATCAGCGAAAAGCTGGTGCGCGAGGACTACTACACCTCGGTGCACATCGAGGAGTTCGAGATCGAAGCGCGTGATACCAAGCTGGGGCCGGAAGAGATCACGCGCGATATTCCGAACGTCAGTGAACACGCGCTGCGCGATTTGGACGAGAGCGGAGTGATCCGCATCGGCGCACAGATCAAGCACGGCGACATTCTGGTGGGCAAAGTCACTCCCAAGGGCGAGACGCAACTGACGCCGGAAGAGAAGCTGTTGCGCGCCATCTTCGGTGAAAAGGCCGGCGATGTGCGCGACGCCTCGCTGACCTGTCCTCCGGGCATCGAGGGCACGGTGGTGGACGTGCGCATCTTCAGCCGCAAGGGCCAGGAGAAGGACGAGCGTGCCAAGCTGATCGAGGGCGAGTACGTCGCCAAGCTGGAAAAGAATCTGGGCGACGAGATCCGCATTCTGACCGATGAGCGCCTGAAGCGGTTGGATGGCATCCTGGGTGGCAAGGAAGTGCTGGCCGATCTGCACGACGAGCGGACCAACAAGCGCTTGCTGACCAAGGCGGCGATTCTGGATCGCGAAACAATCGAGCGCATCTCGACGAAAAATCTCAAGCGCATCCGCTACGCCGACAAGGACCCCCGCGTCAACGAGCAGATCGACGAGATCGAAGAGATGACCTCGCGGCAGATCGAAGTGCTGCGCAAGATCACCAATGAGAAGGTCGCCAAGCTGCAGAAGGGCGATGAGCTTCCTCCGGGCGTGATCAAGCTGGTGAAGGTTTATGTCGCGATGAAGCGCAAGCTTTCGGTGGGCGACAAGATGGCAGGCCGCCACGGCAACAAGGGCGTGATCGCGCGCATTCTTCCCGAGGAAGATATGCCGTATCTGCCCGATGGCACTCCGGTGGAGATTGTTTTGAATCCGCTCGGCGTTCCCTCTCGTATGAACGTGGGCCAGATTCTGGAGACGCATCTGGGATGGGCCGCGCACGCGCTGGGCAAGAAGATTGCCGATCTGATCAAGGCCAACACTGACGCCGCATACACGCGCGAGCTGATGAAGAAAGAGTTCGCCGGAACCGCGGCGCTTCGTCAGTTGCTGGAGTTGGACGACGAGACGCTGTTGCGCGTTGGAGCCGGCATGGAGCGCGGCATCTGGTTCGGCACGGCGGTCTTCGACGGCGCGCGCGAGGGCGAGATCAAGGCGCTGCTGGCCTCGGCCGGCTTGCCTTCATCGGGCAAAACGGCTCTGTTTGACGGCATGACGGGCGAGCAGTTCGAGCAGCCGGTGACGGTGGGCTACATCTATATGCTCAAGCTCTCGCACTTGGTGGACGACAAGATTCACGCGCGTTCCATCGGGCCGTATTCGCTGATTACGCAGCAGCCTTTGGGCGGCAAGGCGCAGTTCGGCGGACAGCGCTTCGGCGAGATGGAAGTGTGGGCGCTCGAGGCTTATGGCGCGGCGTACATCTTGCAGGAACTGCTTACGGCGAAGTCGGACGACGTTTATGGCCGGACGAAGATTTATGAGGCCATCGTCAAGGGCGAGGCGGCCATCGAGCCCGGTGTGCCGGAGTCGTTCAACGTTCTGATCCGCGAGTTGCAGTCGCTTTGCCTCGATGTAGAGCTGATCAAGCGCGCGGACCTCATCAAGAAATTGCCTGCGCCCGAAGTCATAACGGTTGCGGATTAAACGCAGCTTTTAGCTGCTAGCTTCTAGCCTCTAGCTTCTTCGGAGCGAAGTTAGCAGCCGCGGCGATCAAAAGTATTCGAAATGTGTTGGCCGATTTTCAGGCTGGCACATTTCAGTGGAAAAAGAACCGCTTCCCAAAACAGGGAAGCCTAAAGCTAGTAGCTAGCAGCTAGAAGCTAGCGGCTAGATATCGGAGGGTTGCCTTGTTCCGTTCGAACCCGTTTGAACTTTCTGGTCCTATTACCGATTTTGATGCTATCCGTATCATGCTGGCATCGCCGGAGAAGATCCGCAGTTGGTCGCATGGCGAGGTCACCAAGCCGGAGACCATCAACTACCGCACCTTCAAGCCGGAGCGCGACGGTCTTTTTTGCGCGCGTATCTTTGGGCCAGTGACGGACTGGGAGTGCCTGTGCGGCAAGTACAAGCGCATGAAGCACCGCGGCGTGATCTGCGACAAGTGCGGCGTGGAAGTGACGGTGAGCAAGGTGCGCCGCGAGCGCATGGGGCACATCGAGCTGGCGT
>Ga0181520_10008938_pt1 | contig 14036 bp, 9 predicted proteins | sample PEATcosm2014_Bin_29_FD_132451 | JGI IMG/M metagenome (GOLD analysis project Ga0181520, IMG submission 132451) | Peatland microbial communities from MTU Mesocosm Facility, Houghton, MI, USA - PEATcosm2014_Bin02_30_metaG | ecosystem: Environmental > Terrestrial > Soil > Wetlands > Peat | place... | reverse complement strand
GCCGCCCCCGCCGCCAGGACCGCCGCCCTGCCCGCCGCCACCTCCGCGCCTGGTGCTCGCTTCGGTCTTCGGACCAAACCCAAACGTCCGCGAAAGCCGCAGATTGATCGACACATTCGCCGGCCCGGTGCAGAAGTTAACCGGAATCTCGTTGCTGGGTCCGCCCGCAACATAAGGCGTTGCGTTGCTGAAGCTCGACGCGTTGATGCACTCTTGCCAGCTCCCGCGCGAGGTCGGCGAAACTCCTGTCGCGAACGACGGCCGGTCGCCGTAACTCAGAGTCACAGCATCCGGAACGCCCGTGGTGATGTTGTACGGGTTGCCCGACTGCGCAAAGATCAGCGGGCTCGCCGTAATCAGGAATGGCAGCGGAATCGTTCCGCCGATATTCATCCGGCTGCGCACCGCGAATCCCGCGCGTCCATAGTCCGTCGCGGAGTGGAACGGATCGGTAATGCCGCTCAGGTTCGAGTCCGCCCAGTTCGCCGAGTAATAGCCGAAGATGCTCGTACCCTTCGGCGTCCGGATATTGACGTTGGTGTTGATCTGGTTCTGCCGGAACACGCCCTCCGACTGGTCGCATTGCACCAGGCCCACGGTCGTAGACGGGTCCGGGCAGACATTGTCCGTGCTCGGGAACGTCCGCGTCAGGAACTGATGTTCGCCCCGCGCGTTCAGGTAGGTCACTGAGACGCTCGCGTACTTGCCCACTTGCTGCTCCAGCGTCAGCGCCGATTCGATCGTGTAGGCGCTGCGCAGGTTCGTCGCAGGAGACGGAAATTCTGTCTTGCCTCCAGCCGATCCCGTTCCCGTGGTGCAGGCTGAGATGTTCGTCGGCGAGCACCCGATATTCGGATTCTGATAGATCGTGGTCACCTGGTTCGCCGGGTTGCTCTGGATGATATTCGCAATGCTCCCCAGCCCGAACCGGTTGTAGAAGATGCCCGCCCCGGCGCGCAACACCGTCGTCGTCTTCCCATTCTTCCGCGGAACCCCCCACGCCAGCGACGTGCGCGGCGCAAAGTCGTGCGTGCTGTTGATATAGTTCTGTGTCTCCAGCCGCAGCCCGTAACTCCACGTGAAGTTTGGAGTCACCTTCCAGTCATCCTCCGCGTAAAACTCGCCATCCGTCTGCCGCGCATTGATGGTCAGGTTGTTGATCGTGTTCTGGCTGAATTGCGACACGATTCCGCACTGGTAGGAGGAGTACAACGGCTCGAGTACGGCAGGCGAGCTTCCCGGCACAACAGCCATGTTTGAAGCGGAGCACGGAGTGGCGTTGCTCGGAAGATTAGCGGCGCAGTTGGTCGGTCGGTTGGAGGCGTAGGCTGGATCGGTGCACGGATCCAGCAGATACGAATAAGACAAAGATCCATTCGCGCCGCCATTCGAGCTGATCGAATCGCCCGTCGAGCGCAGCCGGCCGCCCAGACGGACGAAATTCTTCTGTAGTTGAACCGAGGTATAGTTCTGCAACTCCCAGTGCCCCTCGGTGGAGGAGTTCACATTGCCCCCGCCCTGCCCATTGGTCGTGAAGTTTCCCTGCACCGAAACCGTCGGAGCCGTCGAAAACGGACTGGAACTGGAATTGTCGCGCTGGTACTCGAAGCGCGTCTCGTTGATCACGCTGTTGCTCACCACCTGCGTGTCGCTGATCTGGATCGTCGTCTCCGAACTCGAAGACGTGCTCCCCTGCGAGGGCAGAGAACTGCCGCCGCCGTTATTCGTACTCGAACCGCCTTCATACTCGAACCGCGCGGTCAGCGTGTTCTTCTGGCCCACCATGGTGTCGAAGCGCGGATTGATGTCCCACCGCTTCTGCGGAGCCGGTGCTGCTCGATTCGTGGTCGGATACGGATTCGCACCGCATTCCGTGTACGGTACAGTGCCGGGAGCGCATACCATCGTCGAAGTCGGCCCGGTGCTGTAGATGTCCGCCGGGTTGATGATGTTGTTGGCCGCAATATCGCGGTACGATCCGCCCACTGAGAACGACATCCCCGGCCGGATCGGCCCCGTCAGGTTGCCGAGCCCGAAAATCGTGTGGTAGTCCGGCTGATTGTTCGCCGCACCCAGAAACGGCGTCGACGTGTTGAAGATCTTGTCCGACAACTGGAAGCTGCCGCTGCCGTGAAACTTGTCTGTCCCCGGCTTGGTGATGATCTCGATGCGCCCATAGCCAAGCTGGTCATACTGCGCCGAAAACGGGTTCGAATTAATGCGGATCGCCAGAATCGAGGACTTCGGCGGCAACTGCCCGCCGGTGAATCCGTCAATGTAAATCTGTCCGCCGTTGGGCCCGGCCGAGGGCCCCGCCAACGCCGCAAGCTCAGTGGCTAGTTCATCCGGGTCGTCCGATAGCGCCTGCAGCGCATCGCCCGTGATCACGGTCGAACTCGCGTTGTTCTCCGGGTCGACGCTCAGTTGCACCGTGTCCGCGGTGACATTCACGGTCTGCGTGGCGTCCTGCAGCGTCATCTTCACGTCCGACGTCACATTCGCCCCCGCGGCCACGTTGATCGTCGCGCTGCTGTAACTGGCAAACCCGGGTGCGGTCGCAGTCACCGTGTACGCGCCCGCCGCTACCCCCCGGAATGTGTACGTGCCGTCGCTCTTCGCGGTCGTGCTCTGCGCTTTGCCGGAGGCCGAGGTAAGGGTCACCGTCGTCCCCGGTATCAACGCATTATCCGGATCTACCACCGTGCCGTGCACCGTCGCGCCGGTTGCCGCAGCCTGTTGCGCCATCGCGGCAAATGGCAGCGAAGCAATGAGAAAAAGCAGAAGAACCGCCAGACGTTTTTGAAGAGACATCCTCACTCCTAATGAATTTCCAAAGCAGATAATCGCATTCGTGCGACGTTCCGGACCCATCATTGTTCACCGCCCCCGCCACCGCCGATGCTCCACGACGACAGGTTCATGCCGCCATTCGGGTTCGCCGTCAGAATGGCATCGACCCCGGTCAGAACCGTAATCGCAGTCACCGTACTCGTGCCCGGCGCCGGCTCGGAGGCCACAATCATCACTGCATCGCCCTTGTGTAGGTCGGTCAGCTTGACCGCCGGAAAGCGCGGAATCATCTGCGACAAGTCCGCACCCGCCGGCCGCCGCATCCCGCCGCCCCCGCCCCCGGCTGTCCCGCCCCCACCGTAACCACCTCCGCCAGCGCCACCCGCACCGCCGCCTGCCTGTGCTCCTGCGCTTCCGTTGGTCTGGGCCGCGAACCTCGTCGCCATCTGCGCAGGCATATTGCGCAGTTCTGAGTTCGCCGTCACCGTCACGGTCACTACCTTCTTGGTCGCCAGGTCCTTCAGCGTAATCGTCCCCGCCGTCGCGTCCGCACTCAGGATCAGGCCGGAAAGGTCCTCAAACGAGCCGCTCAGAACCTCCTCGGCCTGCATCGACAATCCGTCCGCCGACTTGGTGCCGCGCGCCTGCAACTGGTCCTTCACCTGGATCTGCGCAATCGTTCCCGGCTTCGCGTCCTGATACTGCACCGAGTCGCTCGCAAACCGTTTGAATTGCGTCTTGCTGGTGGTCGTGATCACCACTTTCTTCGCGCCCGATGTGATCGTCACCGTGCCCGCGGCCGCATCCACCGCGCTCACAATGCCGCCCATCCCGCGTGCCCTCCAGTCCGCCTGCTGCGCAGCCTGCATCTGCGCAATATCGGCGGACTTCATCACCACCACCTGCTTCGCAACAAAGCTGTCGCTCGTGTCGCCCGCCTTCACTGCCGCCAGCACCCGGTCGCCCACTGCAATGTCGGCGAACTGCGCCGGCTTCGCCGTCTTCAAATCAGTGCTGCCCACCGCCAGTTGTTGCACCCGCGCGCCATCCGGCACGTTGATCGTCACGGTCGGGCCTGCATCCGTGGCCACTGTGATCGCGCTGCCGCTCACCGCCTTCACCGTGCCCAGCTTGGGCGGTATCGTAGCTGCAGCCGGTGCCGGGGCAGGCGTCTGGGCCGCAAGTCCCGGCTCCATCACTGCCGCAAATGGAAGAAGAAATCCCAGGCAGAGTGCAATCCTGCGGAAAAGCGAGTTGTGCCGAGCTGCCATTTCCAACCTCATCGTACGCGTGCTGATGGGAACAATTTCCCAGTCACTGCCACATCGGTCTTCTGCATCCAGGCGTTGGACTTGCGTTCCATTGGCAATGGGAGAATCCGTCTACCTAAGAATACGAGCCGACATGCCAAAAGTTTCCGGAAATGCCAAGATTCGACACCCTTTTTCTATTTCCCCGTTGGCGAAAACACAGCGAAAATAAATCCCAGCACAAGCCGTCGAATCGGCCCGCAACCTGAGCCACAAATCAGTCTACCCCGTTGCTCCCCGCCAATCTCCCTAGCCGATATTCAAAACCGGCAACTCTTCGGTAAGATTCCCCCAGCGGCCAAACCATCGTACCCTCGTTTGCGCTACAACTTGATCGATGCCCCGCATCCCGGTGACCCCAATCCAATGAAACCCGCAGAAGGCCGTAAACGAGCCGTAATCGAAGCCATCCAGCCCCAGGTCGATTGCGGACGCTATCCCGCACGCCGCATCCTGGGTGACCGGGTCGATATCTCCGCCGCCATCTTCTCCGATGGCCACGACCACGTCGCCGCCCGCCTCCTTTACAAACCCGAGGGCGAGCGCGAATGGCGGTTTGCCCCCATGACCGCCCTGGTCAACGATATGTGGTCGTCCAGCTTCATCGTCGACCGCGCCGGCGCCTGGGTCTTCACCATCCAGGCCTGGGTCGACCACTTCGAAACCTGGTGCTACGACCTCAAGAAGCGCCTCGCCGCCCAACCCGATCCCTCCAGCCCCGATCCCGCCAAACGCGATCTCCCCCCGCAGGACATCCCCGTCGCCTTCGAGATCGGCGCCCAGCTCCTCGATCAGACCGCCTCCCGCACAAAGGGAGCCGACGCCAAGCAGTTAAAGTCCGCCGCCGCGTCCCTCCGCGCCCTCGCCGCCGAAAACGCCGCCCTCTACGACTACCCCATCTCGCTCGAAATTGAGCAGCTCGCCGCCCGCTATCCCGACCTCAGCTTCGCCGCCCAGGCCAGCGACCTGCGCCTCTGGGTCGATCGCGAGCGCGCCCGCTTCTCCAGCTGGTACGAGCTCTTTCCCCGCTCAACATCGCCGGATAGCTCCCGCCACGGCACCTTCGCAGACGTCGAGTTGCTTCTCCCCGAGATCGCCGCCATGGGCTTCGACATCCTCTACCTTCCGCCCATCCACCCCATCGGCCGCGCCTTCCGCAAAGGCCCAAATAACACCATCTCCACCAACCCCGGCCTCGACGAGGGCAGCCCCTGGGCCATCGGCTCAGCGGAAGGTGGCCACAAAGCCCTCCATCCCAAACTCGGCACCTTCGCCGACTTCGATCACCTCGTCGCCGCCGTCCGCGACCATGGCATGGAACTGGCCATGGACATCGCCTTCCAGTGTTCTCCCGACCACCCCTGGGTCACAGAACATCCCGAGTGGTTCATCCACCGTCCCGACGGCTCCATCCAGTACGCCGAAAACCCGCCCAAGAAGTATCAGGACATCTACCCCCTCAACTTCGAGTCTTCCGACTGGCGCGGCCTCTGGGACGAGCTCCGCTCCGTCTTCCAGTTCTGGATTCACCGCGGCGTCCGCGTCTTCCGCGTCGACAATCCCCACACCAAGGCCTTTGCCTTCTGGGAGTGGTGCATCGCCGACCTGCGTACCGAAGCCCCCGACGTCATCTTCCTCGCCGAAGCCTTCACCCGCCCCCACGTCATGTACTCGCTCGCCAAGGGTGGCTACACCCAGTCCTACACCTACTTCACCTGGCGCACCGGCAAGGACGAACTCCAGTCCTACTTTGAGGAGATCACCAAGCCGCCCGTCTCCGATTTCTTCACCCCCAACGTCTGGCCCAACACCCCCGACATCCTTCACGCCTCGCTCCAGACCGGCGGCCGCGCTGCCTTCATGCAGCGCATCATTCTCGCCACTACCCTCGCCGCCAGCTACGGCATCTACGGTCCCGCCTTCGAGCTCCTCGAAAACGTCCCTATCCGGCAGGGAAGCGAAGAGTACCTCAACAGCGAGAAGTACCAGATTCGCCGCTGGGACCGCGCCGCCGCCCACTCCATTGCGCCCCTCATCACCCGCCTCAACCAGATTCGCCGCGCCAATCCCGCGCTGCAATCCGACCTCTCGCTCCACTTCCACACCGTCGACAACCCGCAGATCATCTGCTACTCGAAATCCACCATCCCCCCGCCCGCGCCCATGACCCTCGCCGAGGCCCAGGCCCTGTCCAGCGCCCACGACGCCCACCGCGGCGCCGCTCCGCCCTCCGGCCCCAGCACCGCGCGGCCTGCGCCCGCCGGACCGCCCAACGTCATCCTCACCGTCGTCAATCTCGATCCCCACAACGAGCAGGCCGGCTGGGTCGACCTCGACCTCAAACAACTCGGCATCGGCCACGACGAGACCTTCGACGTCGAAGACCTCCTCACCGGCATCCACTACCAGTGGCACGACCGTTCCAACTACGTCGCCCTCCGCCCCCATGTCATGCCCGCCCACATCCTTCGCGTCACCCGCCGCTCTCCCGACACCTCCGGCCTGCTCGACATCAACACGCTCTAACCCCCACCCGATAGCTCATCGCCGCCAGCCCCGCCGCTGGCAATGATTCTCATGAGCGCCTTCAACTAACAACTAGCAACTAGCAACTAACAACTAGCAACCGGCCCTCGCACCCGCCCTCAAAACCCCTGCCCATACTCTGCCGTAAGGATCCCCGCCTCTGGATCGGTCATCCCCGGCTTCGGCAGAATCCATGGCGCGGCAAATCCATACAGCCCCACGCCCGCGAAGCATACCAGCGGTACCAGGTATCCCAGCGCCATGCTGCCGGTATTGCGCGCAATTGCTCCCAGCACCAGCGGGAAGAACGCGCCGCCCACAATTGCCATCACCAGCATCGACCCGCCCAGCTTGGTATTCTCGCCCAGCCCCTTCAACCCCAGCGCAAAGATCGTCGGGAACATAATCCCCAGGAAGAAGCTGGCCGCCACAATCCCCCACGCTCCCACCATTCCCGGCCGGGTCACCGCCACCGCCATCAGCAGCACATTCATCGCGCCATAGATCCCCAGCAGCTTGCTCGGCGCAACATGCTTCATGATCGGAGTCGTGATAAACCGTCCCAGCAGCATCGCAATCAGCGAGTAGGTAATGTAATTCGCCGCCGACTTCTCATTCACATGCAGATACTGCTGGGTGTAGAAGATCAGGTTGCTCCACATGCAGATCTGCCCGCCCACGTTCAGCACATTCGCCGCCACCGCAAACCACAGCTGCGGGTAATGCAGCAGCGCGCGGAAGCTCCCATGTCCGCCCGTATCGCCCTCATGCTCGCTCTGGATTACCGGAAAGTGCATCCGCGACAGGATCAGCGCAAACAGCAGCACCGCCGACCCCAGCGCGATATACGTTGGCACCACCCGCATGATCTCCCCATGCAGATACGCCTGGTACGTCCCCGCCGCCTTCTCCGCCGCCACCTGGGCCGGTGTCTTCTCTACGCCCGAAAGAATGAACGTCTGCCCGATCCACACCCCCAGAATCGTGCCCGGTGGGTTAAACGACTGCGCAAAGTTCAGCCGCCGCTCGCTGGTCGCCGCCGGTCCGAACTGTGCCATAAAGGGATTCGCCGCCGTCTCCAGGATCGATGCGCCGCAGCCCACCGCAAACAGCGCCACCAGGAACGGCACATACTTCCCACTCACCGCCGCCGGCCAGAACAGCACCATCCCGCCGCCGAACAGGCACAGTCCGCTCACCATCCCCGCCTTGTAGCCCCACTTCCGCATCACCAGCGCCGCCGGTATCGCCATGCAGAAGTAACCGGTAAAGTTCGCCGTCGACACCAGCTGCGCCGAGAACTTCGACAGCTCAAATGACTTCTGAAACTGCTTCACCAGGATGTCGGTCAGGTTGTTCGACATACCCCACAGAAAGAACAGCACCGTCACCAGCGCAAACAGCGCCATCTGCCCTGCCGGAAATACCGGGGCGTGTACCTCCCCGGTGCTCTTCGATCCTGCCGTCGTCGGTACCTGCATCTCCACGCTCCTGCTATGCGTCCTGCCCCGTCCACAGCCGAAGCTGGATTCTTGATCGCACCGATGATAGCAGCCGGCAACAACCCCTTGGTAGCTCGCCCCGACACCCCTTAACGCCCCATACAGGGTAGACTGACAGAAGCGTGACTTTGCCGCCGCAAGGGAGTCTGTTCTAAATGCCGATTTCGTTTCGCCGATCTGTATTCAACCCCACCAACCAGCTCGCCCCGGCTTTTCTGCTGTGCCTCCTCAGCTTCGCGGCGTCCCCGGCGACCGCACAGGAATCCGCCCCCCTCACTGCATTCCAGAAGCAGATGAACAAGGTCGACCTCGGCATCTTCGCCGCCGGCGAGGTCAGCTCCACCGTCTCCGGCATCGAGCAGCGCGACGCCAACACCACCCACTCCCTGCTCACCATCAAGCCCAGTTCCACCGTCGGCGAGCTCGCGACCGTGCGCTACACTTTGAAGCCTTACGTCGGCTTCGAATTCAACTTCGGCAACCTCCGCTACACCCAGGACTACACCTTCGCCCCCCCGCCCAGTCAGTCCATCCTCATCGGCGGAGTCCAGTCCGGCGTCCGCGAACTCACCCTCGGCTACGTCGCTCACATCCCCTACCACCCCTTCGGCATCACTCCCTACGTCGGAGCCGGCGGCGGAACCATTCGCTTCAAGCCCACCCCCGGCGGCGGCCAGGGCCTGCCCTTCCAGTACCGCGCCGCCTACTACTACCAGGCCGGCCTCGAAGATAACTTCCCCGGCAGCAACTTCGGCATGCGCATCGGCTTCCGTCAGCTCATCTACCTCGCCCCCGACTTCCTCCAGAACTACCTCACCATCACCCGCCGCACCCGCACCACCGAGCCCACCATCGGCTTCTTCCTCCGCTTCTAACCAAATCCGGGTGCCCCATAATCCCCGCACCGAACGGGCGAGATGCCCGTGGGGTATTCTCTCTGCCATCGCCATACCCGCCCGTCGTTCTGGGCGCAGCTCAGACTCTCTGTATCTGCCTTCAACTGACAACGAACAACTGGCAACTAACAACTGCCTCACGTCAGCGCCCGGTCCAGATGCACATACCCTCCATCCACAACCAAATGCTGTCCCGTGGTGTGCCCGGACTGCGTCGGCGATAGCAGAAACACCGTCGCCGCCGCTATCTCTGCCTGCGTGGTCATCCGGTGTCCCAGCGGGATGTGGTCGGTAATCTCCTTCAGTTTCGCCTCCGGATCGCCCAGCGTCTTCAGCCAGCGCTCATACAGCGGCGTCATCACCTCTGCGGGCAGCACCGCGTTCACGCGAATTCCATCCCCCAGCAGCTCCGCCGCCCACTCCCGCGTCAGCGCCAGTTGCGCGCCTTTGCTGGCCGCGTAGCCCGATGTATTTCCCTGTCCCGTCAGCGCCACCTTCGAGCTGATATTTACAATCGACCCCTTGGTCCGCTTCAGCGACCCCAGCGCAAAATGCGCCAGCGCGTAGTAGTGCACCAGGTTCTTGTTCAGGCTCTCGATAAACCGCTCCACGCTGCCCGACGCCAGCCCCACCCCGTCGTTTACGCCCGCATTGTTCACCAGCCCGTAGATATCGCCGAACTTCGCTTCAATCTCTGCAATCGCTGCCGCGCACCGCGCCGTATCCTCCAGGTGCGCCTCCACCAGCTCGCACTTGGCCCCCGCCGCCTTCATCTCCGCCATGAACTCCTCGACGTTCTTCGAGTGCCGTCCCAGCACCACCACCCGTGCGCCTTCTGCCAGGCACGCCCGCGAAATCCCTCCGCCAATCCCCGCTCCGCCACCCGTCACCACCACCAGCTTGTCCTGCAACCCCAAATCCATGTCGCTCCTCTTTTCCCCGAACGCCGTTTCTCATTCTGACCCTCAGCGCAGTCGAATGGGAAGAATCCCCGCATTTGCCTCAGCCGTTGCCTTCCAACTGACCACCGAGAACGAACAACTAGCAACTAGCAACCAACCACCGCCTCACTTCCTCTCCTCTTCCTGCTCCGGCCATACTAACGCGAACAGCAGCGCAACCCCAATTCCGATCGATACTTCCGCAAAGCGGTGAAACGCCACCACCCACCCACGCTCATTCCCCGGAATTAATACCACGATTGCCAGCGTCACCCCGCCAAACCGGTACGCGCTCCAGTCCGCGCCCACCGCGGCGCACGTCAGTCCCAGCAGAAATACGCACCCGCCGAACACCAGCGCATGCGACCCCAACCAGCTCACCGCCAACCCTCCTACCACCGCTCCCAGCAGCGTCCCCAAAAACCGCTGCGACGAAACCTTCAGCGCCGCGCCCAGCGAAGACTGCGTAATCACCAGCGTCGTAATCGGAGCCCAGTAGGACGCCGGCAGCCGGAACAGCCGCGCCACCAGCAGCGAAGCGATCGCCACCACCGCTGTGCGCACCGCATGCGTCACCACCGGCCATCCCGCCCATTTCGCTAGCCTGCTCGCCATTCCCTCGCACCCGCGCCTCGAGTCAATATACCCACGCCGGCCAGCGGAAAGCTACGCTTCCCGCCCCGCTCCATTTACAATCACCACGGCTGCTGAACTCGCCCCAGCCGGAAAGCTCGAACCCCCATATGCCGTCTTCCATGCCGCTCCTCATCGCCATCGCCATCATCCTCCTGTACCTCCTCAACTCCATCAAGATCCTCAAGGAGTACGAGCGCGGCGTCATCTTCCGCCTTGGCCGCGTCCGGCACGACGCCACCGGCCCCGGCCTCATCTTCGTCTTCCGCCCGGTCGATACCATCGTCCGCGTCTCCCTCCGCCAGGAGGCCATGGAAGTCCCCTCCCAGGACATCATCACCCGTGACAACGTCACCCTCAAGGTCAACGCCGTCATCACCCTCCGCGTCGTCGACCCGGTCAAGGCCGTCATCGAGGTCTCCAACTACGTCTACCAGACCTCGCAGTTCGCCCAGACCACTCTTCGCTCCGTTCTCGGCGAGGTCGAGCTCGACCAGGTGCTCTCCCACCGCGACCAGCTCAACCAGCGCATCCAGACCATCATCGACGGCCACACCGCACCCTTCGGCCTCAAAGTCATCTCCGTCGAAGTCAAACAGGTCGACATGCCCGAAAACATGCTCCGCGCCATGGCCAAGCAGGCCGAAGCCGAGCGCGAGCGCCGCGCCAAGATCATCCACGCAGAGGGCGAATTCAACGCCGCCGCCAAACTCGTCGACGCCGCCGCCCTCATGGCCACTCAGCCCATGACCCTCCAGCTCCGCTACCTCCAGACCCTCACCGAGATCGGCGTCGAGAAGAACACCACCATCGTCTTCCCCCTGCCCATGGAACTCATCAACCTCTTCAACAAGACCGTCGGCGTTCCCACCATCGCGCCCGTTGCACCGCCCGCGGCGGAGCACGAAGGATGACCGCGAACCGCTCCTTCGACGAAGAGGATCTGCGCAGCAGCTACTCCGGCCGCGGCGTGGGTCCCGATCCCGCCGACCGCGAGATCTCGCTCGGCACGCCTACCATCCTCGGCATCTTTTTCGCCTTGGCGCTGGCCCTCGCCGCCGTCTTCGGCCTCGGCTATACCCTTGGCCGCCGCTCCGCCCAGTCCGCCGCCGTCTTCACCGACACCACCCCCGCGCCCGCCCTGAGCTCCGCCCCCAAACCTTCCGCCGGTACCTCTGGCCAGCCTGCCGTCCCCGCCCCGCCGCCGCCCGACACCACCGCCCAACCCGTCGCCGTCACCGAGACCGTCCCCCTCACCCCGTCCGCTGCTCCAACCACCGCGGCCCCAACCCCACCCGCCGCAGCCGACAGACCCGCCACATCCGCACCTCAACCGGCGACCTCCAACCCGCAGCCTGAAACTTCGTACGTCGTCCAGGTCGCTGCCGTCTCCAGCCAGGACGTCGCCGACATCCTCACCTCATCCCTCCAGAAGAAGGGCTACACCGTCGCCGTCCGCCATGAGCCCCAGGACAAGCTCCTCCATGTCCAGATCGGCCCCTTCACTGACAAGAAAGACGCCGAAGCCATGCGCGCCCGCGTCCTCGCCGACGGCTTCAACGCCATCGTCAAGTAGCTGGCACTGCCTAACCGCTTGTCATTCTCAGCGTAGCGAAGCATCCCCGCATTTGCTTTTAACTGACAACTGAGAACTGACAACTATCAACTGTCTTTCGGCCTCATCTCCTCCGGCAGTGCCACCACCATCTTCGCCCGCACCGCCGCCATCAACTCTTCGCGGCTCGCAAAATCCTTCGGCCACACCGCCTCCAGAAACTCCACCCGCGCCACTCCCGGCCTTATCGCCGCGCTATGCTTCCGCATCATCGTCTGTGTCCCCGAGATCGCAATCGGCACAATCGGCGCGCCCGTCTCCATCGCCAGGTAGAACGGCCCGCGCTTGAACGCAGCCAGCCGCCCATCCTTCGAGCGCGTTCCCTCGGCAAAAATCACGATGTTCAGTCCCGACTTCAGCGCCTCCGCTGCCGCCGCCACGCTCGCCTGCGCCGCTTCGCGCTTGTTCCCGCGCTCCACCGGCACAAACTTCGCCAGCCGCATTGCCGTCCCCAGCAGCGGAATCCGCATCAGCTCCTGCTTCAGCAGCGCCGAACACTGCCCCGGCAGCACCGGGAACAACACCGGCGGATCCAAATTCGACACATGGTTCGAAAGGTAGATGCAACTCACCCCCGCCGGCACATGCTCCCGCCCCGTCACCTCGACGCGGATCCCCGCCGCCCGCACCCCCCATGGCACAATCTTCCGCACCACCACCCGGTACAACAACTCCACATTCCCCACCACCAGCGAGTAGGGAATCCCAATCACCCCCGCCACTCCACCCAGCGTCAGGTACACCAACACCATCTTGAAAGTCGCAAACATCTCTTCGCAGAATACCGCACCCCGCGCCGCATCACCCAACCGCCGTCATCCTGAGCGGAGCGCGATGCGCGGAGTCGAAGGACCTCGAAAAAATCGCCCAGCCTCGACGTCCTGCATCTTTCCGCCACAGTACCGCGGCCTGCAAAACACCGCGACCCACGAAACGAAAAGAGGCCGGGATCGCTCCCAGCCTCTCGTCGTGTCCAATCCCTCGAACCTCGAGATCATTGCCTTTCACGCGCGAAGCGCGTCGAGAACGGTACGAAGTACCTACGCGTTCGCCGTCTCCGCAGCCTCCGCCGCGCTGGCTGCCGCCGCCGCTGCTTCCTTCTCCGCCTTGCGCGCGACAATCGTGTTCTGTCCAAGCTCGTCAGCCAGCTTCTCCGTCGTGAACGACTCAATCACGTCGCCCACCCGGATATCCTTGAAGCCTGCCAGGTCGATACCGCATTCCACGCCCTGCCGCACCTCGGACACATCGTCCTTGAAGCGCTTCAGCGACCCGATCTTGCCGCGCCACACCTCGGTGCCCTCGCGCATCACCCGTACCTGAGCGGTCCGCGTAATGATGCCATCGGTCACGCGGCAGCCGGCAATCTGCCCGACCTTGGTGATCTTGAATACATTGATCACCTCGGCCTTGCCTGCGTAGTTCTCCTTGAACACCGGGTCCAGCAGTCCGTACATCGCCTTTTCGATCTCGTCGCGCAGCTCGTAGATGATCGAGTGCAGCCGGATCTCCACGTTCTCGCGCTCCGCAACCTCCTGCGACTTCCGGTCAGGCCGCACGTTGAACCCGATAATGACCGCATTCGACGCCGACGCCAGCAGCACGTCCGACTCCGTAATCGCGCCCACGCCCGAGTGCAGCACCCTCACCCGCACCTTCTCGGTGGACATCCGTTGCAGGTCCTCGGCAATCACCTCCACCGATCCCTGCACGTCGCCCTTCACGATCAGGTTCAGGTCCTTCACGCCCGCGTGCTTGATCTGCTCCGCCAGCCCTTCCAGCGACGCCCGCGAGCTCTTCGCCAGCTGTGCCTCGCGTTCCTT
>Ga0181520_10008937_pt1 | contig 14037 bp, 11 predicted proteins | sample PEATcosm2014_Bin_29_FD_132451 | JGI IMG/M metagenome (GOLD analysis project Ga0181520, IMG submission 132451) | Peatland microbial communities from MTU Mesocosm Facility, Houghton, MI, USA - PEATcosm2014_Bin02_30_metaG | ecosystem: Environmental > Terrestrial > Soil > Wetlands > Peat | place... | reverse complement strand
TCGGCGCAAACGGCGCGGGCAAGACCACCGCCATCCGCATGTTCTGCGGCCTGCTCGCGCCGACTTCCGGGAGCGGGCAGGTTGCCGGGTTCGATATTATACGGGAAACGGGGCGCATCCGCACCCGCATCGGCTACATGTCGCAGCGGTTCAGCCTCTACCCCGACCTTACCGTCCGCGACAACCTGTTCCTGTTCGGCTCCATCTACGGGCTGGACGGCGCGCTGCTGCGGTCGCGCACCGACGAAATGGTCTCCTTCCTCGCGATGGAAGAGCTCCTGCCCCGGGTGACCGGCACCCTGCCGTGGGGGTGGCAGCAGCGGCTCTCCCTCGCCTGTGCCAATCTCCATCACCCCCCGATCCTCTTTCTCGATGAGCCGACCGGATCGGTGGATCCGGTGAGCCGGCGCACCTTCTGGGATTTCATCCTCACGCTGTCGCGTTCGGGGACCACCATTTTCATCACGACGCACCACATGGACGAAGCGGAATACTGCCGCCGCATCTCGATCATGGTCTCGGGCCGCATCGCGGCAATCGATTCCCCGGCCGCACTCAAGAAAAAGTATGCCGCCCGCACTCTTCAGGAAGCGTTCATCCGTATCGTCACGCCGCCGGCCGCCGGGGAGGTCGTGTGATCAGGCGCCTGTTTGCCATCGCCGCCAAGGAGCTGCGCCACATCATGCGGGACTGGCAGACGCTCCTGGTGATCTTCTTGATGCCGGTCGTCATGATGTTTCTCTACGGGTATGCGCTCACCATGGACCTTACCGGGGTCCCCCTCATCATCGAGGACCCGATTCCTTCGCCGGAAAGCGTGCGCATCGCGCACGCCATCGATGCATCGACCATGTTTCACGTCGTCGGAACGGTTGCTGCGGCGCCGGATCCCGTCGAGCTTTTCAGGAAGTACCACATGAAGGCGATTGTCCGCTTTACCCCGCACTTCGCCGCCGACCTTCGCCGCGGAGGGGAGGGCGCCGAAGTGCAGGTGCTCATCGACGGTTGCGACCCGAATGTGGGAACCATCCTTAAAAACGCCTTCGGTCCCGTCATACAGAAGGCAACCCTCGATGCGCTCGGCATCGTCGCGCCCGCAGCGGTGACCGTTGACGAGAAGGTGCTCTACAACCAGGAACAGAGGAGCGCGCTCTTCTTCGTTCCGGGGCTCATGGCGATCATCCTGCTCATGATTTCGGCCCTGCTCACCTCGCTCGCCATAACGCGGGAGAAGGAGCTCGGCACCATCGAGCAACTGCTCGTCTCCCCCCTCCGTCCCCGGGAGATCATCGTGGGAAAAATTCTCCCCTACCTCGCGCTCGCCGCGGCGGACGGCGCGCTGATACTGTGCGTCGGCTATGTCCTGTTCGGCGTCAGGATCGCGGGGAGCATCCCGTTCCTTGCGGGTGCCAGTCTCGTCTACATCTTTACCTCCCTGGCGATCGGCCTGCTCGTTTCGACCGTGGCGAGGACCCAGCAGCAGGCCATGATGATGGTGCTCCCGGCCACCATGCTGCCGACCATCATCCTCTCCGGCTTCATCTTCCCGCTTGCCAGCCTGCCGTGGCCCCTCCGCTGCCTGAGCGCCGCCGTGCCGGCAACCTACTACCTGGAAATCATCCGCGGCATCGTGCTCAAGGGCGTCGGCATCACGGTACTGTGGCGGCCGCTCTGTATCCTCGGCGCGATCGGCATCCTGCTCGTTCTCGTATCGGTGAAGCAGTTCCGGGAGCGGCTGTGAACCCCTTCCTCCTCATGATCTGGAAGGAGTTCCGCCATATCCGGGCGGATAAATTTTCCATCCGGCTCATGATTTTTCCGGTTTTCGCGCAGCTGCTCATCATGGGGTATGCGCTTACCACCGAGGTGAAAAATATCGATATCGCCGTGGTCGACGAGTGCGTCACGCCGGAGAGCCGGTCACTTATCGAAACCATCAGAGGAAATCCGCTCTTCCGGTTCCACCGCGCCGCCGCAACCGCGGCCGAGGCGCGGCGGCGGATAGACCGTGGAGAACTCCGGGCGGCGATCGTCCTGCCGCCCGATTTTTCCCGCTCGCTCGCATCGCCCTCCGGCGCAACCGTGCAGCTGCTCATTGACGGTCAGGACGCGAACTCCGCGAATGTCTCGCGCGGCTACCTGAATGCGATCGTTGCGGGCTGGGCCCTGCAGAGCCAGGAACGCTCCCTGACCGCACGGGGCGGGAGGATCGCGTCGCTTGTCCCGGTGACCGTCACGCCCGTCATCCTCTTCAACCCGCTCCTCGAATCGACCTGGTATATGGTCCCGGGCCTGGTCGTCATCCTCGTCACCATGATCACGAGTCTCCTCTCCGGTCTTTCAATTGTGAAAGAAAAGGAGACCGGCACGCTCGAACAGCTTATGGTAACGCCGGTCGAGCCGCACCATCTCATCGTCGGCAAAACCGTGCCCTATTTCCTGATCGGCATCGCCGAACTCTGCGCCTTCCTCGTCCCGGCCATCCTCTGGTTTCACATTCCGTTCAGGGGAAACTTCTTCGAATTCCTTCTTTTCGGCATGGTCTACATGTTCTCGTCGCTCGGCATCGGCATTCTCACTTCGACCGTCGCCCGGACGCCGCAACAGGTGCTTTTTCTCATATGGTTCATCCTGATTTTTTTCATCCTGCTCTCCGGATTCTTCATCCCGGTGGAGAACATGCCGCCCTGGGTACAGCAGGTTTCGCGCATCAATCCGGTACGATACTTCATGTTTGCGGTTCGCGAAATGTTCCTGAAAGGGTCGGGGGTAGCCGAGCTCTGGCCCGAGCTTCTCGGCATGGCGGTGATCGGCGGAACGGTTTTCGGGGCCGCGGTACTCCTTTTCCATCGCCGGGCAAAGTAGGGGGAGGCGCGGGAATTACACCCGGAAGAGTGGCACCATGACCGCCGGGAGGGCGCGCGGGAGGGGAAATGCGACGTCCGGGAGAAAAAAAACCTTCCCGAAGCGCTCCAGGACGCTTCGGGAAGGTCGACTGCCGGGCAGCACCTGAAACCGTGCTACTTCTTGCCCTTTTTCTTCGCAACCGCTTTCGCGGCCTTTGCCGGGGCCTTCTTGGCGGGTTTATTCTTTCCCGCGCCGGCGTCGTTGATGATCCGGTAGGCCTGTGAAATGGAAAGCTCGAACTTTTTCGCGATGGCGGTTCCGGACATGCCCTTCTTGTAGAGGGCGATGATTTTTTCGTTCCTCTCCGGATTATCCGCTATGCTTGACGGAATGCCGTAGAGCTTGCGAATCTGATGTACCGCCTGCCGGGTGATGCCGAATTTTTCACCGATAGCGGCATCGGTGACGAGCTTCTTCTGAAGCCTCACGAACTCGGCCTTGGAGATTCTTGGCATGATACGTTTACTCCCTCCTGATTAAGGTTTAGGAAATTAAGCCAGAACCGAACTTGATTATAAAATATATATTCGCAATTGTGCAATGCTCTTTTTCCAACAAGCCACTGTTAACCGTCCGCGGATACCCCGGTGCGGGAGGAAAGCCGTTACCTTCAGAAATTAATTCCGTTCAGTGCCGGCGGGCCTTAAACGGTATTTTTAAGCAACAAGCAAGGAGCCTTGATGTATTTTATCCTATTCGACACTTTACCCTCATCACAAGGAAAATGAGCCATGCACCGTCTGTTTTCGCGCAAACCGCTCCACCTGATCATGACGGATTCCGATGGGGAGCGCCACCAGCTCAAACGGGTGCTGGGCCCGGTTAACCTCGTTTCGCTCGGCATCGGCGTCGTCATCGGCGCCGGCATCTTCGTTTTAACGGGTCAAGCGGCCGCGAATTATGCGGGCCCGGCCATCGTGTTGTCCTTTATTATCTCCGCGATCGGGTGCGCTCTCGCCGGGCTCTGCTACGCCGAATTTGCGTCAATGATCCCGCTTTCAGGAAGCGCCTATACCTATGCCTATGCAACCCTCGGGGAGCTTTTTGCCTGGATCATCGGGTGGGAACTGGTGCTCGAATACCTCTTCGGCGCCTCGACGGTCGCGGTAGGGTGGTCGGGCTATGTGGTCAGCTTCTTCAGGGATTTCGGTATTACCGTTCCGGCAATCATGGCGCAGGCGCCGTTTCTTTTTTCGGCGGGCCACGGCTGGCACGCTTCGGGCGCACTGGTGAACGGTCCGGCGGTATTCATCGTCGTCATGATGACCACGCTGCTCGTCATCGGCATTCACGAATCGGCAAAATTCAATAATGTTATCGTGATCGTGAAGCTCATCGTGATCGTGACGTTTATCTGCTGCGGCATTTTTTTCATTAAATACATCAACTGGGTCCCCTTCATCCCGCCGAATACCGGCCGTCTCGGCTCGTTCGGCTGGAGCGGCGTCCTGCGCGGCTCGGGCGTCATATTCTTCGCGTACATCGGATTCGATGCGCTGTCAACCGCGGCGCAGGAAGCGCGCAACCCGCAACGCGACATGCCGATCGGGATCCTCGGTTCCCTTGCCATCTGTACCGTCCTCTACATTCTCGTCGCGGGCATCATGACCGGCGTCGTTAAATACACCAACCTTGCCGTACCGGACCCCATCGCGGTTGCGGTGGATGCCGCCGGTCCCGGACTCGCCTGGCTGCGGCCGTTTATCAAGATCGGCGCGATCGGGGGGTTGAGCTCGGTCGTGCTGGTGCTCCTCATGGGTCAGCCCCGCGTATTCTTCGCCATGGCGCGCGACGGGCTCCTGCCGAAAACGTTCGCCAGGGTGCATCCGCGGTTCAAGACCCCCTATGTCACCACGATTCTCACCGGCTCCGTCGCCGCGGTCGTCGCCGGGATCCTGCCCATCAATATCCTCGGCGAGCTGGTTTCAATCGGAACGCTGCTCGCCTTCCTCATCGTCTGCATCAGCGTGATGGTACTTCGCTACCGTCATCCGGAACTGCCGCGGGCCTTCAGGACGCCGTTTGTGCCGTTTGTTCCCATTGCCGGGGCGATCATTACCCTGCTGCAGATGGTCTTCCTTCCGGGTTCGACCTGGCTGCGGCTTGCCGTGTGGACGGCGATCGGGCTTGCTATTTACTTCGGATACAGTATACGCAGGAGTCACCTGCGGAGCCTGCCCCCGGAAATCGGTCCGGCGGCGGTTACAGCCCCAGCATCAGGCGCGGGAGCCGTTTCCCGACAGGAACCGGTGCAATAGGATAATTCCTCCCCAGCTTGCGGGGACTCAGGTAGGTACCGAACAGGTGGTCCCAGAGGGTCAGCACAAAGCCCATGTTTCTGCTCGCGAGCCCCTGCCCGCCATGGTGGATGCGATGGTAATTCGGGGTAACGAGGAAGCGTTCGAGCCCCCCGAGATCGACCCGCAGGTTGGTGTGGATCCACAGGTTGACAAAAATGCCGATCGAAATTGCGATGCCCGACTGCAGCGAGGTCAGGCGCATGAGATAGAAGCCGATGAATACCTGCGGCACGGCAAAGAACAAAAGGTGAAAGAAGCTCGTCCGGCTGCCGGCGAGCCACCAGATTTCCGGGATGGAGTGGTGAAACTCATGGGTCCGCCACAGGAGCGGCTGGTGGATGGCGCGATGAACCCAGTAGAGAGAAAAGTCCGTCAAGACGATGGTGAGCGGGATCTTTATTGCCCCCGGGAGCAGGCTGACGCGGTTACCCAGAAGTACCGCGCCCAGGTTGATCGAATTGTAGCCGGCCCGGACCAGGAGTTTCGCGCACTCCCCGCCGAAGATGACAATCGACATGGCCGCGATGTTGAGCGCGAGATCCCGCCTCTTGTTCACCGCAAAGCCGGGGATCCGTTGTTCCAGGTGGTTGAAAAGCAGGACCAGGACGATAAAGGTAATAATCTGGATTACCAGCGACGTGTCGAGCATGGACGCTCCTCTCCTATCGAATATGAGGTTCTTAAAAACGCGAATTTCGTGCCAGAGGGGCGGATCGGCGGTTTCGCGCGGTTTCAAGCGTAGCGCGAGGGTCGCCTGCCATCGGCGCCGTCGCTTCTGGCAATTGCGGAAACGCCACCCTTTTTCGCATATTCGAAAACTATTCCCGGAATTTGGAAAATTGAGGGGAGATAGGCCCGGGGCTCCGACCGGGCCTATCTCCCGAACAGCTTGAAGAGTTCCGGCAACTTATGAAAGTCGTTCATCGAAACGTAAACGAAGAAAAGTATGAAGAAAGCGATTGCAAACCGGTTGATCGCCGACTGGGTTTTCAGGGATAGCGGCCTGCGGCGAATCGCTTCGAGCAGGAGAAACAGGAGAAGGCCGCCGTCGGTGATGATAAGGGGGAAGAGATTGAGTACCGCCAGGTTGATGCTGATAAGCGCCATAAAATTCAGCATCGGCGAGATCCCCTGCAGGGCGATGAACCCCGACGCCGGGATGATGCCGATAGGTCCGGAGAGCTCGGTTGTCGAGACTTTCCGGGTGACGAGCTTGCCCAGGACGTCGAAAATCATGGTGGTAAAGTCCCACGCCTTGCCCAGACTGCGGCTCACCGCCTGAAAGGGGCCGAACCTGACCGTGCGTGTTTCCGGGCTTTTGAGCTCTATCCCGAGCACAAAGCGCTTCTCCGCCCGGTCGAAATACGGCAGAACGGCCAATGTCTCGCGCATGCCGGTCCTGGCGATACCGATCCGGCGTTCTTCCCCCGGTTTTCCATCCTTTAAAATATCGATAATCTGAAACCATGAGTAAATCCTGACGCTGTCGATGGACAGCACGGTGTCGCCCGACCCGATACCCGCCTTTGCCGCCGGGAGGGTATCCCGGACCTTGCCCACAACCGCCGGCAGCGCCGCCTCCATGCCGAAGGGCGCCGTATACCCTTCACCTCTTTTCGGGTCCCGCCGGATATCCCGCTCGATTTTTTCACCGCCCCGTACGAACGACAGGATCACCGGATTCTCCGGTGTCATGAAGCGATCTTCCATATCCGCCCATGAGGCCACCGCGGCGCCGTTCATGGCAACGATACTGTCGCCGGCCAGGATACCGGCGTCGCGCGCCGCCGAACTGTCGGCAACGAACCCGATGACGGAGCGGTCAAGGTATTTCGGGCGTTCGATTCCGCACTGGTACATGACCCACAGCATGAGAATTGCGGAAAGAAAATTTGCAAGCGGACCGGCGACCGCCACGACGGCGCGCTGCCACTTCGGCTTGACCATGAACTCATACGACTCCCCGGTCTGTTCGTCTTCCGGCTGCTCGCCGGCCATCTTGACATAGCCGCCGAAGGGGATGGCGCTGAGGCGGTATTCGGTATCGCCCACGGTTTTCTTCAGGACCACCTTGCCGAAACCGACGGAGAAAGCCAGTACCTTGAATCGCAGGGCCTTTGCCGCGATAAAATGGCCGAGCTCGTGGATGATGACCATGACGCCGAGAATGAAGATTCCGATGATAAAAGGCACGACTACCATTGTTTCACCTCGTGTTGATATGCTCGCGGCAAACCATCTCCCGCGTCAGCCGATCGGTTTCCTCGATGGCTTCCAGAGAATCGGCAGCCATGGGACGGTGTTTTTCAAAGGCACTCCCGACCGCATCCGCAATTGCCGGAAAGGGTATCCTGCCCGAGAGGAATGCCTCGACCGCAACCTCGTTGGCGGCATTGATGACCGCCGGAGCGACGCCCCCCTGCCGCCCCGCTTCGATGCAGAGACGCAGGCAGGGAAACCGATCGAGGTCGGGTTCGAAGAATTCGAGGCTGCCGATTTCCGGCAATGAAAGCCTCCGGCCGTTTATGGGGAGACGATCGGGATACGAGAGCGCGTACTGGATGGGCAGCTCCATATCGGGCAGGCCGAGCTGCGCCATGACGGCGCCGTCGTACAGTTCGACCAGCGAGTGAACGATCGATTGCGGGTGGATCCAGACGCGCAGCCGGTCGTAGGAAACGGAAAACAGGTGATGCGCCTCGATGACCTCGAACCCCTTGTTCATGAGCGTCGCGGCGTCGATGGTGATTTTTTTCCCCATCGACCAGGTCGGGTGGTTGAGCGCCTCTTCCGTCGTGATGCCGGCAAACTGCTCCCGCGGAAGGTCCCGGAACGGACCGCCCGAGGCGGTCAGGATGATGCTCTCCACCGCCGTATCGGCGGCTCCGGCGAGACATTGCAGGATGGCGCTGTGTTCGCTGTCGACCGGAAGGATCGATCCGTGACCCGCTTCGAGGAGCGGACGCAGGAGGTCGCCGCCGATGACCAGGCTCTCCTTGTTGGCAAGCGCGACACGCTTGTTGCGCCGCAATCCGGCCACGGTGGGGCGCAGGCCGACGGCGCCGACCAGCGCGTTGAGCATGATGTCGAAATCGACGTTCCCGATGAGCGCCTCCAGGCCCGAAGGTCCGGAAAAAATGGCGAGGCGGGGAAAGAGCGTCGCAAGCCGCTCCGCCGCGGCGGGAGCGGCGATTGAAACGGCTTCGGGATTAAACTCCCGGATCTGGCCGATCAGCAGGTCGATATTGCTCCCGGCAGCAAGCCCGGCAATCGAGAAATGATCGGGCAGTCGACGGACGCAGTTGAGCGTGCTCCGCCCTATGGAGCCGGTCGATCCGAGGAGCAGTATGCGGGACGTCATCGGGTTCCTTTATAGGCGAAAAATATGGCCGACGATTCCGGCGAAGATCGATAGGGCCGGGGCGGTGAAAAAAAGGCTGCCGAACCTGTCGAGAACGCCTCCATGGCCGGGAATCAGGTTGGAGGAGTCCTTGACACGGAAGTATCGTTTCATGAGCGATACGAACAGGTCGCCGAACTGGGCGAAGACGCCGATAAGCACGCCGAGCAGGATGCCGAGCCCCCGGGGAAGCCCGTGAGCCGCGAGGAACCACCAGCCGATGCTTGCGGTCAGGACCGCAGCAACGAAACCGGCGGCTGCCCCTTCGATGGTTTTATGGGGACTGATGGTGCTGAACCGGTGCTTTCCAAACGAGCACCCCACGAAATAGGCGAATGAATCGCAGAGAGCGACGGCAAGCACGATCAGGCAGATGCCGAGCTGCGAAAGCAGGGGACCGTCGATGCGCCTGAAGAGCCCCTGGAAGGGAGCGTGGTAGAAATTCAGGAGTGAGATGGCACACATGTAAATAATCGCGACGCCGCTGAACAGGAGGCTTGCACGCATCCATCGCCGTGCTCTGTTCAGGCGCCCCCAGCCGAATACCTCGAGGGCGACCAGGAGCAGCAGGATGTAATACCCCAGGTGATAGGGGAGTTTGTAATTGGTCTGGTCGTTGACTATATAAAGGATAAACTGGAGCGCCAGCCATAGATACCCGACCCAGAAGCCGTTCCGCGGATACAGAAGCCGCAACATCGAGATGTATTCGTAGCATGCCAGAAGGGCGAGGACGATCACGAGCAGCTGTCCCGGAAATACTTCACCGATCCCCGACGGAATAACCGACACGGTGGTGTTGATGATCCACCAGGCGACCGGAATCGCGGGGATCACGAAGAGCATTCGCTTACCGATATTCGGGAAGGTCATGACTCCTTGACCTTTCCAAAACGGCGTTCGCGCTGGTTGAAGTCCTCGATGGCCTTTACCAGTTCCGCCTTGTCGAAATCGGGCCACAAGACATCGGTGATATAGAGTTCGGCATAGGCGGCCTGCCACAGCAGGAAATTGGAGATGCGCGAATCGCCGCCGGTCCGTATGATGAGTTCGGGATCGGGAATATTTTTTGTGTAAAGGTAACCGCCGAAGCTTTTTTCGTCGAGCTGGTCGAGCGAGGAGGGATTGCGGAGCGCCTCTTCGGCAACGCGTCGCGCCGCGGCGACGATTTCGGACCTCCCGCCGTAACTGACTGCCAGGATGAGCGTCAGCCCGGTATTGCCCGAGAGCCGGCCGATGCCGTCTTCGAGGGCGAGACGGGTTTTCGGCGGAAGTTTCGACAGGTCGCCGATCGCCTGGAGGCGCACATTGTTTTCATGCAGGCTATCGATCTCGCGGCGAACCATTTCGACCAGAAGATCCATGAGCATCCGCACCTCGATCCTCGGGCGCTTCCAGTTCTCCGTCGAAAAGGTGTAGATGGTAAGGTACGAGATCCTGAGCTCGCCGCAGGCCCGCACAATGGTACGGGTGGCATCGGTGCCGGCACGGTGTCCCGCCGTACGGGGCAGCCCGCGTTTTTTTGCCCACCTGCCGTTGCCGTCCATTATGATGCCGATGTGGCGGGGAATGTTCATAGGGATCCGATTTCATGAGGTCCCTCCGGCGGCACTTTCGGGCGATGGCAGGCTGCCGGGAGATGGCTCGACAATCTATTATATATAGAATTGGAATTAAGCCAAAAAAATATACATCGTACGCGGATAATGCATTCCTAAAGATGAGCGGGCGCGCCGCGGGAGGGTCGGCAAAGAAGATCAGCCGTTCGACCGGCTATCGATGCGGATCCTTTTCACGCCGCGGCTGCCCCGTCTTGCGCATGGCCGCCTCTTCGATGAGGGCGACGATCCGCTGCGCCGCGGGAATCGGTGCCAAATCCCGCATGCGGGCCGCCAGACCCGCCCGCCGATTGAACAGAAGTTCGATGGTGCGAATAAGGGTTTCGCCGGTCATCTCCTCCTGTGGCAGCACGATGCTGAAGCCCCGCGACTCGAAGGACCGGGCGTTGAGAATCTGGTCGCCCCGGCTGGCGCTTCGCGGCAGCGGGATGAGCAGACTCGGTTTCTTAAGGGCGAGAAGCTCAAAGAGCGCCGTCGCCCCGGCGCGCGAAACGACCGCATCGGCAAGCGCGAAGAGGTCGGCAAGCTCCTCGTCGGCATATTCGAACTGCGCGTACCCGGCCTGTGGGCCGGCAAGGTTGCCTCTGCCGCAGCAGTGGATGATATTGAACCGGAGCAGGAGGGCGTCCAGTCCCTCGCGCAGGCAGACATTTATCGCCTGGGCTCCCTGGCTGCCGCCGATCACCATCAGGACCGGCTTTGCATCGGTGAACCCGCAGAGGGATCTGCCCGCAGCCGCACTGCCGGTAAGCAGTTCGCCGCGGACCGGTATGCCGGTCTCGACGGCCCTGGAACGGGGCAGGTGCAAAGCCGTTTCCGGAAAGCTGTAACAGATGCGTGAGGCGAAGGGGAACGATAACCGGTTGGCAAGGCCGGGAGAGATGTCGGATTCATGGACGATAACCGGTACCCGGAGGAGCCACGATGCCCAGACGACGGGGCAGGCGACGAACCCCCCCTTGCTGAAAACGACATCCGGCCGGATGGTCGCGATGAGAAAGAGCGATTTCAGGAAGCCGAGCTTGATCCGCACGATATCGGTGACGTTCCGTATATCGGCATAGCGCCGCAGCTTTCCCGCCGGGATGCCGTCGTACGGAATATTTTCTTTCGCGATGAGGCTCCGCTCCATACCCTTCGACGTTCCGATGTAGCGGATGTCGAATCCCCGCTCACGGAGGAGCGGCAACAGGGCGAGGTTCGGCGTGACATGTCCGGCCGTTCCCCCTCCGGTAAGAATGATTCGCGGTGTCGATTTCATGGGCCTTCCGAGGCGGCGCCTGCCGGATTGTCGTGCCGGGCGAGCAGTTCATTGGCGAGTGTCGCCACCCGCTCGACCGGGATTCCGGCCAGACAGTTGTAGTGTTTTTCCGGACAGGTGCGTTCGTAGCAGGGGGAGCGGCGACACTCCCCGCGGGCGATCGCCACCGCGCCGCCGAGCGGACCGGTCCAGACGCTCGATGTCGATCCGTAGATGCCGATGCAGGGAGTGCCGAGAAAACCCGCCAGATGCAGCAGGCCGGAGTCGTTCGAGACGACCAGGTCGGCCGTAGCGATGAGGGAGGCGACCCGTTCGAGCGTCGTGCTTCCCGCCGAATTCATCACGCGATCGGGGGCGGCGGCGGCGATCCGTTCGCCGATTGCATGGTCGCGGTCGTCGCCCACAACAATAAACCGTCTCCTATCGAAAAGGCCGACGAGCCGGGCAAAATGCGGCCATTGCTTTGCCGGCCCATACGCCGCACCGGGGCAGAGGACAATCGCTCCGTCCGCTTCCGCCGATTTTTCAATCGCGACCCCGTCCCACGCTCCGGGATCGCGCAAGGCGGTTTCCAGCACCGCGGAATATTCATAAGTTAAATGCCGGGATCGGGACGCAACGGCAGGCGGGAGCCGCTCGGTAAGAAGCGCTCCCCGAAGTTCCGCGGAGACGCCCCGGCGCCGGGGAATTCCGGAGAGAAACCCGAACAGCGCCGAAGAGAAAGAGTGCGGCAGGATGTACAGTTTCGAAACCGACCGCTCGCGCACCGCCCGGATCGTGGCGAAATAGCCGGCCCTCGTTTTCCGCCGGTAGGGGATGATCGGCAGATCGCAGAGAAGTGCGGTAAGGCCGCAGAGCCGCTCGGGAACGATGAGCAGCGGCCCGCTCCCGTCGGAAAGTTTTTTCCGGAGAATGACCGAGAGGGCGAGGATGAGGTCGCCGATCCAGTTGGGGAGGAGAACTGCGGTTGAGGAGGGAGACGTTGGTCGGGTCATTGAAGAGGAAAATAATTTAAAGACCCTCTTCGCCGATCAGCCGCCGGCCTATTTTTCCACGGTCATGGCGAACATGGTGATATCGTCATGCGGCTGTTCATTTTTGACGAAGCCGCACACATCCGCAAGCAGTCCCGCAAGCAGTCCCGCCGCCGAGCTGGAGCCGAAGCGGGCGGCGACGTTCATGAGCCGCGGCAGACCGTAAAAGTCGTTGGAAGCATCGCTCGCCTCGGAAACGCCGTCGGTATAGGCAAGATAGCTGTGACCCGGCATCAAAGGAAGGGAGACTTCATCGATGGTTCGGGCAAAATCGTCGGCCTCGGTAATGATGCCGAGCGCAATGCCGCTGCTGTCGATCGGGACGATGGTGCCCTGGTCCGCATCCAGTTTCAGCAGCTTGTTGTGACCGGCGCGGGCATAGGTCATGGAGGTGCCTTCGGCATTGATCACCAGGCACAGGGCCGTGATAAACGATCGCTCGTTGATGTTGCAGCAGATCGACTGGTTGACGGCACAGAGGAGGGCCTTCGCGGAAAAATTCGAGCGCGCCTCGACTCTCGCCACGCTGCGGAGAATGGTCATCAGGAGCGCCGCCGGAACCCCTTTTCCGCATACATCCGCCACCATCACCGCCCAGCTGCCGTCTCCGCACTGGAAATAGTCGAGGTAATCGCCGCCCACCTCGTAGGCGGGCTGGTAAACGCCGGCAATTTTCACATGCGGGATGACGGGCATGACCTGCGGCGTAAGGCTCTGCTGGATGTTGCGCGCCGCTTCGAGCTCTCCTTCGAGGCGGGCCTTGCTTTCGAGTTCCTTGTAGTGAATCGCGTTGGAGAGACACGCCGCCGCATGCGCCGCAAGGGTGGAAAGCAGCATCTGTTCCTGGCGGAATACTATTTCGCCCTGCGGGGGGACAAACAGTTGCACGATTGCAAGCGTTTTCTTGTCGGCAATGATCGGCAGGCCGATCCAGCAGGGGTTCTCCGCGATTTCATCCGGCCAGGCAAGATTGAGGTGGGGCGTCTGCCGCCAGTCGTCGATGAAGATCTGGTTCAAGAGCTCTTTTTCAAGAAACGGTTGCAGTGCGGCTTCGCTCAGGGCTTTCGCTTCGGGAGAATTGAGGGCGCCGGTCGCATAAACGCAGGAAAATACCCCTTTTTTCCGATGGCAAATGCTTACCTGGCCAAAGGGAAAACGCGACGTGAAGGCGGTTCCGATGACCGCGAACAGCTGCGCAATATCGATCAGTTGCACCAGTTCATACGAGGTAAAATTGAGGTAGGTGAGCTGCTCAAGATTCTGTTCCAGCTTGAACTTCGCCTCGCTGAGCTCCGCGGTCCGTTCCTTGACCCGATCTTCCAATTCATTCTTGGCCTCCTGCAATGCATCACGATATTTTTTTATCTCGGTTATATCCCGTGAGAGGCCGAATGTTCCGAGCGTTTCGCCTCTCTTGTTGCGAAACGGCATTTTGGTGGTGGAGACCCAGGTATCCTCCCGATCGGGCCAGGTTTCCTTCTCCTCGATGCCCACCATGGGGTTACCGGTCGTGATG
>Ga0181520_10008933_pt1 | contig 14044 bp, 12 predicted proteins | sample PEATcosm2014_Bin_29_FD_132451 | JGI IMG/M metagenome (GOLD analysis project Ga0181520, IMG submission 132451) | Peatland microbial communities from MTU Mesocosm Facility, Houghton, MI, USA - PEATcosm2014_Bin02_30_metaG | ecosystem: Environmental > Terrestrial > Soil > Wetlands > Peat | place... | reverse complement strand
TGCGCTCACAACCGATGATCCGGACCCCGCGATGGTCGAAAGGCGGCTGCGCGCACTCAATATTCAGCGCCAGAAGCAAATCGTCGCCGACACCGACAAGCTGTTGAAACTCACCAGGGAACTAAATCAAGAGGTCGCCGCTCAGAATACGGGCACATTGACGCCAGACGAACTGCATAAAATTGCAGACATTGAGAAGCTTGCGCGCAATGTGAGGCAAAGAATGACCGATGGCGTGGGTGAACCTCAGACCGCCCTGCCGCCTCCGCTGCAGCCGCAGCTGCCTTTTCCCAGTCATTGAATGCCTTGGCGTCTCTCCCTGCTCGGACAGACAGTTTGACAGGCACTTGCGCCTGGCACGTTGTTACAATCTAGTTGGGCAGTATCTGGAAAACGGTTCTGGGGGTCAACCGGAATGGAAGTGGCAATTTCCAGGTCTCGTCGCGCGGGGGTGAGCCCCGCTTCCGACGAGCCAAGCGCACCACAGTTGGTCGAAATCTACCGGCTGATGTTTCTTTCCCGCGCGGTAGACGACCGGGAGATTCTCCTTAAGCGCCAGCAAAAGATCTTCTTCCAGATTTCGGCCGCCGGCCATGAAGCTCTGCAGGTGGGTGCGGCGCTGGCCCTCCGTCCTGGCTACGACTGGTTTTTCCCCTACTATCGCGATCGTGCGCTTTGCCTGGCGCTGGGCGTCAGCCCCTACGACATGATGTTGCAGGCCGTGGGCGCGGCCGACGATCCGGCCAGTGGCGGGCGCCAGATGCCCACCCACTGGAGCAGCCGCTCCCTGCACATTGTCAGCACATCCTCCTCCACGGCGACCCAGTTGCTCCATGCCGTGGGCTGTGCCGAGGCTGGCCGCTACTTCAGCCGCCATCCCGAGTCCGCCGTCAGAGACCCCGGCGACTATCGTGAGTTTCACAACGTCGATTTCCACGGCGACGAGGTGGCTCTGGCCTGCGTGGGCGAGGGCTCAACCTCGCAGGGCGAGTTCTGGGAAGCGATGAACACCGCGTCCAATCAGAAGCTGCCGGTCATCTTCATGGTCGAAGACAACGGCTACGCCATCAGCGTTCCCGTTGAGGTGAACACGCCGGGGGGAAACATCTCCCGCCTGGTGGCCAATTTCCCTAACTTTTATTTCGCGGAGATCGACGGCAACGATCCCGTGGCCAGCCTGCGTGCATTTCAGCAGGCGGCGGCGCACTGTCGCGCCGGCCGCGGTCCGGCCCTGGTGCACGGCCATTGTGTGCGGCTTTATTCCCACTCGCTCTCCGACGATGATAAGAACTATCGCTCCGCTGCCGAGCGCGAGGCCGACGCCCTCTGCGATCCCATCGCTAGAATGCGCACGCGTCTGATTGCGGACGGCATTCTGACAGCCGCGGAGTTGGACGAGCTGGAGCGCGGCCTCGATCGCGAAGCCGCGGAGGCCGCCGAACGCGCGCTGCATGCGCCGCCGCCCGCCGTGGAGAGCATCACCACGCACGTCTACTCTGAGGACCTCGATCCCACCAGCAGCTCGTTTGCCACAGAGCAGCCGGAGCACACAGAGGAAGATAGCGTGCCAAAGGTCGCCGCGCACACCATGGCCGACCTCATCAATCATTGTCTGCGCGACGAGATGCGCCGCGACGAGCGCATCGTGATCTAGGGCGAGGACGTGGCCGACGCCAGCCGCATGGAAGCGCTCAGCGAGGTGAAGGGCAAGGGCGGCGTCTTCAAGCTGACTGCCGGCCTGCAAACCGAGTTTGGTTCGGAGCGCGTTTTCAACTCGCCGCTGGCTGAAGCCAACATCGTGGGCCGGGCCGTGGGCTACGCTCTGCGGGGCATGAAGCCAGTGGTGGAAATTCAATTCTTTGATTACATTTGGCCGGCTATGCACCAGATTCGCAATGAGTTGTCCCTGTTGCGCTGGCGCTCCAACGGCACCTGGAGTGCTCCCGCGGTCATCCGCGTGCCCATCGGCGGCTACCTCACCGGCGGCTCCATTTACCACTCCCAATCGGGCGAAAGCATGTTCACGCACACTCCCGGCCTGCGCGTCGTTTTTCCCTCCAATGCGCTCGACGCCAACGGACTTTTGCGTACCGCCATCCGCTGCGACGACCCGGTCCTGTTTCTCGAGCACAAGCGCCTCTACCGCGAGACCCATGGCCGCGCCGCCTATCCGGGGCCGGAGTTTGCCATTCCCTTCGGCAAGGCGAAAATCGTGCGGCCCGGCACGCACCTCACCCTCGTCACCTACGGCGCACTGGTGCCGCGCGCTTTGCAGGCTGCGGCGCAAGCCGAGCGCCTGCACGGCGTCGACGTGGAGATTCTCGATCTGCGCACGCTCAATCCCTACGACTGGGAGGCCATTGCCACCTCGGTGCGCAAGACCAGCCGCGTGATTGTCGCCCACGAGGACATGCTGAGCTGGGGTTACGGCGCGGAGATTGCCGCGCGCATCGCAGACGAACTCTTCGACGATCTTGACGCGCCGGTGCGGCGCATCGGCGCCATGGATACGTTTGTGGCCTACCAGCCCAAGCTGGAAGACGCGATTCTTCCCCAGCCCGAAAACATTCTGAAAGCGATCGTGGATTTGAAGCAGTATTAATCGGCGCGGTCGCTTTCATTCAGCCATCAGCAGCGCATCAACAGCCTCTGGCAGGGAAGCGAATCGCAAGTCCGCCAGCTTGGCGGCCTCTTCACCGCCCGATGCGCGATGCTCCTCAACGCCTTCGATGAAGATCGTCTTCATTCCCAGGCGTCGTCCAAACTCAACATCGCTTGGCGAGTCGCCGATCATCACGCTGGTCGCGGCAGTGATCTCAGGAAACCGCGCAACCGCTTGCTCGAAGAGTCCCGGCAACGGCTTGCGACAGTTGCATTCGCCCGCCTCGTGCGGGCAAATAAAAAACGCATCAATGCGCGCACCCTCGTCTGCGAGTAGCCGCTGAAATTGCGCGTGCATCGCCTCCAAATCCGCCGCCGTGTACAGTCCCTTCGCGATGCCGCGCTGATTGCTGACCACCACCACGCGCAAACCCGCGTCATTCAAGCGTCGCAACGCCTGGGGCACGCCGGGCAGCACGCGAAACTCCTCCCAGCGCGTTACGTACTGGTGCTCCGGCATCTTCTCGTTCAAAATGCCGTCGCGGTCCAGAAACACCGTGCGCAGGGCTTGATTTGTGGAACGGATCACATCGTCATCATAGCAACGCGCGCGGCCAGGTCCATTAGAGAGACCGTGACCCCAGCCATCCGCAGGGTCAGCCCGGATACAATACGGGGATGGACTTTCGCACCCAATTTGAGCGCAGTTTCGGGCCCCGACGGCGCAACGCCATGCGCGAGGCGGACCCTCCGGCATGAGGAACCTCCTGCGCCTGTTGCGCTATGGGTTGCCGTACACGCTCGAATGGCTGCCCGGGGTCGTGCTGTCGGCCCTGGTGGGCGCGCTTGACGCCTTCCGCATCCTGCTGCTGCAGCCCATCTTCGATCGCGTGCTGGACCCGAGCGCGCCCGAAGGTCCCATCATCCTGGGCAATGCCAAGTCAAATTGGCACTTCGATCTGCGCAATCTCGTTCCCCACTTTCTGCATCTGCACAATGCATGGGATGTTGTGGCCTTTGCCTTGGTTCTCACCACGATTCTGAAGGGCCTTTGCGACTATCTGGGCAACTACCTCGTGAACTACGCCGGCTTCGGCACTATTACGGATTTGCGCAATCATCTCTACGAGGCCACGCTGCGCCGCTCCTCGAGTTTCTTTCACAAGCACCCCACAGGCACCATCCTTTCCACGCTCATTAATGATGTAGACCGCGTGCAGACCGCGTTGAGTTCCGTGCTGGGCGATTTTCTGCAGCAGTTCTTCACTTTCGTTGTGGCCATGGCGTTTGTCATTCACCTCGGCGGCAAATTGAGTTGGGTGCTGCTGCTGTTTATTCCCGTGGTCATCACCTCCGTGCGCAAGATTGGCCGAGAGGTCCGCACCCGCACTCGCACCGGCCAGGACAAGCTGGCTGAAGTGCAGAACATTCTCCACGAGACCATGACGGGCAACCGCATCGTCAAGGCCTTCAACACCGAGCTATGGGAGATTTTGCGCTTCAAGAATGCCGCCAAGAGGCTGTTCCGCGCCAATCTGCGTAACGTGCGTGTCCAGTCCATCAGTTCTCCGCTGATGGATACTGTGGGCGCAATCGCCATGGCGATATTACTCAAGATCGGACGCGACCTGATCAAGACCGGCTACATGAGCATCGGCGCCTTCGGCGCTTTCATCTTTCTGCTCTTTAAACTCTACGACCCGCTGCGCCGCTTCGCTTTTTTCTACAACAGTTTTCAGCAAGCCATGGGCGCTTCCACATCGATCTTCTCTTTCCTTGACGCCGAGGACGATGTGAAAGAGCGTCCGCACGCGTCGACTTTCACGCGCTTCCGCCAGGCGATCAAGTTTGAAAATGTGGGATTCTCCTACTCGACCGACGAAGGCGAGCACCAGATTCTTCATAACGTCGATCTCGAGGTGAACGCCGGCGAAGTGCTGGCGCTGGTCGGGCCTAGTGGCGCAGGCAAATCCACGCTGGTCAACCTCATCCCGCGTTTCTTCGATGTCACTTCCGGGCGCATTCTCATCGACGGCCACGACGTGCGCGAATTGACCCTGTCTTCGCTGCGGCGTCAAGTCGCTCAGGTCACGCAGGAGACCATCCTCTTCAACGACACCGTGCACAACAACATCGCCTACGGCAAGCCGGACACGAAGGCTTCTCTGGTGGAGATGGCGGCGCAAAACGCTTTGGCGCACGAATTTATTCTAAAAATGCCGCAGGGCTACGCGACCATCATCGGCGAAAAGGGATTCCGCCTTTCCGGCGGCGAGAAGCAGCGCATCGCCATTGCCCGCGCCATCCTCAAGGATGCGCCCATCCTCATCCTCGACGAAGCCACCTCGGCGCTCGACTCGGAGAGCGAGTCGCTTGTACAAACGGCGCTGGCCAACTTGATGCAGAGCCGCACCGTGGTGGTGATCGCACATCGGCTCTCCACTATCCGTCGCGCCAACCGCATTGCCGTGCTCGAGGAAGGCCGCATTACCGCGATCGGATCGCACGAAGAGCTGCTCGTTGCGTCCCCGACATATCAAAAGCTCTATCAACTGCAGTTCATCGACATGCCTGACAACGGCTGGTCGCACGACAGCGCGCCGGTGCTCGTACCGGAGGCGCAGGAGTAAGCATGGCCATTTATTCGATGACCGGATTCGCGAGGGTGCAGGCTCGCGTGCCAACGAGTGCTGAGGATCAGCTCAGTTATACGCTCACTCTCAAGAGCGTCAATCATCGCTTTCTCGATCTTCAATTCCGTCTTCCTTCCGGCCTTGACGCCTTGGAAGTGGAGTTGCGCCGCGTTCTGAAGGACAACCTCGTCCGCGGCCATGTCGATGTGAACCTCTCGGTGGAGCGCAATGCCCAGGCCAGGACCGGATTCAATCGTGAGCTGATTGCGGGCTATCTCGCCGCATTCGACGCGGCGCGGCGCGAGCATGGGATCGAGGGTGCGCCGGACTTGAACGCGGCTTTGCGCCTGCCCGGCGCATTGCAGGGTGAGGATCGCAGGGAAGATGATTTGTCTGCGCTTGCCGCGAGCGTTCTGGAGCAGACGGTTCCGCTGGTCGAGCAATTGAAGGCCATGCGCGCACGCGAAGGCGAAGCGCTGGAGGCGATTTTGCGCGGCACGCTGGACCGGCTTGCCGCAGCCACCGCGAGCGTCGCCGAGCTGCGCCCGGAGATTGAACAGCGCTACCAGGAGCGCCTGACGCAGCGGCTGGCGGCGGCCCTGGGACCCGAGTTTAATCAGCAGCGAGTGCTTGAGGAAGTGGCTGTCCTCGTCGAACGCAGCGACATCAGCGAAGAACTCGCGCGCATGTCCGCGCACATCGAACATTTTCGCGAATTACTCAGCGCGGGTAGCGAAGCCGGCAAGAAACTCGACTTCCTGCTGCAGGAGATGAACCGCGAGGCCAACACGCTGCTTTCCAAGACCGGGGGCGTGAGCGGGAAGGGAATGCGCATTACCGAACTGGGGCTCGCCATGAAGGCAGAGATCGAAAAAGCCCGCGAACAGATTCAGAATGTGGAGTAAGTAGGGACAGTGGGACTGAGAAAGCTGGCAGAGAGTGAAGGAGTGAAAAGAGTGAAAGAAGTGAAAGAAGTGAAAGAAATGACTTTCCCTCGTGGCAGGTCTATGTTCGCTCCCTACACTCCATTCACCTCTTTCACTTTCTTCGCTCTCTTCAATCACTATTGAACAGAAAGGCATCGAACAACCTTGGCAGGCATCCTCTTCATCATCTCGGCGCCGTCGGGCTCCGGCAAAAGCACGTTAGTGAGCGAGCTGCGCAAGCAGGTGAGCGGCGTTGACTTCGCGGTTTCCTGGACCACGCGCGCGCCGCGTGGATCCGAGGAAGACGGACGCGAATACCATTTCACTACGCGCGAAGAGTTCCTGCGGATGATCGACGCTGGAATGTTCCTGGAGCACGCAGAGGTCTTCGGCAACTTGTATGGCACGTCGCGCCAGTCGCTCGACGAAGCACTTGCCGCCGGCCACGACCTGATGCTCGACATCGACGTGCAAGGCGCCGCGCAGGTGCGCTCGCGGATGCCCGAGGAGGTGGGGATTTTTGTTTTGCCCCCCAATCCCAAGGTTCTGCGCACGCGTTTGCGCAATCGCAGCCGCGCCGAGGGCGTAGTGGTCGAGGACGAACTGTTTCGCCGTCTCAGCCAGGCCCGCGGGGAGATTGAGAATTATCGCCAGTACGGCTATATTCTCATCAATGACGTTCTCGACCGGGCGGTAGCGCAACTGGAAGCCATTGTGCTGGCGGAACGCTTCTATCGCAATGGCGAGCCCATCGCCTACCGTTCCCGCCGTGTGTTGGAGGTCGCCGCGGCCTGCCTGCTGTCGAACTCGCAGGAGCGGCTAAAACCTGTGTTGGAGGCCTTTGGGATCGATGGAGGCCCCGACCAGCAGCAGCTTCTTTTTGGGGGAGACTCCGATGACGATTGAAACCGGTTTCGATTCAAACTACCGCAAGGTTCTGGTCGCGGCTCGCCGTGCCCGCCAGATCCAGAGCGGCGCCCATGCCCTGGTCCCCACGCATTCCACCAAGGCTTGCCGCATCGCCCAGGACGAGATCAACGCCGGCAAGATCTCGTACGTCAAGACCGAGGTCGAGGTCGTCAAGCCCCTCGTGGAAGGCCCGGCCGTCCCCATTCTGCTCAGTTGAGAAGCGGTGAACAGAGAACAGAGGCCGGAGCCAGGCGTCACCGCTCTGGGTGCGTCTCGATCTTCGGCTGACCACTGCCCGCTGTCCGCTGTCCACTGTTCACTGATCTACAATCGACATCATGAGAGTCATTGTGGGCGTCTCCGGAGGCATCGCTGCGTACAAAGCGGCTGAGCTGGTGCGCGCCCTCCAGCGCCAGTCGGTGGAAGTGCACGTGGTGATGACCGCTTCGGCGCAGAAATTTGTCCAGCCGCTCACGTTTGCCGCGCTCACCGGGCAGAAAGTCATCACCAGCCTCTGGGAGGATTGGGGTGCGGAAGATGCCGCCGAGCAGCACGGCATCGATCACATCGCTGAAGCGCAATGGGCCGACGCGCTGGTTGTGGCTCCCGCTACGGCCAATATCCTGGCCAAGTTTGCGCACGGTCTCGCCGACGATTTTCTCTCCAGCATGTTTCTCGCCACCACTGCGCCGGTGCTTGTGGCGCCGGCCATGAACGTGAATATGTGGAACCACCCCGCCACGCAGGCCAACCTTGAAATCCTGCGCCAGCGCGGCGTGGCCATCGTCGATCCGGGAACCGGTGACTTGGCCTGCGGCATGGTCGGCGCAGGGCGCATGGCGGAGCCGGAGGCGATTGCCGAAGCCGTGCTGAAGACCCTCGGACGCCGTCACGATCTGCGTGGTGAAGTGGTCCTCGTCACCGCTGGCGGCACGCGCGAGGCACTCGACCCGGTGCGGTTCATCGGCAACCGGTCCAGCGGCAAGATGGGTTACGCGTTGGCCGAGGCGGCGCGCAGCCGCGGCGCAAAAGTGATTCTCATCAGCGGCCCGTCGGCCCTGCACGCGCCGCCGCACTGCGAGCTGGTCAGGATCACCACCGCGGACGAGATGCGCATCGCCGTGCTCGAGCGCATGAACGAGGCCACGCTTGTGATCAAGGCCGCGGCCGTGGCCGACTACCGGCCCGTCGCCGTCTCCGAGCAGAAGCTCAAGCGCAACGGTCCGATGACGGTGGAGCTTGCGCCCACTGAGGATATTCTGGCCGAGGTGGTGCGCCGCCGCCGGCCGGGGCAGCTCATCGTAGGCTTTGCCGCCGAAACCGAGAACCGCATGGAAAACGGCCGCGCCAAGCTCCTCGCCAAAGGCGCCGATGCGATCCTGATCAACGATGTTGCCGGCGAGGGCATAGGCATTGACGCCGACACCAATGCGGCGACATTTCTCACGCGCACCACGTCGGTCGAGTTGCCCGAGATGCCCAAGCGCCAACTCGCCGACCGCATTCTCGACGAGATCCTCACTCTCCGCCGCCCGCGGTTCATGGTCGTCGAGGACGATGAGCACCAGGAAACGCAGATCGACACCCAAACTGCGCAGGATCAAGTGCTGAGGGAGAGCATGCCGGTGGCCGCTGGCCGCCAGATCATTGTGGAGGGTTGACTATGACATTTACTTTCAAGTTACCCGACCCTGAAGCGACTGTAATTGAGTTTTGTCGCAGCTCTCTTTGGGGTTCGGTTTGGATCAAAGCAAACGGTCAGAAAGTCTTTGGCAAAAGCGCATTCAATCCGTCGAGCCAGATCGATTTGTCCCTTACCCGCAAATACGAGGTCTCATTGCCCGGCCCTTCGCCGCGCCATGTTTGCATTACAAAGGTGAGGCCGCTTCTCTTTGCAGGATTCCGCCGCCACCGTTACTTCGTATCCTTCAACGGCCAGCCGCTTGAAGAGCATTACGGATATTAGGCTGTGTTTCAAAATGCAGTTTTGTAACAAGGGCACGGCTTCAGCCGGGCCGAATGAGTCAGTGGAATGAGTCGGGCTTCAGCCCCTGCCGATCCGTATTTTGCGGAATTCACCATTCGTTCGGAGTTTTTCCGGAGCCTGTTCGGCCCCTGAACGACTGCGCCGGGAATTGAAACCATCATTTTCGATGCACGCTGGAGTAGAAACTTTGCCGCGCACGCTCAATCCCGCCACTCACGAAGCTCTTGCCGAGCGCCTGCGCTTCTACCGCGACCTGGGTCTCACCGACTTTTACCGCCGTCCCGTCGAGGAAATCATCGAGGTCGTGGGTGCCCCGGTTGTGGGTGCCCCCGGTCCCTCGCATTTGGGGACCGGGGAGCAGGATTCTGTTGCCGCACTACCATCCCGTGCCCCATCCTTTCCGGCGGGCGCGCAAGTGGCCGCGGAAAGGGTGCGAGACCACGAACCCTCACCGGCCGAATCCGACAACGCTCCATCCCACTCTTTCGCAGAGGAACCCGCCATTAAAGCCCGCAAAATATCGAACGCCCCGGAAATCGGCGCCGTCATCCCCGCGGAAGATCGCGCCGCCGCATTGCAGATGATTCGCGACGAGATCGGCGACTGCACGCGCTGCGCTCTGCACAAGGGCCGCAACAAGCTGGTGTTTGCCGATGGCTCGCCCAACGCGCGCCTGATGTTTGTGGGCGAGGGGCCGGGCGCAGACGAGGACGCGCAGGGGCTGCCGTTTGTGGGCCGCGCCGGGCAACTGCTCAACAACATGATCACCGCCATGGGCCTCAAGCGCGAGGAGGTCTACATTGCTAACGTGGTCAAGTGCCGTCCGCCGGGCAACCGCACACCCGAGCCTGAAGAGGCCAACACCTGCACGCCGTTTCTTTTTCGCCAAATCGATGTGGTGCGTCCGCAGGTGCTGGTAGCGCTCGGCGCCACTGCGGCCACCTATCTGCTGGGCGCGCGCCAGCCACTGGCCGGACTGCGCGGCCGCGTGCACGCCTTTCGCGGCATGAGCCTCATCGTCACCTATCACCCCGCGTTTTTGTTACGCGACCCGCGCCAGAAAAAAGAAGCCTGGGCCGATTTGCAGATCGCGATGAAGGAACTGGGACTGAAGGCGCCGGCGCGGGGCTAGAAGAACCTCGCTGTTTATTTGCAGGAGCCTGCCCAGTAATGACGCTAGCCGGACCACGGCGTTTTTTGCGGCAAATTTGCATGGAACCGAGTCTTTGCCGCTACCATAGTTCATCCCCAGAGGTAATCCCATGAGCCAGCAGAACCCGCCCTTGCAACCCCCGATCCGCAAGCACCACGACTCCGACAAGGTGCGCCCCATGTACGCGCGTCAATCGCTGCTGGGGCCAACGCCGCGCCACTCCATCCCACACGACGGCATGGCGCCCTCAACCGCCTACAACCTCATCCACGACGAACTGATTCTCGACGGCAGTTCGCGCTTCAATCTGGCCACGTTCTGCAGCACCTGGATGGAGCCTGAGGCGCACAAGTTGATGGCCGAGACCTTCGACAAGAACATGATCGACAAGGATGAGTATCCGCAGACGGCCGAGCTCGAAATGCGCTGCGTGCACATGCTGGCCGAGCTGTGGAACGCGCCCGACGCGGCGGAAACCATCGGGACCTCGACCATCGGGTCGAGCGAGGCCTGCATGCTGGGCGGCCTGGCGCTGAAATGGCGCTGGCGTCGCCGCATGCGCGCCGCGGGCAAGGATCCTGAACGAGCCGGCGTGCGGCCCAACCTGGTGATGGGAAGCAACACCCAGGTCTGCTGGCACAAGTTCTGCCGCTACTGGGATGTGGAAGCGCGCGAAGTTGCGCTCGAAGACGCGGAGGTCGTCACCAATCCCGAGCGCGCCGCGGCAGCATGCGACGAAAACACGATCGGCGTTGTCTCCGTGCTGGGCTCCACCTTTACCGGCCACTACGAGGACGTGCTGGCTCTGAGCGTAGCGCTCGATGCGCTCGAGGCGAGGACCGGGCTCGATATTCCCATCCATGTCGATGGAGCTAGCGGCGGATTTGTGGCTCCGTTCATCCAGCCCGAAATCGTCTGGGACTTCCGGCTGCCGCGCGTCAAGTCCATCAACACTTCAGGCCACAAGTACGGCCTGGTCTATCCCGGCGTGGGCTGGATCGTGTGGCGCGAGGCGGCCGATCTCGACGAGGATCTGATTTTCAAGGTGGACTATCTGGGCGGCACCATGCCCACGCTGGCCATCAACTTTTCGCGTCCGGCGAGCCAGATCGTCGCGCAGTATTACAACCTCATCCGGCTGGGCCGCTCCGGATATCGCGCCGTGCATGAAGCGTGCCGCGAGGTGGCCATCGAACTGGCCGGCCAGATTGCCGAGCTCGGGCCCTTCGAAATGCTCTCGACGGGGCAGGACCTGCCCGTGCTGGCGTGGAAGCTGAAGGAGCCGGCGAATTGGACGCTGTACGATCTTTCCGACCGTCTGCGCGACCGGGGTTGGCAGGTGCCCGCCTATCGCATGCCCGCGAATCGCGATGAAACCGTCCTTCAGCGCATCGTGGTGCGCAACGGGTTCACGCATGATCTTGCAGGGATGTTGTTGCGCGACATGAAGCGGCACCTTGAGTGGTTCGCCTCGCAGCCCGGGTTCACCCCATCGCCTGCAGGCACAGGCTTCCATCATTGAGGTGCGGGCGCTTCTGATCACTAAGCACCAACCACTAATCACTGACCACTAACCACTGTCTTCAGTCCCGCCACAGCGCCACGCCGCCCAGAATGCCCTCTTCGTTCGAGACGACAGAGACGTTCTCCGGCAGCTTGAAGTTGATCTTCTTGGTATTTCCGCCGCCCAGGTAGAGATGATCCCAGTTGAAGGTGGCCGCGGTCTGTTCGATGGCCTCCTCGAGCCGCTTGTTCCACTGCTTTTTTCCGTACTTGTCCAGGCCGCGCCGGCCAATGTAGTCCTCGTAGGTCTTCTCGCGCCAGGGATGGTGGCCCAGTTCCAGTCCCGGGCAGAGTTTGCCATCGGAGAAAATCGCCGATCCCATACCCGTGCCGAGCGTAAGAATCAGCTCGACGCCGTGGCCTTTGATGGCTCCGTAACCCTGCACCGCGGCGTCATTCGCAACCCGGACCGGCTTCTTCCATCGCTTTTCGAGTTCGCGCTCGAGAGGGAAGTTCGCCCACTTGGGATGCAGATTGACGGCAACATAGGTGATGCCGTGCTTGACCACTCCGGGAAAGCCCACTGAAACGCGATCGAATCCGGCCAGCCGCGCGCGCAAAGTTTCCAGTGCGTGCAAGACGGCGGTGGGCGTTGGCACCGCCGGAGTCACAATGCGCTCCCGTGCGCTGATGGGCTTGCCCTGCGCGTTCAGCAGCATGGCCTTGATGCCCGAGCCGCCAATGTCGATCGATAGCGTGATCGGGGCAGGTTGGACGCGCAAGGCGCTGGTTGCGGCCTTCGAGGCAATGATCTCAGCGGTAGCGGTTTTTGGACTCATCCGAGTGGATTGTACTGAAAAAGAGAGAATTAGTACTAGGGGATCGGTGAACGAGTGAAGAATTTGCCGCCTCATCCATTCAGCTACGGTGTGCGCCCGCCCCATCCCCTACACTGAATCTTGTCTCCCATGCCCTCGTACTGCGAAGTCGCGTTGCCCGTGCCGCTCGACCATACCTTTACTTACGGTGTGCGCCAGGGCCAGTCGCCGCAGCGCGGGGCGCGTGTCATCGTGCCCTTCAGCACCGAGAAACTCATCGGCGTGGTCACGGCGATCGGGGTCAACGCTCCGCCCGATATCCAGGTGCGCTATCTCGAAGCCGTGCTCGATGAGGAGCCGCTGCTCAGCCCGCATCTGCTGGAGCTAGCCGAGTGGGCCGCGCAGTATTACCTGGCGCCGCTCGGCGAAGTGCTGCGCGCCATGCTGCCGCTCGCGGCCGAGGTGCGCCGCACCGTCTACTACCGCATTACCGACCTTGGGCGCGACGTGCTGGCCGCAACCATCGACGGCGAGCCGGAGAAAGGAAATCGAGGGAAGGGAATCGGCAAGCCGCGCTCGCGCCGTCCGCAGAAACTTTCTGCCGAAGGCCACGACGTGGAACGCCGTGTACTGGAGCGGCTGGCCGCGGGTGAGCCCGTCAAGGTTTCCACATTGCGCACTGCGACTGCGGCATCGCTGCCGCTTCTGGCCGCCATGCTGCGCAAGAAGTGGATCGCGCGCGAAACCGCGGCCGCCGAGCGCGATGCCCGCCGCATGGAGCGCTTCGCCGTGCTCATTCCGGACACGCGCCTGCCCTCGCTGACGGAAAAGCAGCAGGCGATTCTGGCGGAACTTGCGGCCAGCGGCGGCGAACTGCCGCTGGCCGAATTGCGCCGCCGCGATCTGCCCTCGTCGACTCTCCAAACTCTGGTGCGGCGCGGTCTGGTGCGCATCGAGGAACGCCCGGAGCTGTTCCGCCTCGGCGGGCTGACTCCTACGGCTGCGCCCTTCAGCCTCAACGCCGCTCAAACCGATGCGCTGGCCACAATCATTTCCGCGCTCGGGGCCTTCCATCCCTTCCTGCTCCACGGCATCACGGGTTCCGGCAAAACCGCCGTCTATCTCGCCGCCATGCAGAAGGCTCTCGACCGCGGCCTGTCGTCGATCCTGCTGGTGCCGGAGATCGGCCTCACGCCGCAAACCGCAGGCCTGCTCGACGCCGCCTTCGGGCAAAAGGTAGCGCTGCTGCACTCCGCGCTCACGCCCGAGGAGCGCAGCGAGCAGTGGCGTCGCATCCGCCGCGGCGACGCGCCCATTGTCGTCGGCACGCGCTCGGCCATCTTTGCTCCCGCGCCCAACCTGGGACTGATTCTGGTCGACGAGGAGCACGACCAGAGCTACAAGCAGGAGGAGACGCCGCGCTACAACGCGCGCGATGTGGCCGTAATGCGCGCCAAGCTGGCGGGAGCGGTGGTGGTGATGGGCTCGGCCACGCCCTCGCTTGAAAGCTGGCA
>Ga0181520_10008931_pt1 | contig 14046 bp, 10 predicted proteins | sample PEATcosm2014_Bin_29_FD_132451 | JGI IMG/M metagenome (GOLD analysis project Ga0181520, IMG submission 132451) | Peatland microbial communities from MTU Mesocosm Facility, Houghton, MI, USA - PEATcosm2014_Bin02_30_metaG | ecosystem: Environmental > Terrestrial > Soil > Wetlands > Peat | place... | reverse complement strand
GAGCGCACCTCTCAGGACGCGCTCCCCCTGGTCCTGCTCATCGACGATGACTTGGTTAGCCGTGAAGTCACAGCCACGGTTCTTACCATGAATGGCTACACCGTTCACACCGCGGAGGATGGCCCTGCGGCCCTTGTGTTGCTCACCGCCGCAGCGGAAGACCGGCCGCAGGCGCTCCAGCCCCATGTCATCCTGATGGATTCGCAGATGCCCGGTCTGAACGGACTGCAATTGATCGGTGAGCTCCGCGCGCGCAGCCAGGCGCGCATCTATGTCGTCAGCGGCAGCAGCCCGCCGCCTGAGCTCACGGCAGCCGCCGACGGCTTTCTGCTCAAGCCCTTCAGCTCCGATGCCTTCCGCATGCTCCTCGAAGGCGACAAACCGGAGGCTGTGGCCACGCCGTTCGATCCTAATGAACCCGTAGTCAACCCGGAAATCCTCGCTCAGTTCCGCAAGCTCATGTCCGAGACCGCGGTGCGTCAGGTGTATCAGGCCGTGGTTACCGATCTCGGCCGCCGCACTGAGGCGCTCGCGGCCGCCATAGCCAGGGGCGACGGCGCTGAGGTCCGGCGCATCGGCCACGCCATCAAAGGTGGTTGCGGCATGGCTGGAGCCGTCCAGGCCGCCCGGCTGGGCGCGCTGCTCGAGTCTGGGGATAACCAGTTGGATAACAGCGCAGCTTTACTTCTCGATTTGCGCGCCGCCGCCCTGCGGTTACAGAATATGCTGGATGCTGAGATGCCTGTCTGACCTGTCGCGTCTCATCATGCGCGGGCTGGCTTGTGCGGAGGCACGTAGCAATTATGGATCGACCTATTCGAATCGTTTTGGCGGATGACCATCCTGTCGTTCGTATTGGCGTGCGCAACATGCTCACGGAATCCGAGGGCTTTGAAGTCGTAGGCGACGCCACCGATGGCGACGAGGCCATCACCGAAACCCTCGAGAAGCAGCCCGATATTCTTCTTCTCGATGTGTCCATGCCGCGCCTGCCCGGTCTTGAAGCCATGCGCGCCATCATGAACGGCCCTTCCACAGCCAAGATTCTGTTGCTCACCTCCACCATCACCACGCAGCAGATCATTGAGGCGCTGCACATAGGCGCACGCGGCATCGTCCTCAAAGATGCGCTCGCCAGCCATTTGCAAACCGCCATCCGCACCGTCCATGCCGGCGATTACTGGATCGGCGGCAAGCGCGTGGTCAATCTCGTCTCAGCGCTGCACGACCTGATGCAGCAGGCTGCCGTCCCGCAGCGCAAAACCTACGGCCTCACCCCGCGTGAGCTTGAGGTTGTCGGTTGCATCGTCGAGGGCTGCTCCAACCGCGACATCGCCAAGCAGTTCACTCTCAGCGAAGAAACCGTCAAGCGCCATCTCTCCAACATCTTCGACAAGACCGGCGTGTCCACGCGCCTCGAGCTGGCTTTGTTCGCCATCGCGCATCACCTAGTCAATCCGCAGTAGCCTAAACAGCCGGCTCAAACGTGTACGATAACTTGCCGGACTGGACCGGTCCGTGGGTGTTGAGCAGAATCCGGTAAATCTGATCTCCCCAACTCTCGCGCAACCCTGCGTCGGTCAGCGCAATCGTCTCAATCTTCGGCACAAATATCCCGGGATCGAACGTCAGCCAGCATGTTCTGCCAGATGCAGCGGGCTGATTGAAGGCGATGTAGCGTCCTGCCAAGTACGTTGGAACTCCGGGCGTCATGACGGTGAAGCTCACAGGCACGGCCCGTTCAAGATCGATTTCCTCGGTAATCATCACCTGTTCCAGCTTCCGATCCAGCGTCACCGTGCGAATCCATTTCCTGATGCCCGCTTCCTTCGGATACGCCTTGGCGATGTCGAACGAAACCATCGCGCGCTGATCGTTGGTCTCGTACTTCCGGTCCGCCGCCTCGAACTCCACGCCGCTTTGCTGCATCACGCCGCCTACCGTGGGCAGATTGTGATACGCCGACTGCATCGTCCAAATCGAATAGCGGTCGCGCCCGAAGGTCTTGGCCGTGTACGCCTCCACGCCCACGTCGATCGCCACCGGCTGCCCGTCCAGGTAGATCGCGAAGTTCCCCGTGTCGTTGTGGCTGTGGCTGCGCCCGTTGTTCGCGGCCAGCACTGCCACGTACATGCCATCGCTCGAACCAGCTTTCTCCCGCGCCGTCATTAATCCGAACTGCGGATACCACGCATCGCGCACCAGCACGTCCTGCTTTTTCGCCCCGCGCACCTCCTCGGCCTCGAGCACCGCCGGCAGCGATCGCGACAAACTTGTCAGCCTCTCGTTCAACGCGCTTTCCAGGCCGGCACCCTGTGCGTTCCACCCGCTTTTCTCCGCATACAACGCACCGAAAGCCTCCAACTCTTCGTCGTGCACCGCCTTGCCAAAGCGGTAGAGCACGTCGCCCGAGGGTGCGGCCCTGCGATGCGCGTCGCCATAAGCTACATAATCGTCGCCTGCGATGTGCGAGCTCAGAATGAACCGTCCCATCGCATCAAGAAATGAATTGCTGAAGATCCCGGTCGCGTTGCCGGTGGCCGACTCCAGCGTCCAGATCGCGTCAAACAAGCTCAGAACCGAGCGGCTGTAATACCCCGGACCCTCCTCTTCGGCCGCGTCCGGCCAGTAGTCGTTCCAGTACGCATCCACGCTGCGCGCAATGCGCACCGTCTCCGCAATGCGTAGCTTGGCATCGTCCTCCAGGATCAGATTCGTCACCAGCAGGTTCGAGTTGATCCACGGATTCCAGTTGTTGAGCCGGTGCTCCTGCTTCCGCCCGCCCAGGCCCATCCACGTAAAGTCATTGCGCTCGCGGGCCAGCTTCAGCATCTTGTGCTCGACCTCGATCTTGATCCGCTGATTCACCAGCGGCGACACCTGGTCGAGTTGGGCCGCGAGCAGATAATTCGTCCACGCCAGCAGTTGCGCCGTCTCCGCCGAAAACAACTCGATGATCGGATCGCTCACATCCGGCAGTCCCACGCCAGCTCTTTGCGCGCCCAGGTGCGCCGGCGCACCCCAGTACGTCTCCTCGCAAATCAGCCACACGCCGTTCGCGATGTCGTCGGCAAAACGCCCTTTGCCCTCCAGGCATTCGGCCAAAATCAGGTGCTGCAGCATGGCGCGCCGTGCAAAGCTCGAGTCCTCAAACCGGTCGCGGTTGCCGTTGCGCTTGAAGTCGAGAAATGTCGATGCCAGCAGCGCCTTCCAGCCCGCCTTCTGGTCGGCTTCCGCGCGCGTTACAACGGCCGCGCGAATGTCAGCCGGAACCGCCTCCCACGCCGCGCGCTCGCTCCACTTGGGAAACGGATGCCATGCGCCCGGCGCCGCCAGGTGGCTCTCGAGAAACGCTTCCGTGTAGGTTGCGCTCAACAGATCGTGTGGCGCCGCCAGCGCCGGCTTCTCCTGGGGTGCTGCGCTCTTCTCGGCGGCCAGCGCCAGATTGCCCAGAGAATGCAAAAACTTCTGCTGCCCCGCAAGCGCAAGGCTACCTGCCATAAAATGACGGCGGTTCATTAGTCCTCCCGATTCCGCGAGCCAGTATACAGGCGCGAGCGCGCCGCGTTCTCCGGGGCGTGGACGTAACCCCACGCAAAACGAAAATCCTCCGCGCTTCGTGGCGCGATTCGTGCCTACGCGCTATTCTGTTGCTTCGATTAGGATGAGGTGTATCACTGACGCCGGAAAGATGCATGGCTAGCGCCGCTAACACCGCCAACTCCGCTAGCTCCGCTAAAGGTAGGTGCGCCCATGGGTGAATTAAGCAGAATCGGCATTGCCCTCGATTCCGATCTCCTCAAGCGATTCGACCGCTCCATTGAGAAGAGCGGATACACGAACCGTTCCGAAGCCTTTCGCGACCTGATCCGCGACCGTCTCGTACGCGAGCAAACCGCCGCGCCCAACGCCACCGTCGTCGGCACCGTGACCCTCATCTTCGACCACCACGCCTCCGGAATCACCGAGAAGCTGACCGAGGTGCAGCACGAGCACCATGACCTGGTCGTTTCGACGAGTCACGCGCATCTCGATCATGACTCCTGCCTTGAAGTTCTGATCGTCCATGGCAATGCCGCCCGCGTCCAGCACTTCGCCGACATTCTCATCGGCCTCAAAGGCGTGCAGCACGGCCGCCTGGTGATGACCGTGCCCTCGCTCGACGCCGGGCACACCCACGAACACGCCCACGCGCACGCGCACGAACATCCGCACAAGCACAGTGATTAGCCGTTCGCACTCGTCGAGGAAAAGGCGGCAACGGGTTTGCTTCAGCGACCGAAGCTGTAACGCAGTGTGAATCGCGCCTGAACCGGTTCGACGGGATGCATCACCCTCGTGAATGCCGCGTTCGCATCGATGGCATTTGCAACCTGCTCCTGCCCTGCCAATGTTGTGGGCGGTGTTGCCGGCAGCCCCAGCCCTGCCGCCGGCGTAATTTGCGATACATAGGCGTAGTCAACGTCGTGGTCCCGGCGGTTGAATACATTTAAAACTTCACCCACAAGGCTCCAGTTCCTGTTGAGTTTATAGGTGGCCCCCAGGTTCACCAATGACGTCGAGGGTGACGTATAAATTGCGTCGGAGGTCAAAGGGCGCGGCCCGAAGTAGCGCAGGCGCACACTCGCTGAAAAGTCTTTCAAATCCTGCAGTGTGACGCCGGATGAAACCACCCACCGAACGGCTTCCGGGACCTCCTTGCCATACTGATTTTGCTGATATGGGTTTGGCCCTAGCCCCACCCCATAGCAATTCGAGTTCTTCTGACAAAGCTGGTATGAACTCGTCGTTGAGTTGTAGGAGTAAAACGTCGAATCGTCTGGGTCGTCCTCGGTAAACAGAGCGCGAGAATCGGCAAAGTCCACATCGAAAACCCAATGTTCCGACGGCGTGTAGAAGTTGCCCACCTCAATGCCATAGCGGTTGCTCGGCTGCTGCGATGGACTTGTGCCCCCGGTATCGCCGTCTTGCAGAAGTTCGGAATTCGAGTGCAGATACCAGACCTCAACGGTGCTTTGCAGATGCGGGACGGCTGCAGTGCGTACGCCCACTTCCGCGCCTTTGGTTGGCACCAGAAAGGGAATTTTGTTGGGCGTCAGCGAATCGTAGACAGGCGTGTTGTAGTAGGGACTGTCGGGCGAAACTGGCTCATACAATTGTGTTGCGCCGCGCACATCATTGGTGTGGTAGCTGAAACCGCCCTGCAAATAGAACTCCGTTTGTGCCCATGGGCCGAAGATCAAACTTGCTTTGGGACTCGGCAGAAACTTGGCCGTAGTCTGGCCGGAATTGGGATTGACATCGGCGGGATAGGGATCGTTGGGATAATTGGGATTTGTGGGGTTCGAAAGGCTGGTCAGGATTCCCTTGCCGTAGTCGCCGCGCACAGCCAGCACGGACCGGAGTTTTTCCGTCCACTGGATCTTGCTGGAGACCCAAGGGCTTCCAATCGTTTCTGTGAATTTGTTCAGGTCCGTCGCCGCAGGCAGAACTGCAATCTGATCGAGGCTAGACCAGCCGTTGTCCGAGTAGTTGACCGTATAGTATGTCTTGTCCGTGCGCACGCGATCCGAGCTCCGAAAGAGGCCGTTGTGGATCCAATCGTTGCGCAGTTGCATGCCGAACGTGGTTTCCACCTTGCGGCCAAACCACTCGCCGAATATCGTATGGCGCACGTCGAACCCAGCCACCCAGCGGCGGTCCTGCTGTTCGAACTGGTCACCCTTATAGGGGTCGACCAGGTAGTAGGTGAAGTCGGAGAACAGATTCAGGTCGTAATAGAAACCGTAGGCCATGATTCTCGTCTCGGAATTTGCGGTCCTGTGGTGCCACTCACCCTGCAGGCTATAACGATGCGAATGGCCACCGTCGGTCGAGTCCAGGGTGCCGAAGAAGCCGGTATAGTTACCCGTTTGGCCGGCTGGTGCGGTGGTAGCGAGAGCCGTATACGGCAGTTGATCGCTTGAGTTCCACCGCGTTCCCGCATAACCGCGGGCCGTGATGCTGAAGCCCTTGTCGTCTCCGCCCTGGCTGTAGGTCATGAGTCCGTTGAACTTGTAGTAGTTGTCCGGATGCACCCACGGGCCGCCATCGTGATAGGCTTCTCCGCCGTACAACAGGTTGCCTTTGCCGAGCTTGCGCGAGACGCCGAAAACGAAGCGCGCAAATTGATACATGCCGCCGTCAACCTGAACAAAGTTCTGAGGCAGCGTCTTGTACATCACCACCTGCGCATTGCCAGCCGAGCCGAAATCGCCAACTTCGGCGTAATAGGGGCCCTTCTGGGCATCCACCCGCTCCACAAACTCCGGAATGACGGTGTTCATGTCCGAGTAGCCTTCGCCATGCGCGTGCGATGGCAGGTTTAGAGGCATTCCGTCGATGAAGACGGCGAAATCCGTGCCGTGGTCGAGATTGAAGCCGCGCATGAAGTACTGATTGGCTTTGCCGCCGCCTGCGTGTTGCGTGATGATGAGGCCGGGTAGCGTCTCCAGAATCTCTCCCGAGCGAAGAAGCGGACGATTTTTCAGTTCCTCTGCGCCCACCGTTACCTGGCCGGCGGACGAGGCGATTCCGATCAGGTCGTCCGCGCGGCCCTGCACGTTGACGGTGGTGCTCACGGAGCCTACAACCAGAGAAATGCGCAGAGGGGCCGGCGCCCGGGTGGTCTCTATGGTGACAGGGATTTCTTTGGTTTCAAAACCGGGACTCGACACGACGAGTCGATAATTACCTGCCGCGACTCCGGAAATCACGAAGGAGCCGTTTGTGTCGGAATGTGTCGTCTTTGTTACGGTACTGTTCGCGCTCAGAAGCTGCACGGTCGCCCCCGCAATCACTGTGTCCGACGTGTCAAAGACAGTTCCTGATAGCTGAGGCTGATAAGCCTTGTCACCGGTGGCAACTCGCGCACCCACCTGCGCGGCAATGCTGTCCTCAGCACTTGCCCGCGCCAGCAGTCCTGCACAATGCAGCAGCAGGGCGAGTGCTACGATTCTAAAAATATTGCTACGCATGAGGACACCTTAATGGAGGCTTGTGTCTGTTCCTGTGATTCGCGTCACACGATTGTAAAATTTGTGCTACGGAGTGAGACGATCGGGATACAAATTCAGGATGCGTGCTGCGTACAGGATGCTCGCCAAGAGCATTGGTTTTTGCGCGATGGCCCTACCCGAACGACCGGTGCGGAGAGGACAATCGAGCCAGGCTCTCTGCAAAGGAGGAGCACATGCGCCGATCATTCGCTTTACGCTGGCCGGCTTTCGCGGCCTGCTTGCTCATCGCCGCCGTATATCTGTGGTCGCAAACGCCGCAGCCGCGGCCGCTGGCGGTTCCGCTCGCGTGCCCGCAGGGCGATTGCCCGGTGCTCACGGGTGCGCCGCAAACCACGGGCATGCGCAGCGGCTTTGTGCGTCTCAAGCCCGGAGAAACCGTGGGCTGGCACACTACCGGCAACAACGAAGAAGCCCTGGTTGTGCTGCATGGAAAAGGCAAAGCCCTGATCGATGGGCAGCCCGGTGTACCCTTCATTGCTCCGGCGCTCGTCTACATTCCGCCCGCCACGCGCCACAACGTGGAGAACACCGGAAGCGAACCGCTCGAATATGAATATGTAGTCGCCCCGGCGAAAGCGCAGTAAGCCTACTTCGCGCTCGTCGCCGGCCGCGCCGTACTTTTACCGGCAGCTTTGCTTTGCGCCGGCAACGTGCCTCGGGGGAAGTCCGTCGAACGCCGCACCACTAGTCGCGTAGCAATCGGCCACTCCCGCTGCGCCGCCTTCGGGTGGCCCGATTCGATCCCGGCACGCAACGCTTCCACGGCCGCCGCGGCCAGATCCCTGCACGACATCTGCACCGTCGTCAGCGGCGGCAGCATAAACTGCGCCAGATGAATGTCGTCAAATCCCACCACCGAAATATCCCTGGGAACCTGGTGCGTGGTTTCATCCAACGCATGCAGCACGCCGATAGCGGTCATGTCGTTCGAGCAGACGACCGCCGTGGGCAGTTCCGCGGCTCGCAGCAACTGTTCCATCGCCGCCTTGCCGCTCTCCATGGTGTGCTTGCCTTCAACCATCGCCGCGGCCGGAACCGTCAGACCCAGTTCGGCCATCGCTTTGCCGAAGGCATCGCGCCGCGTCACCGCCGTCCGCATGTGCAATGGGCCCGAGATGAATGCGATGTGCCGGTGTCCCAGTGCGGCCAGGTGCTGCACCGCCTCGCGAATCCCCTCGCCGTATTTCACCTTCAGCACGCGAACGTTGGGCAGCTCCGGCCCCGCGTCCACAAACACCAGCGGAAATCCGTGCTCTACCAGCTTCTGCACCAGCTCTTCTTCAATGCCGAAGGTCATCACTGCCACGCCATCCACGTTGCGCTGCAGCATGCGCCGGATCACTGATTCCGTGCGCACCGCATCGTAGTTCGTCGAACCAATCATCACCTCGTATCCCTGCGCCACCGCCAGGTTCTCGAACTCCTGCACCAGCTCGGGGAAAAACGGATTGGTGATCTCTGAAACGATCAGGCTCAGGATGCGGCTGCGCCCCGACACCAGCGCCCGTGCCTGGGTATTGGGTACGTAGCCCACCTCGTCCACAGCCTTCCACACCCGCTTGGCCAGCTCAGGGTCGACCGTGGAAATGCGATTCACCACGCGCGAAACGGTGGCAATGGAAACCCGGGCGCGCTTGGCCACGTCGTGGATGTTAACGTTGGCGCGGCGTCCCTGCGATCGATGCTTCATCCGGCTCACGAGAAGAGAATTGTACGCTTTTCCCGGTGTTTCTCGCAGCCCCATCTGCAGGCCGCACGGGGAAAACCGCTCAAATGCCGAGAGTTATGCGGAATCCTCGCGCTTCGCAAGCCGCGCCGGCCCTGCAAAGATCCGGAAATTGGTAAGCGTTTCCCGAATCTCCGAGCCCAATTGGCAGCCGGAATTCAACGGAACTCAATTAATGCATTGATCGATGCATTAAGCCATCGCTCCCGCGCCAGTTTGCTCCCTCGCTCCCTCGCTCCCTCGCTCCCTTGCTCCCTCGCTCCCTTGCTCCCTGTCTTTACTGATGGTCCTGGCCGCCTGCGGCAACCTCGAGCCCATGCTGCAGCAGCGGCCGGATTAATTTCAGGCTCTCCTCGGCGCCGCGCTCGCTGCCGGGAAGATTCACGATCAGTGTTGTGCCACGCAGTCCCGCCACGCCACGAGAAAGCCATGCGAATTGACGAAACTCCGCGCCCCTCGCGCGCATCGCCTCCGCCAGTCCCGGCGCTTCGCGGTCGATCACGCGCCGCGTTGCCTCCGGCGTGCGATCGCGCGGTCCGAATCCCGTGCCCCCCACGGTCAGCACAAGCGCTGCCCCCTTGCGCTCGAATTCCTCAAGCGCAACGGCAATCGCGTCTTCATCGTCGGGCAGCAGAAACGTTTCGATTTCGGCCCGCGGCCACGCGTGGCGCAGTACGGCGACCACTGCCGGACCCGCCGTGTCGGTCATCTGTCCGGCCGAGCAACGATCCGAAATGGTAATCACCGCAAGCAGCATAGCCTGATTCTATTTCCTCATTGCGCTGGCAGCATCTTGATGGTGTGCAGCCACGTCTCCACCAGCCTGGGCCAGCCCATGATGGGGAAATCCCTCGGCCGCAGCCCGAATCCGTGGCCGCCTTCCGCGTAGATGTGCAGTTCCGCTGGAACCTTCACGTTTTTCAATTGCATGAAATACACCACCGAGCTCTCCACGTGTGCCGTATAGTCGTCCTCGGCCTGCAAAAGGAACGTGGGTGGCGTATTCGCCGTGGGCTGAATGCCAGGATTCGGCGCGAAGTTCTGGTTTGCCATCGCTGTGTAGCCGGGATAGAGAACCACCGCAAAATCCGGCCGGCAGCTCAGCGCGTCGGCCGCGTCGATGGCATCGTAGAGCCGCTTGTCGTAATGGTTGCTCACGGCCACCGACAGGTGCGCGCCTGCGGAAAACCCAATCACGCCCACGCGATGCGGATCGATGCCCCACTCCGCCGCGTGCTGCCGCACCAGTCCCACGGCCCTTTGCGCATCCTGCAATGCCGCGGCCGACTTGGGATACGGTCCGCTATCCGGCACGCGATATTTCAGCAGCACGCAGTTCACGCCAATCTGGTTCAGCCAGTCGCAAACCTCCGTGCCTTCCAGATCCATCGACAGAATCTGGTAGCCGCCGCCGGGGAACACCACAACCGCCGCGCCTGTGTTTTTGCCTTTGGCCGGATACACCGTGATGGTCGGCGTGGAAACATTGGTCAGGCGAATGTAGGGACGGCCGGCCATCATTCTGGATGGCGCGCCTGTCTCAGGCGGCGCGTCGGCTTTCGCGCCCGGCGCCGTTCCCGGCCAGATCTGCATGGTCACCAGCCCGGCTGGCGGCGTCCATCCCGGAGAGGGAGTTGAAGTCGTGGCCGGGGTCTGCGCCCTTGCACCCGCGGTCAGCAGTGCAGCCGCGGCAGCAAGCAGTTTCTTGTTCATGTTCGGGACCTCCCGGATCGAATCCATTCCAGAGTAAAAATCGTCTGGCTCAGTTTCGCGCAGCCATCATCGCAGCCGGGCCCGTGCCTGCGCAACACGCCCTCAGCGAGCGCATTGTTCTTCCCGCACCCGCACCAGCAGACCGCCCGCTTCGTGACGAAAAGCTACGGTGAGCGTGTTTTCCCCATGCAGAATCGAGCAAAGCACTTCCGTTGCAATCGCCGACTCGGGAACCGTCATGGAGCACGGCTGCGGCAGCGACGACTTCAGCAGTCCCGCGATCATGTTCACAATCTCGCGCGTCGCGTCCAGCGTATCCGCCTCAACCACCGCATCCACCGGCTGCATCAGCATCGCCGCCGTGGCCGCATTGGCCAAATCCCTCGCCATTCGCACTTCAATGCGCCCCTTCCACATTCCTGAGAGATCCACACTCACCAAAACATGTCCGATACCAACGCAAAAGTTCTCGGTAAAGGGAACCGTGTCCATCTGCATGCCCAGCATCTGCTCCCAGAATTGCGCGTTGGCGCGCACCAGAGACTCCTCGTTGAGGTGAGTCCGCATCAGAAAATCCTCACGTTCACAGCCGGCCCTTTCTTGGGCCTCTCTCATCCCTATCGGGCCGTTCTCCGAGACCATTCAGTGCGCCTGTCGCACCATGGTCATTGGGATAAATGCCCCGTACAGGACATATTTCGGTAAAGTGATTTAAATCACTTTTCGCAGTGCGCTCTGACACATCCCGGCCCTTTCGCCGGTGACACGCTTGCCCATATGAGGTGTTTGCCATGCAGGATCCTGGCGCCCTCCGCTGGACGCATCCCGAAACCATTCTCGTCGCCACTGACCTGAGTGATCTGGACCATCTCATGCCGTTTGCCATTGAACAGGCGGGGAATACCGGAGCCCGCATCATTCTCCTGCATGTGCTCTCCACCACTTCCGCCTTTACCGCCGACGCCGCCGGCATGCCTTATTACGACACCGCCGGCGCCCTGGAGATCGCGGAGCAAATGATGCATCCCTGGTGCGAAGTTGCCGCCCGTCGCGGCATTCGCTGCCAGTCCCTGGCCCGCGAAGGCCACCCCACACAACAGATTGCAGCCGCCGCTCGCCAGTTTCATGCCGACCGCGTGCTGCTCGGAACTCGGAGCCGGGGCAAGCTAGGCAGGTTGCTCATCGGCTCTGTGGCAGAACAAGTGCTGCGCTCGGTCTACCTCCCGGTCATCACCGTGGGACCCGAGGCTCATCTCCCGGTGGACAGGGGCGAGGAACGTGTCGTCCTGCATGCCACTACACTTCGAGAGACCTCTCGCCCGAGCGCGGCGCTTGCCTGCCAGGTGGCTGCTTCCCAAAAGGCAAAACTCATTCTGCTGCACGTCTTGCCGCCCATCTCAGAGATGGAGCGCAAGGGCCTGCCCACAGGAATGCACTCTTCGGCCATGCTCGAGCTGCGCATCCTGGCCGCGCAAACGGGCGCTGATTGCTGCTCAGCCATCGAGCCGGTCGTGGCCCACGGCAATCCATCCATCGAGATTCTCGCCCTGGCCGCCGAACGCCGTGCCAGCCTCATCGTGCTCGGCGCCACGCACCGCCCGGCCCTCGAAATCCTCACCCGCGACCACACCGTCCACCGCGTGCTGGCCCACGCGCGCTGTCCCGTCCTTACGTTGCGTGAGCATCAGGCCATGCCGGAAGAGACGCACGCAGTCACTGCCAGCGCCCATTGTTAGCCCGCATTCCTCGCGCATGGCGAAAACCTGTACCGCCGGTCTCCTGACCGGCTGTAGCGGGGGTCTCCAGACCCCCGCATGCCAGGCGGCTTAATATGGGCCACTTCCCCCGCCGTCGAGACATCTGTGAGAACCGCGCCGCTCTTACGCCGCGTCGCTGCCCGAGGATCCGGTCCCATACCGAACCACGTTGCTGCTGCCAGATTTATTTGAGGAGAGACGTGTAAACGGCTGCAGCCGTTTCAGGCATCGTTCGTGCAGGTAACGCAGTTGCCGCAGAAGCCCAAGTCCATCCTGCTTCCGTCCGCTGGCATGCGCGCTGTAAATCTCCGCGGCCAGGGCGTGCAGTTGGTGATGCAGGGTATCGATAGCCACGAGGGAAGACGACATGCCTCCCGCGGAAAGTCTTTGCGCATCGAGCCACGCGCTCAGGCTGCATGGATCGGCATCCAGAGGCGGCGTCGTCGGCCGCGTGCCCTGCAGGTACGACATAAAATGCCCGTACCAGGCGCGGTGTTCAACCATGGCGAACAGCACCGCTCGATTACTCGCGTGCACTATTGGCACCTCGACCCACTGCGGATCGGCACGCCATGCGGCCGCCCAGCCTTGCAGTTCTCCTGCGGGCATGGGCTTCGCGATTCCGTATCCCTGTGCCAAATCGCATCCCAGTTGCAGCAGCATCAAGCCGTGGTCCACCGTCTCCACGCCCTCCGCAATCACCTGGCGGCGGAATGCCTCAGCCAATCCCAGAACGCCCTTCAGGATGGTCAGGTTCTCCGGCTCATCGAGCATATCCCGCACAAAACCCTGGTCAATCTTCAGCACATTGGCGGGCAGGCGCTTCAAATAAACAAGCGATGAGTAGCCGGTGCCAAAGTCGTCCACGCTGATCTGCACGCCGGCCTCACGGCAGGCCGTCAGCACCTGGGAGCTGAGCGCCACATTCTGCAAGGCGCTGGTTTCCAGCACCTCCAGCTCCAGGTGCGATGGCTTGACGCGGGGATGCGCCGCCAGCCGCGCGCACAGGCGGCTTACGAAATCCGGCTGTTGCAATTCGAAAGCGCTCACATTCACGCTCACCGGCATTTCGAATCCGTTCTCCTGCCAGGCTTCCATTTGCGCGAGCGCGCTCTCGATCACCCAGTTGCCAACCTCAACCGCCAGCGGATTGTCTTCGATCACGGGCAGAAACAGGCCCGGAGGCAACAGGCCGCGCTCCGGGTGTTGCCAGCGCAGCAGAGCTTCTGCGCCGATCACCTTCCCCGTGCGCATATTTACCTTCGGCTGGTAGTGAAGAACCAACTCATTCGCCGCCAGCGCCCGGCGTACGTGCTCGATGTTCTCATGGCGGCTGCGCGCCATCAGGTCGTGGCTGGAATCGAAGATGCAGAAACGGTTCTTTCCCGCCAGCTTGGCCTCGTAGAGCGCCTGTCCGGCCTGGCGCAACAGCATGTCCGCGTCCACTTCCTCCGCCTGCGGATAGAAGGTCACTCCTGCGCTTGCCGTCGCCCGCAGCGGCACGTCTCCAATCTGCACTTCCTTGGCGGCAGCCTCGAGCATGCGCGTCAATGTGGGCAGGCAGGCATCACGATCTGGAAGATCGAGAATCACGGCAGCGAACTCATCTCCGCCCAACCGCGCCAGCGTGTCGCCCTCGCGCAGTGCGCGCTTCATCCTGAAAGCCAGGGCGGTCAGCAGCGCGTCGCCGCTGGTGTGGCCGCAGCCGTCGTTGATGGCCTTGAACCCGTCGAGATCGAAATATGCCACCCCGACCAATTGATCGCGGCGGTGCGCCTGCGCCATGGCTTGG
>Ga0181520_10008929_pt1 | contig 14049 bp, 11 predicted proteins | sample PEATcosm2014_Bin_29_FD_132451 | JGI IMG/M metagenome (GOLD analysis project Ga0181520, IMG submission 132451) | Peatland microbial communities from MTU Mesocosm Facility, Houghton, MI, USA - PEATcosm2014_Bin02_30_metaG | ecosystem: Environmental > Terrestrial > Soil > Wetlands > Peat | place... | reverse complement strand
GCTTTTCAGATAATGCGTGCCGTCGCCGAGGACGATTCCCAAACACCATTCCGTCAGAATCAACCATGACCCATAGTTGACCTAGACTCGACTACACACCAGAGGGGAAGGCCACACGCTTACGTCCGAAACAAAAATATGGGCGCTAAAACGACAATAGACCACGTCACGCCGCTTCCGCGGGTAACGTGGTCTGTTTTTTTCTGTCCTGATTCGCTGGCTGCCGCCGCTCAGTTTGGGCGGCTTTGATGGACAGTATCAGGCAGCATCACTATGCAATATCGTGGCCCCTCGATTTCGGAGGAACCTAGGGCTGTTGACGTTCAGGGCCTGCTCACCGATACGGCGCGTGCGTTCTGCGCCCAGGGATAGCGGCGCGCATGGCAGTGTGAGCAGCGTCTCCGTGACTCGATCAGAAGCACAGTGGGCGCTATCTGAACCTCATAGGGAATCAATCGGATGCTAATGTGATAGCGTGACCCCGAGTTGTGATTACGCGTTTTAGTAAGTGGGTGCTGGGGCTGTAGTCCAGGACAATCTCTTTGAGAGCGACCACCAAGCGGCCTGTATCGCGCGCCTCACAAATCTCGTGGAGGGAATTGAGCCAACCTTGAATATCTCTCTCCGGCATGCCATTACCCATGAAGATGCGAATCTTCTCGTGTTCGGTTGAAACCGTGTCCTCAAGGAGCGTGCTGAGCTCTTCGTAGAGCTTTTCGCCTGGACGCATGCCTGTGAATTCAATCTTGATGTCTTCATCCGGCCTGAGCCCCGAAAGTAGAATCAGGTTCCTGGCAAGGTCAACGATCTTTACCGGCTGGCCCATGTCCAGGACGCAGATTTGGCCGCCTTTCCCTGTTGCCGAGGCTTGGAGCACAAGTTGGCAGGCTTCGGGGATGGTCATAAAGAAGCGGCGCATCTCGGGGTGCGTCACGGTAACAGGGCCGCCGGCCGCGATCTGCCTCTTGAAGATGGGAATAACGCTGCCGTTGGAGCCGAGTACGTTGCCAAAGCGAACGGCCACGAACTTGGTGCGGCCGTTCTGCAGGGCAAGGAGGACGAGTTCGGCGATGCGCTTGGTGGCGCCCATGATGTTGGTGGGCCGGACGGCCTTGTCGGAGGAGATCATGACGAAGTCTTCGACTCCACACTCCGCCGCCGCCACTGCAACGTTGTAGGTCCCGAATACGTTGTTCTCGATCGCCTCAAACACATGCGCCTCCATGAGAGGTACATGTTTATAGGCTGCAGCATGATAGACCACCGATGGCTTGTACTGCCCCAGGACATCGAGCAGGCGAGCGCGATTCTGAATGCTTCCAATCTCCGGGTAAAACGGGACCGTCGGATAGCTTTGTTGCATTTCGCGATTGATCTCGAATAACGGGGACTCAGCTATCTCGTATCCAATAATTCCGGCAGGGCAAAAGTGCGCAATCTGCCGGCAGAGCTCCGAGCCGATGGATCCTGCAGCGCCGGTAACGAGTACAACCTTGCCTTCGAGCGTGCCACGAATCTGGCTTTCTTCTAGTCGTACAGGGGTCCGGCCAAGGAGATCCTCGACAGCCACTTCGCGAATTTGCCCAGCGAGGCTGTGCCCGGCAATGACCTCAGCCAATCCTGGTATTGTCTTGCACTCCGCTCCCGCCTTGTGGCACAGCTTCAGGATTCGGGTCATCTCAGTGCCCGTAGCCGATGGGATGGCGATCAGAATCATCTTAGTATTGTGCTTTCTTACTAGTGACTCTGTCTGGTCTCCTCCTCCGAGCACCGGCGCGCCAGCAATGCGCAGTCCTCTCTTGTCTGGCCGGTCGTCCAGAAACCCCACAATGCGATAGGGCAATCTGGGATTGTTCCGAATCTCTCTGAGTAGAGAGATGCCCGCCTCCCCCGCCCCGTAGATCAGCGTACTCTTCTCTGTGGCCGTGCTGGCCGCGAGGCTGGTAGCAGTTTCCACCGTTATGCGTACAATCAGACGAAGCCCGCTTGTGGCCAGGAAGCAGACCATCAAATCGAGAACGTAAATTGATCGCGGGAAGCCTGACGGCGCGATCAACAGGATGAGAATGCAACTAATTGCCGAGGCAGCAACGTTGCCGAAGGCAACTCGGATGAGATCGCTTACAGACACGTAGCGCCACCAGCCACGATCAAGCTTCGCCATATGGAACACGGCAATCTTGACCACGATCCAGATCGGAAGTGCATAAACCAGTTGGCGGACGTACTGCGGCGGCAGGCTGAAGTCGAACCGCAGTAGAAATGCCGCTACTCCCGAGCATGCAAATATCCAGGCCTGTGCCGCTATAACGATCGGCCGATGCATTGTCTTGAGGCCTTCTATAAATCCATGCGCCTTACGCATATTCTGCCTCCCTATCCCGCAGACCTCAACTGCCCAGCTTCCGCGAGGCACTCTGTTTGGACCATCTGCATCAACGCGTCCGCGCCAGCCGTCCTTCGGACGCAATTGATGACGTGTAACTGATCTTCCTCGGAAAGGCTGCTCGAACCGCCGCCACGGTCTCGTGCGCCTTGGAAAAACGCATAACACAGGAGTACCAAGGTGCATCAGACAAATCCTGCCCGATAATGGCGAGCCCGGCATCGACGCACCCTTGCGCTACGGCACCAAGTGTAGGCAGGTCGCTAATGGTGGATACCCTCTTGGTGTAATACCTTACCTATCGTCACACAAATAATGGCAAGGTCAAATTTAAGAGATCGCCGCTGCAGATACTCATAGTCGAACTGTACCTTGGCAAGGATTGGCAGTTCATCACGGCCGTTCACCTGGGCCCAACCGGTCAGTCCGGGCACTAGAACGTGGATGCCTCGCTCGGTCCGCAGAGCCACCAGATCGTTCTGGTTAAACAGGGCCGGGCGCGGCCCGACGAAACTTAGGTCGCCCACAAGGATGCTCCACAGCTGGGGCAGTTCGTCGAGACTCGTTCGGCGGAGGAAACTGCCGATAGGGGTTAGATAAACCTCAGAATCCGATAAAAGGTGGGTGGGAAGCTGGGGGGTGTCGATCCTCATGCTGCGAAACTTCGGCATGCGGAACATCCGGTTGTTTCTGCCCACGCGATCGGACCAATAAATGATTGGCCCCTTCGAAGTGACCTTGATGAGCAACGCAAGCGTAATCAGCGGAGGCAGCAAAAACAATAGGAGCGGCAAAGCAACCATGACATCAAATAATCGCTTTGTCCAGCGCACTGCGTATCTCCGACTTTGGAAAAGTATCGCTGATTTGGTATGTAATCATCAGACTTGCGCGTTCACGCCAGACGTCCAAACGATTCAAGATACCATCGGGCTGTAGCTTCTAGCCCGCAACTGAGCGTGATCGGAGGCTCCCACTCTAGTGTTCGCCGAATCTTGCTGGAGTCAATCTCGATCGATCCTAATAGCTTATTGATGGCAGACCGCTTGCCAACGAGCCGGGCAGCGAGGCGCAGGACGGCTTCCGGAACCGGCAGAAACCTAGCGGTCCGCCCTAGGAGCGGGGCCAGCCGGAGTACCAGTCCGCGCGTAGATACATCCTCACCATCGCTGACCATGAAGGTCTGGTTTGCGGCTGCCGGATGCGTGACACAGCGTACGAGGCAATCAGCAAGATTCCCGACTCCGATCAGACTCCGCCGGTTGTTGGTGTTGGGCAGCGCCATCGGGAACCCCAGGTCCACCAAGCGCATCAAGCGCAAGAAATTTGCACGCACTCCGGGACCATACACCAAAGGAGCGCGGACGATCACGATCTCCAGTCCAGTCTCCACTGCAATGGACCGCAATGACTCTTCCGCCTCCCATTTAGAAAGAGCGTAGGGATCCATGGGATTAGCCGGATCGTCCTCTGAGAAGGACCTTTCCACAGTTAATTCCCCGTTTACCTTTGCCGTGCTCACGAACACAAACCGGCGTGTTCCGTGTTCGACGGCGGCGCGAGCCAACACCTCGGTTCCGCAGACGTTCACGCGGCGATATTCCTCGCTAGAGACTGCGCCGCGCATGTCATGAACCCGTGCCGCCAAGTGCACAACAACTTCCACATCCTTGAACGCATTGCCGAGATTAGCCGGTTTCGCACCGAGATCCCCAAGAATTGCGAATCCCGCACCGGAATTCACTCTTTCCAGTTCCAACTTTCGCTCACCGCCGCGCACGCCCTCCCGAACGGAGTGACCTGCCATTGCCAGCCGTACGACACACGCACGGCCCACGAAACCCGAAGCGCCTGTAACAAGGACCTGCATTGAGAAGTCAGTCTAATCCGTCCCGCATCAATAGTTGTCGCGCCGCGACAACAAGAAAGCGGGTCCCGTAGCGGTAGTTCCTATGCCAGAGTCGTCTCGGCTCCAGCGCTAACCGGTACAGCCATGTAAGCCCGAGGTGCTGAAACCACTTTGGAGGCATGCGCTTTTCACCAGCGTAGAAGTTGAAAGCTGCCCCGACTCCGAACATAACCGCGCGTACTCGTCCTTGATGTTTCGCCATCCACTTTTCCTGCTTGACTGAGCCCAGACCGACAAACAGCATCTGCGCCCCAGTTTCGGCAACTGCCTTTACGATCTCCTCGTCCTCTTCGGGTTGTAACTCGCGGAACGGTGGTGATATGACACATCCAATGCGGAGGTTCGGGTTGTCTTCCTTAACTCGATTGACGATCCGGACAAGGGTAGCAGGTGCGCCACCTATGAAACCCACAGTGAGATGTTCCTGCTCCGCGCGCGCGAGGAGTAGCGGAAGGAGGCTCGGCCCATCGAGCACCGGTACCTTCATCCTTTTCGTAATCCCTGCGCACCAGGCCACAGGTGTTCCGTCAGCAGTCCGGATTGCAGCTCCGCTCAAGGCCATACGAACCTTGATGTCATCCTGCGCAAAGGCAATCATATGGGCGGTAACAAAGCACACATATCTCGACTCTCCAGAGTGCGCCCACTGTGCGACATCCGCAAGAAACTCCTCCTGTGATCGCGTGGAGATCCAGATGCCGCCTACGCTGATCTCGCGTGGCTGCATACCGATCCCCATTGGCTGCCTAGCAGCGCACGCTTGACTGCTGTCTTGTGAATGTGCGCGTTGAGAAGACGTTGAATCAGAAGGGATTGTCATTCGCGACTCCGCGCCCCGCGCGTCTGGAGCAAGTCAATGCGCCTCGCAAGGTGTTCGATTTGAAAGCCAATAGAGAGACTGCGGGCTATTTCTGTACGATTTCGCCTACTGTCTATCTTCCATTGTTTTTAGCTAATTTGTACCTTCGGATTGCGACCTCGTAAATCTCAGACATCTGTGCGGCCTTAGAATCCCATGTCATCTGTCGAGCTCTCTTCTTTGCGCCTACAGATAAATCTTGCAGAAGCACCCTATCCGTGCCGAGCTTCACAATAGCATTAGAGAAGTCCCGGTATACCTGCGCTCGCTGCCCAGGAAATATCTTGATGCCGCAGGTATCATCCACTACGTCACCCTGTCCGCAGTGATCGAAGCAGATTACTGGCACACCGGCCGAAAGCGCCTCTGGGACAACATTTGTAGTCGCCTCTCTCAAGCTGGTTAAGCAGAACAGATGGCTCTGCTTCATTATGTCTAATGCTATGGCGTGCGGCAAGTGCCCATGCCACGTGCAGTGTGACCCCACGCCCAGTTCGTCTGCAAGGCGCCTCCACCGCTGGGTAAGCCGCCTCTCCTCACCCAGCACATCCAAGTGATATTCAAATCCAGAGGGCAGCAAGGCCAACGCACGTAACAGAATGGGTAGAGCTTTCCTCGCCAGGTGCCATCCACTCCACACTAGCCGCAAAGGCACAGCCTTAAAGTTGGGCCCAGTAGAATTCTTAAGCAACTCGCTGTTGGCTCCGATCTCATTGATCATTACGCTGTCAGCGCCAAGCGCCCTTCGAAAGTCTTCTTGGATATCGGATGTTGCTGTCACCAATACGTTAGTTCTCCGAACCACTCTCCGAATGCGGCGTGAGAGCAATAGTATCGATGTATTAACAAAGCTTTGTGTGGCTTCTGTGAACCACGCCGCAGCGCCAACATCGCGCAAAAGTTGCAGGCGCGTGTTCGGTGTTCCACCGACCGGTCCCCAAACAAATGGCAGGTCGAGTTGCCACAGGTATCCCGGCTCGTGATATCCAATCATGTTCAACTGATGCGCCACGTCAAACTTTTCGCTCTCGTTCAGGGTTCGTGCGAGTTCTAGCGCCTGCCGGTGCCACTGGTTGTACCGTAGATACCACAGGCTGAAAGGATGGGGCATAAACGAGAGCATTTGGCCCTCAGGCCATGGAACAAAATAGAATCTAGTTCGAATGGCTCGGTCCTTCGCCAACTCCCTCTCGATGGAATCACGGTACTCCTTCCGATCTATTACAATCACGCACAAATTGTGCAGTTTTCCCAAAGCCGATACCCAGCCCCATCCCATGCCTGGCTCGGAACCCCGCTCCGGAGCGCACGCCGCGGAGACAATTAGAATTTTCTTCCGCCCCATATTCTTCTCCGCTCTTTTGCCCAGAAATGACCGAATTCAAAAGCTCAGGTTGAAGTCAGTGGCATTTCGGAGCTCAAGTAGAGCGTCATCGCTGACCCCACACTAGAATGTAATTCTCACTGGAGGTCAGTGGCACTTCGTCGAGAATCATCAGAGCTGGAAAGTAAGTGCGCAATTCACTTATGCTCATACTCTGACCATGACATTCTGCTTTTCCCGAGTTCATAGTCATGTAGCCACGCCTCGCCTTGCATAACACTTTGGAAATGTAACTTAGCTGCAATGCCCTTGGTAGCTCCGAAAATGCGTAGTTGCTGACTGCCAAATCAAACCTTGCCGTTCTTGTATCGAAACGATTCAGAGTCGTTGGCTTGTAGACCGATCTGATCAAGTGACACTCCAAATAGCGGTTAATTAGCTGCAACACTGGGTCCAGGTCAAGAATCGTCCACGACGCCAACTGCCAGAGCTGATCGGTTAACAAGAACTGTCCGCCATAACCTCCGCCTATTTCAACAACATCAAAGGCCGCGAGTTCGCCGAACAACTCGCGCAGATCGCAAGCAACCTTCAAATAGCGCAATGTGGTCGGACTGATCTTCCCCACATGAGGGTAAGTTTCCAGAATCGGATTCCCTACTTGATCATTGATTTTCAAATTCTCAATTTTGTCGATCAGGCACGGCCACTTCTCTTCAATCTGTTTGAGGTACTGAGCACCCAGTTCTTTACTAACATGTTCCAGTACCTGGCGGTAGCTTGCATTGCGCTTAAACGTTGCAAAGGCGCGTGCGTTATGCGCCGCCCGTCGCGCGGCCTCAGGATACAATCCGGAGTCGGACCAACTCCGGAGGCCGTGCGTGGCAACGTAGTCGGGCCTGCGTATGGTACGGGTTAAGTTTAGAAACAGCTTGTACTTCGCTTTTCTAATAAGTTCAACCATATGCATGCATATCCCTCCTTCGACAGTTCAGGAACCACCTACACTAATAATTCGTAATCGGCAACCCAGTCAGGACATCCAGGTTTCAACTGATGCAGTTCACAAGTTCTGGCAGCTCAGTTCCGATATCCCATGCCTGGCTCAGACTCTCTATCTGGAGAGCGCGCCGCGCATAGTATCAGTATTTTCTGGCGCCCCATACTCTCCTCCGCGCCCTGGTCGGCCATGTGACAATACCAAGAGGTCAACCAAATAGAATTGACATGGACCTGTCAGTCTCGAAGAGATCGTTAGTGCCGTAATGCATGGCGCGTTGAAGTTGAAGAGTCTACATACGACTGCCGAATTGAGAAAACTATCTATCGCGCTCCAAAGATTTCTTCATGGCGCTGGATTTCATCATTGCTGAATCTCTTCGCTACCTCCCTGGCCGGCACACCGGCCACAATCGAATATCTACCCACATCGGAGGCCACTACTGCTCCAGCTGCTATGACCGAGCCCCGCCCAATGGTTACGCCAGACAAAACAATCGCGCCATACCCGACCCATACATCGTCTTCTAAGGTCGTTACCTGCGACACTCCCCGAGGCGAGTCCCATATAGTCTTTCCAATCACATCAAATCGATGATCATTACGCCCAACGAACGCGACGTCGCCCGCAATGAGGACATTCCTCCCGATTCTGATGTCGCACTGAACGACGCAGCGCGGGCCAAACTGGACGCAGTCGCCAAACTCCACAATCTTGTTCGGAGCCCACATTGATACGCTCCACGGAATCCTTACCAGCCCGCTTCGGCGAGCGTAGCGGCACCTCACCCAGAAGTAGACCGTGGTTCTCAGCCAGTTTGCTACCCTTCGCACAAATAGAGTTAGCACCGACCGATCAGAGCGAGCATTCGCTGTGAGCTTTGCCATCGATGTGCGCCACCCTGAGTGATTCATAGGGCGTATCTCATAAACAGGTTCGGCCTCCGACTAGTTGACCTCATCCCGAACGTCTAGGGACTCAATCGGAGGTTCGTACACTAATGCAGGAACATTACTTTCGAATAATGCCGCACTTGTTTCCAACAACAGTCGGACTGATCGTCAAATCATCACAGAACTCTATGTATGCCTGCTCAGCGCCATAGTTGTTGTGTACATCATCAACCAGGATTATTCCACCATCGCAAACATACTCGTAGATTTTAGACAGGGAACGCTTTGTTGGCAAATAGAGGTCGACATTGAGAAACACAAGCTTAATCGGGGCGATTGTTCTGTAGTCAAAGGTAGCACAGTCACTAACACCATGAGCTATGTGGCGTTATGGATAAATCATACAGTTCTGGGTGTATGCGCCCAAAGTAAGACTCACACGATTACTTCAATTCCGGGACCATCCTCTGAAACTCCCGCTTTAGAACGCTGATGGTGTAGCGATTCGCCACTTGTTGACAGATATCCTCATATCCTCGCAGGGAAATGCAGCGCTCCATAGCTGCACACACTGCCCCTGGGTCCCGTGTTGGGACGACGAAACCTGTGACTCCGTCAACAATCAGTGAGCTTACGCCGCTCACACTCGTCGACACCACAGGTATACCGCATGCTACGCTTTCGACAACCGCTGTCGGCCAACCCTCAAATTTTGAGCAACTGACCACCAGATCCGCGCAGTTCAAGAACGCAGACACGGCGTCTGGAGCAACTTGGCCTGTGAGGCGAATAGAGGACTCAACTCCAAGCGACGTCGCAAATTGGAGTACGCTGGCGCGGTCTTCACCATCGCCAACAAAGTAAAGCATGGCGTCTGGATGTATTCGCCGAAAGTGGCTAAAAGCAGTCAACAACAGAGGCCAACCTTTCGCCCGATTCAATCGACCTAGGCTGAGGACAATGGGCGAGCCCACAGTTTCCATCCGGGCCCTGGCTTGTGCCTTGGGCTGTGGGTGGAAGACGTCTTCGTCGAAATAGGTTGTGCTACTCCGGACACGTTGGATCCATTCCCTCCCGGAGAACTCCTCAATGAACTTCCGTACGGTGGCATCATCTGCAGTAGTAAGGATGTGACTAGCCGATCGTAGTGCCCGATTCATTACGGGGCGAAACATCCAGTCAAGTAATCGTGCCCAGCGAAAACGGGCGATAGAAATGGGGTTGGTGAGTCCGGCAAAGCGATAGATGAGTTGGCTGAACTTCCACGATTGAACCGCTAATAGCACCTCGGGGGAGCTTACATAGGCAGCATCGATCCCGCTTGCCTGAATTGCGGTTTGGAATCGCGAAAGATGAAGGAGCACCTGTATTCGTCGCGGAATCAAGGGCCTGTCATTCGGGCGCCGCGGTGTGTGCCAGAACGAAAAGTACTGAATATGATGGCCGAACAAAACCCGCTCACTCCATCTTCCGACCGGACATCCTGGCACTGCAGCACCGACAACTGCGACTTGGCTTCCAAGCACTTTTACCATATGGCGGAAATCCGTCAGTACGCCGCCGCTCGGAAAGTCTTCTAGATTGCCGCCATCTATAAGTAATAGCTTTGCCCGCGATTTCGCAACTCCGGAGGGAGCGTCAGTGATTGCTTGGAATGCCTGCCGCGATTCACTCATGCGACCTCCCGATAAAACGAGACCAGCCGCTGGACGTTGATCTCTACGTCAAAATGCTGGTGGGCAAGCTCTTGATGAGAAATCTGAATGCGAGAGAGCAACGCGAGGTCGGACAGTATCCGAGCCGCGCGCAACAATGCTTCCGCTATCGCGTGTGGATGAGGAACAGTGAGGTAACAACCGGGTACGCCCATTAACAAGCTAACGTAGTCCCCGACGTTCGTTGCGACAATAGGCTTCCCTGCCGCAAGGTATAACCCGAGCTTGCTCTGCACATTGATGTTATCAATAACATCGGGGCGAGAGTGGACGAGGATATCCGCACGGTCGAGCCACGTTGGAAGGGAAGATGCCAATTCGTCTGAGTAGACTTCGCACGCATCGAAGGCGTTTACTGATTCACGATTCTTCTCGTCGCAACTAATAATAAGCACTGCAACGATGTTAGGGTTAGCGGCCTTGACTGTCGTCATCGCGTTATTTAGAAGATCAAGGCCTTGATACGGTTGTGCTGAGCCTACATACAGTGCGACAATCTTGCCCCGGTAACGGTCCTCAAGCGACATTCGAAGCGCTGGGTCCAAGGTTGGATTGATAAATTCACTACAGCGGACGCCAGGGTATATAACCGCCATTCGCTTCCGCCGCAGAAACCGAGATGCTTTCAGTCTTTTAAGCATCTCGTACGACTGGCATAGGATCGCATCGGCAGAAGAGAGTACGGGGAATTCCACGCTCGCGACGGCTGCAGATAAAAGAGGCCGAGCTCCGAGCTGCTCGGAGGTAGAATGGACGTAGACACCGTGCAGCTCACATATAGTTGGCTTCTGGCACAAGAGTGAAGCTATTCGACTGTAGCCGAGTGCAATGTGCCCGTGACAATGGATAACATCAGGGGAAAACTCCCGAATTTGTTTAGATGCCTTAAGTAATGCTGATCGCAAGTGGCTAGTCGCGGAGCGACTTGATATATCTATTTGAAGAACTTCAACAACGCTGCCAGCTGCCTCCAGGGCCGCGACCGTTTTAAGAACGTGTGCGGGCGAGCCTGTCATATTAGCGGAATCACTAGGCAATACCGGAGTTACCATCATAATGCGAGACATATTTCCAGTTTCCTCGTTGACTATTCAAGGAGGCGCCGAACCACTCGGGCTGGATTACCAGCTACGAGAGTATGCGCTGACACTTCTCCAGTGACGACTGCTCCGGCGGCCACAATGGCTCCCTCGCCGATTGCAACCCCTTTCAGGATCGTAGCGTTCATGCCAATGAACACGCCATCAGAAATATGAATAGGCTTAGTAGTGCCAGGCGCACCTGCTTCTCGTTCATGCTGTCCAATGGCGTGCCAGTCTGTATCGGTGATTGTGGTGTTGGCCCCACAAAGCACATTGTTTCCAATTGTGATCTCGGTTGCAGCAGCGATGACAGTGCCACTGAATCCACTGTCTGTGCCTATTGTTAAAACGGCGTCAGAGCTTAGCGTAGCTATCGAGCACACGCGATTGATGCCAGCATGGTTAGACCAGGGAGCAGAACGAAACTGGCTGCCACGCCCGATCGATATACTGCTTCCTGGAATTCTCCTGAAGATCGGGATGCCATAGAATCTAACATGTGGCCCGATCGATAAGCCCCACCATTTAGCCAGCACACGGCTGGCAACAGTATCTAACGAGCACCTAGCGCGGTCTAACAAGCACTGCGCCACGTGCGCGGTTAGATAGTGTTCCACAATTCGTTGTAAGCGTGGGCTAGCTTGTGCTGAACGTTCCATTCGTAAGCGCTTGATACGTCCCGATAACCTGGTCCACTATTGTTTTGGGATTGTGGCGGACCCTAGCAGTCTGGCGGGCTTGTTCGCTCAGCCGAACTGCGAGTTCATCTGAAGAAAAGATATCAGCAACCTGTTTGGCGAGCATTGTATGTTCGCGCGGTGGATACATGAGCCCGGATTCGTAATGTGAGATCAGGGAAGGAATACCCCCGCTGTAAGCGGTGACACATGGTACACCGACAAGCATCGCCTCGCACAATGAGTTGGGGCTGTTCTCTATCTGTGATGGCATTACAAACGCGTGAGCCCGTTGAAGCAATTCTGCCATAGCGTCCGCTTTCAAAAAGCCGGCGGCTTCCACACATCCCATCAGGTTCAGCTCTCGAATGAGTTTACGCAGCAATCGTCCATATGCGCCAGCAAAGATGTTTGCGCCAGCTAAGATAACTTGCAGTTGCGGATACCGGTCCCGAAGGATTGAGGCCGCGCGAAGAAGAACCTCGAGTCCGCGCCGAGGCTCTCCGCCGTTCGTGAAGACAATCGTGTATCGATCACAACGTTCGACGCTCCATGCGGCCTTCCAGAACTCGTCCCTGATGGCTTCGTCCCCATGGAAATAGCGAATGTTGCGGTCCATAGCGAGTACTTGTGCATGGTCCCACTCCGTGCGCCCCATTACTGCGTCAACGCCACGAATCATTTCGATCTCCCGATTGCTTGCCGCGGCGTATCGCATCTGCTGTTCAAGCCAACTACGTCGCAGAATCAAATCGGAACCCATGCCAACCTGCAACGCACGCAATGGCCCCATCACGCCCGGCATATGGGGGATAAACCCAGTTAAGATACCCTGTATTGAGAGAAGAGTTGGCGTGTGGATCATTCTCCGCGCTCTAAGAAGGCCGAAGAAGCGTTCCGACCCGTGCACGTGGACAACGTCGGGCATAAAGTCCAACACAATGTTACGACAAGCGGACAAATCGTCAGGATGGGCCTGCAAGGGACTACGGCGCCGGGGCTGGCCAACCACTCGGTACTCAGTACCAGCGATATTCCCCGAGTAACTCGCGATCCCCGGATATGCTGTTGCAACGCAGAGTTGTATGTCTGCGTCTCGGCTAAGCAGCCTAGCCAGGGTTGTCATCCAGTGGCCAGAGCCGAGGATCTCTCGGCCGCATGCCGCAGCCGCCTCTGGTAGGGGAATGTTTGTGAACCATAGCACACGCATTCCTTCTCTCACCATCCTTACGTGGGTTTGCTCTTGCTCACAACAATCAAGGTCAGCCTCGCAGTGATCCGACGAATACGCGCTCGCCCGTGCGCACCTGGCCCCGATATCGTTGGCGGAACCGCGCCGTTTCCACCCTCTTCGTGTTTGCGCAACATCCTACACAGAGAAGCACGATATAGTACCCAACCTCGAGGGAGGGCATCTCGGACGAAAACATCAGGAGGCCAAATATCAAGGGAGGGATCGCGTAGCAAAACTCGGGGTGGCGTACGCCCAAGCGTAGCTGGCGCACTGCTGGCAATACGTGGATTCCTAGGAATCCTGCGACCAACGGCAGGCCGCCGAAAAAGGCGAGCGTTAGATACCCGAAGTCAGTACCGCCCGGCCAGGTTATCCCATTCCAGTTCCATGTAGCGAATGCTCCTCGTCCAAGGATTAGTTCCTGAGGCCTAACGTCCGCGAAGAACGCCACTAGTTGGCCGGATCGTGAGTCATCCTGGAGTCTATTGATAAGACCACCGAAGAAATCACCCGCATAATCTACGCCTCGTGCGCCAGCAGCGACTCTTAGTGCGAGAGCAAGGCAGAGGCTCACCAGCGCGACAGAAAGGACGAGCATCAGCGTCGACGCGGAATTGCGCTTGTAGCGAACAATCACCCAAGCCACAATCGATATTGAGACGAGGATCAGCGGCAACCTGGTTTGACTCAAGACACCCATGCCAGCAACTGTTAATATGGCGGCCCATGCAGTGACTCGCTCCCAGCGCGGTGGGCGGAGATCGAAGAGTATTGCGACAGCGGGGAACAGGATTCCCCACGTAAAAACACCGATACTACGAAATCCAGAACGGTCGCTGGGTCTCAACTGGTAATACGAATACCAGGTGACGAGCGTTAACATTCCGGCGATGATAGGAAACAGACGCCTCATGTACACTAGATCGTGGCGTCGCGTACTGGTTAGCGATACAAGTGCGGTTAGTCCGAG
>Ga0181520_10008927_pt1 | contig 14051 bp, 16 predicted proteins | sample PEATcosm2014_Bin_29_FD_132451 | JGI IMG/M metagenome (GOLD analysis project Ga0181520, IMG submission 132451) | Peatland microbial communities from MTU Mesocosm Facility, Houghton, MI, USA - PEATcosm2014_Bin02_30_metaG | ecosystem: Environmental > Terrestrial > Soil > Wetlands > Peat | place... | reverse complement strand
TTGTGATTTTAGTTATCTTTTTTATAGTTAATAATACACGCTATGTTCCCGACCAAGGACCTTATCCTCCAAGCTATAACCAGCCATCAACAGTAAAACCGGATACTTCAATAGATAAGAAATTAATGATGGAAAAAGGAAATAATTAAAATTTTTAGAATAAGGATTCAAATGAAAAAATACTTGATAGTAATCGTATCCTTTTCAATAATGTTATTAGCAGGATGCAGTAAAAACGCTTCCGATATTAATAAAGAAGAAAATAGTACATCAGGATCATCAAAAGGAAGCAATAACGCTGATAATATTAATGCGGACAGAGATAAAGCTCCTGATTTTTCTCTTGCCGGACCTTCTGGCAAAACAGTAAGTTTATCAGATTTTAAGGGAAAAGTAGTTATTGTAGATTTCTGGGCAACCTGGTGTCCGCCTTGCAGAAGAGGAATTCCGGATTTAATTGACCTTCAGACACAATTTGGAGACAAGTTAGCTGTAATCGGAATTTCAGTTGATACGGATACAAAAGATCGGGTTGCTTCTTTTGCACAAAATTTCAATATTAATTATACTGTACTTTTTGCAACTCCCGAAGTTGTTCAGGCTTATGGGAGTATCCAATCCATTCCTACTTCATTTATTATTGATAAAAACGGCAAAATAGTAAATCAGCATGTCGGCCTGACACCAAAAGAGATTTATATAAGTGAAATTAAAAAGCTTCTGGATTAATTGCGTAAGGTTCACATTGCAGGTGTGCCTCACATTTTGTACAAATGGATTCCATCAAAGAAATAAATGCAAACACCAGAGATAGTTACAACAGGATTGCCGAAAAGTATTTTCATTTATTCAAAGATGAATTAATTGAAAAGAAATTTGACAGAGATCTGCTTGATAATTTTTCGGGATATTTCAATAAAGATTCCCTGGTCTGCGATGCCGGGTGCGGGCCAATTGCGCACATAGGCAGATATATAGCTGATAAAGGAATTAATTTAATTGGAACAGATATTTCCGATAAGTGCATTGAAATAGCAAAAATTAATAATCCCGGTATAAAATTTATTAGGAACGATTTCTTTGAATGGGACTTCCCGGAAGACTATTTTGACGGCATAATCTCTTACTATTCAATAATGTATACACCGCGGAATTACATAAATGAATTAATTAAAGTATTCCATAAATCGCTAAAACCTAACGGTAAATTATTATTAGTTGTAAAAGAAGGAAATTTTGAAGGATATATATCTGAATTGCTAAATATAAAAACAAAAATTTATACTACTTTATTTAAAGAGAACGAAGTAAAAAACTATTTAGAAGCTAACGGATTCGAAATAAAATATCTTTATACGAGGGAACCTTTGAGCCTGGAAATTGATATTAAAAGAGTATATGCAATAAGTGAAAAGAATAACCTGTCATGTATTAAACTATGTTAAATTTTAGTGAACCCGATATTACCCGTTATTTAAAATTATTAGGCATCAACAGGAGAAAACCCTCATATAATGCCTTGAAAGAAATTATTGAAGCGCAAATGATGAAAGTTCCTTTTGAGAACAGCTCAAAATTATTTTATTTTAAAAAGAAAGGCTTAACGGGAATACCAGGCTTTGAACAATTTTTATCGGGAATCGAAAAATATCATTTCGGCGGTACATGTTATTCAAATAATTATTATCTGCACCTTCTTCTTATATCTTTAGGTTATGATGTTAAGCTTTGCGGAGCGGATATGAGTAAACCGGATGTTCATATAGCTAACATTGTCAAAATAAATGATGATGAATATATCGTTGATACTGGTTATGGCGCTCCTTTCCTTGAGCCGCTGCCGCGAAATCTTCAAACGGATTATATTATTACATCCGGAACTAACAGATATGTTCTAAAGCCGGAAGATAGTAACGGCTGTTCCCGCATGGAGCTTTACAAAAATGATGAATTACTGCATGGTTATCTATTGAAACCTCAACCCAGATCTATTGAAGAATTTAACAAAATAATTAAAGAATCTTTTAATGCGGATGCTGCATTTATGAATGAGATATTGCTGACCGGATATTCACATGATCGTTCATTTATAATCCATAACCTGAATTATACTGAAATTATAACTGATTCTATAATAACATATACATTAAAAAACCGGGAAGAATTAATCGTAGTAATAAATAAGGCATTTGGAATACCGGAAAATATTTTAGATACTGTTTTGATTGATCAGCCCATGGGTCACGACTCCTGGAATTAATTAACAATCTTTTTATAATAATCAGATACGGATAGTATAAAGTCTCTCTATAAATATCGTGTAATTTAAAGTTATCTTTTACTATATTTGACTGTAAATTAAGGATATATGGACGAAAAAATTAAATATTGGATTGATCTGTCAAATTATGATCTTGAAACAGCAGGAGAAATGTTGACAACCGGAAGGTATTTGTATGTCGGTTTTATATGTCATCAAACCATAGAAAAGATAATTAAAGCTTACTTTACAAGTGTAAAATCTGATGCTCGCCATTTACTCATAGTCTCTCATATATTGCTAAAAAAGCTGGATTATATGATTTATTTTCAGATAATCAAAAAGCATTTATAGATTTATTAGAACCTCTTAATATTGAAGCTAGGTATCCTGCAGATAAAGACAAAATTTTTAAGACTTTAACATATGATAAATGTGAGGATATTTTAATCAAAACAAAAAATTTACAAGAATGGATCAAAGAGAAGTTATAGAAAAATTGATTCGTTACAGATATTTGCTGTCAAAACATTTTGATATAGATAAAATAATTCTGTTTGGTTCTTATGCAAAAGGACTGCAGCGAACAGATAGTGATATTGATGTAGCAGTAGTTGTAAAGCAAGTTGAAGGTGATTATTTCACTTATACACCGTTGTTATGGCAATTGCGAAGAGAAATTGATGACAGGATTGAGCCTATTCTTTTTGAAGCTTGCAAAGATAAAAGTGGATTCTTGAAAGCTATTGTAAAAGAGGGGATAGAGATTAATAGCACTTAAAATTAATTTTGATTTGGCTTAGCGGAACTAGACACCTCAATTAACTAAAAATACATTTAGTTTTTAATCAGACCCGTTGCATCACAGGCTACAATAAATTTTTCTGCATTAAACTCCTAACAAAAATCATTTCCCAAAAATCTTTGATAAGGGCTTTTAAGCAAAATTATTGTCAATAATTAGCACAAATGATTTGAATATGGATAATCGCTAAACGGAAAAACAGATACGTTTTATCAATCTCCATTACTCCCCCGTCACACTCTAAAATATCAAACAAATTGTAACTTTTTAATCTTGACTTTTTTGTACAGATACAATAATTTTGTATAGCATTTTTTGAAAAAGGTACATAATTGTTTATTAGCAAACGGGGCTTGCTCCGTCTCAAAACTTAAATTTAATTGGAAACAAAATGAGTTCTACCGAAGTATCGTCAATTGAAGAACTTGCAAATAAAGAGTATAAATACGGTTTCGTAAGTGATATTGAGTCTGAAAGTTTTCCTATAGGGCTAAATGAAGACATTATTTGCAAAATATCCAGGATAAAAAATGAGCCGGAATTTATGCTTGAATGGCGTCTTAAAGCCTACCGTCACTGGCTTACCTTAAAAGAGCCCAACTGGGCAAACATTCATTATGATCCGATTGATTATCAGTCGATATCTTATTATTCGGCGCCAAAGAAGAAACCGAAACTGAGCAGTCTCGAAGAAGTTGATCCAGAATTACTAAAAACTTATGAAAAACTTGGTATTTCCCTGGAAGAACAAAAAATTTTTTCCGGTGTTGCAGTAGATGCAGTATTTGACAGCGTTTCCGTAGCAACAACATTTAAGGAAAAACTATCCGAGCTCGGTATCATTTTTTGTCCAATGTCAGAGGCAATCAGAAATCATCCTGATCTTATAAAACAGTATCTTGGCAGCGTTGTACCCTATACGGATAATTATTTCGCTTCACTCAATTCAGCAGTATTCAGCGACGGTTCTTTTGCATTTATACCAAAAGGCGTCCGCTGCCCGATGGAACTCTCTACTTATTTCAGGATAAATGCTGCCAACACCGGGCAGTTTGAAAGAACCCTTATCGTTGCCGAAGAAGGCGCATATGTAAGTTATCTTGAAGGATGCACTGCACCGATGAGAGATGAAAACCAGCTACATGCGGCTGTTGTAGAGCTTGTAGCTCTTGATAATGCTGCGATAAAATATTCAACAGTACAGAATTGGTATCCAGGTGATAAAAACGGCAAAGGCGGCATATATAATTTTGTAACAAAGCGGGGATTATGTAAGGGAATAAATTCAAAAATTTCATGGACGCAGGTAGAAACGGGTTCAGCAATAACCTGGAAATATCCAAGTTGTATCTTAATGGGTGATAATTCTACAGGCGAATTTTACTCCGTAGCAGTAACAAATAACTATCAGCAGGCTGATACGGGCACAAAGATGATTCATATGGGAAAAAATACCAGGAGTACAATTGTATCCAAGGGTATCTCTGCCGGTAAAAGCAGCAACAGTTACCGCGGACAGGTGAAAATAATAAAAAAGGCCGACAACGCACGTAACTTTTCCCAGTGCGATTCATTATTGATTGGAGATAAATGCGGCGCTCATACATTTCCTTACCTGGATATAAATAATTCCACTGCACAAATTGAGCATGAAGCTACAACTTCCAAAATAGGCGATGACCAAAGATGTTATCTCAGCCAGAGAGGAATTGCTCTTGAAGATGCAATCAATTTGATTGTGAACGGCTACTGTAAGGAAGTCTTTAAAGAACTTCCAATGGAATTTGCTGTGGAAGCTCAGAAGCTGTTAAGTGTCAGCCTTGAAGGAAGCGTTGGATAAAATAATCCCGGGCATTAGCCGGGAATAGTTAATCATAAATATAAAACAACAAACCGGGAAAAAAATGTTAGAAATTAAAGATCTGCACGCAAGTATAGAGAATAAAGAAATATTAAAGGGTATCAATCTAAAAGTAAATGCCGGGGAAGTTCATGCCATTATGGGGCCGAACGGAAGCGGCAAAAGCACGCTTGCGCAGGTGCTGGCCGGGCGAAAAGAGTACGCGGTGACAAAGGGCGAAGTAATTTTTGAAGGGAATAACTTATTGAACCTTACTCCCGAAGACAGGGCGAGGGAAGGAATTTTCCTGGCGTTTCAATATCCGGTGGAAATTCCGGGTGTAAGCAATACCAACCTGCTTAAAACGGCAATTAATGAAATAAGAAAATACCGCGGCGAAGAAGCAATTGACGCAATGGAATTTTTAACTATGCTCAAAAAGAAGATGAAGCTTGTGGAAATGGACCAATCGCTTTTGAGCCGTGCAGTTAACGAAGGATTTTCAGGCGGCGAAAAGAAACGCAATGAAATACTGCAGATGGCAGTACTTGAACCAAAAATTTCAATCCTGGATGAAACCGATTCAGGCCTTGATATTGATGCTCTTAGAATCGTAGCCAACGGCGTTAACAAATTAAGATCCAAAGACAGAGCTGCTATAGTTGTTACTCACTATCAAAGACTACTGAACTACATAGTTCCTGACTTTGTTCACGTGCTGTATAATGGGAAGATAGTAAAATCAGGCACTAAAGAATTAGCGTTTGAACTGGAAGAAAAAGGTTACGACTGGCTTAAAGATCAAAAAGAACTGGTGGAAGGATAGTATGAGTGAGATTGTAGATATTAAAAAATGGTATGTCTCAAACTTTGAAAAATTTGAGAACAACCTGAACGGCGGAAGCCTAAAACCTATTCACCAGGTAAGAAAAGAAGCGATTGCTAGATTTTCAACCCTTAATTTTCCAACCACGCATGATGAAGACTGGCGGTTTACAAATATTACGCCGCTGCTGAAATATAATTTTTTACCTTCAGGAAAGATAAATCTAAAACAGAAGCAGATTAAGAATTTTCTTTTTAGAAAGATTTCAGGTAACCTGCTGGTTTTTGTTAACGGACATTTTGCCCCGGAACTTTCTAAACTTAAAAACCTGCCCGAAGGCATAAGCGTTGGAAGCCTTGCAGATGAAATTAAAAACGGGTCTGCTATTGTTAATGAGCATTTTGGAAAATACGCAAATTATAAGACCCAAATATTTACTGCATTAAGTACAGCATTTACGCAGGATGGCGCTTTTATTTATGTAAATGAAAATAAGATTATTGAAGATCCGGTTAATATCTTGTTTATTGCCGTGCCCGGAGAGGAAAAAATACTATCCCAGCCTCGCAATCTTTTTATAGCAGGTAAAAATTCACAGGTGACAATAATTGAGCGCTATGTTTCATTAGACGAAGGAATTTATTTCACAAATGTTGTTTCTGAAATTGCGGCCGGAGAAAATTCCTCGATCAATCATATAAAAATACAGGAAGAAAGCTTAAAAGCTTTCCATGTGTCAAGAACCGAAGTGGGCCAGGGAAAAAATAGTAATTTTGTCTCTTATTCAATATCACTGGGCGGAGAAATTTCCAGGTATGATATTAACTCAAAATTTAATGACGAAGGCGGGGAATGCTCGTTAAACGGACTTTATCTTTTAACAGGAAACCAGCTTTATGACACGCATTCGCTGATAGACCACGCAAAGCCGCACTGCACAAGCCATGAGCATTACAAAGGTATTCTGGATGATAACTCCCGTGGAGTATTTAACGGCAAGGTTATAGTCCGGAAAGATGCTCAGAAAACTAATGCTTTCCAGGAAAATAATAATATAATTTTATCAGACGGCGCATTGATTAATACAAAGCCCCAGCTTGAGATTTTTGCTGATGATGTAAAATGCAGCCATGGCGCTACTGTCGGCCAGCTTGACCAGGATTCTTTATTCTATCTTAAGACAAGAGGAATAGGAGAAGAAAAAGCGCGTGAAATTTTAATCCATGCTTTTGCCAGCGATGTTATAAAATCAATTAAGACGCAACCTGTAAAAAATTATCTGGAAGAAATTCTTTCCGGTAGATTTAATAAAGGCAAATAATTCATTGCTTATGCTGAAGAATCATTTTGGATTTATCAGCAGCTAAATAAAAAGAGATATAAAATGAATAAAGTAATTATAAATAACGAAATAAAATCATTCAACCTGGAAAAAATCCGTTCTGATTTTCCAATCCTCAATACAAAAATTCATGGCAAACCACTATGCTATTTTGACAACGCTGCTACTACTCAAAAACCACAAATTGTTATTGATAAGCTTGTTGAATATTATTCATCCATGAACTCAAATGTTCACAGGGGTGTTCACTTTTTAAGCGAAATTTCAACAAAAGCTTATGAGGATTCCAGGATCAAGGTAAAAGAATTCATAAACGCTTCAAGCGAGAAGGAGATAATCTTTACAAAAGGAACTACAGATTCAATAAACTTAGTTGCCGCTTCATTTGGGCGCGGAATATTAAAGAGTGGAGATGAAGTAATAATAACCGGGATGGAACACCATTCAAACATTGTACCCTGGCAGTTATTAGCAAAAGACAAAAAAATAAAACTAAGAGTAGTACCTATAACTGATGACGGTGAAATCATCTTCGAAGAATTTGAAAAGCTGATCAATGAAAAGACAAAGCTTATAGCTGTTGTTTATGTTTCAAATTCTCTGGGAACTATTAATCCTGTTGAAGAAATAATTGAAACCGCTCACAAGCATAAAATACCGGTATTACTTGACGGCGCTCAGGCAATACAACATTTAAGCGTAGACGTTCAGAAGCTTGATTGTGATTTTTTTGCATTTTCAGGACATAAAATATACGGCCCGACGGGAATAGGCGTTCTTTACGGGAAAGAAAAATTACTGAACGAGATGCCGCCGTACCAGGGCGGTGGAGATATGATCTCAAAAGTTACATTTGAAGAAACTACTTTTAATGCACTGCCTTACAAATTTGAAGCCGGTACGCCTAACATAGCTGATGTTATAGCTTTGGGCACTGCTATAGATTATATATCAGGTATCGGTATACATTCCATATCAATACAAGAACGGGATTTATTAGACTATGCAACTGAAAAAATATCAGGTTTAAATGAAGTTAAAATAATTGGGCGTGCGAAAAAGAAAAGTAGTGTGCTTTCTTTTATAATTGATAATATCCACCCGCATGATGTTGGTACTTTCCTTGATTTTGAAGGAGTAGCAATAAGGACGGGGCATCATTGTACGCAGCCGGTTATGGACCGTTTTAAAATACCCGCAACTTCACGCGCTTCTTTTGCCTTTTATAATACCAGGGAAGAAATAGATATACTAACCGGCGGGATAAAAAAAATAATAGAGGTTTTTAAATAATGGATTCTGAATTAAGAGAATTGTACCAGCAGGTAATTTTAGATCATAATAAAAGTCCCAGGAATTTCAAGAAACTGGAAAATGCAAATTATAAAGCTGAAGGATATAATCCACTTTGCGGCGATAAAATTACTCTTTACCTTATTGTTGAAGACGGTATAGTAAAAGACGTGGGTTTCCAGGGCTCCGGATGTGCAATCTCAAAAGCTTCCGCATCACTTATGAGTTCTGTGGTTAAAGGAAAGACGAAAGAAGAAGCTGAGGTGATATTTGCAAAATTTCATGACCTTGTTACGGGCAAACTTACAAATGAAGATTCTATTGAAGAACTTGGAAAACTTGCAGTATTTGCAGGCGTAAGAGACTTTCCTGCAAGGGTTAAATGTGCAAGCCTTGCGTGGCATACTTTAATTTCTGCTTTAAAAGATGAACAACATATAGTTTCAACGGAAGATTAAATTATGTTTTTGAAAAAAGAAAAATCAGAATCAGAAAAGGAACATATAAATAAACAGGAATTTGAAGAGAAAATTATACAGGCATTAAAAACCTGTTATGACCCTGAAATACCTGTTGATATATTCGAGCTTGGATTAATATATGAAATTAAAATCGACAATGACGATAATGTAAATATTAAAATGACTTTAACTTCCCCTGCATGCCCTGTTGCAGGCTCTCTCCCGGGTGAAGTGGAAATAAAAATCAAAACTATTCCTGAAGTTAAAAGCGTAAATATTGAATTAGTCTGGAATCCTCCCTGGGATAAGGACATGATGTCTGATGTTGCAAAAGTTGAATTAGGAATGTACTAATTAATTTTGCTCTTAATCATAAATTAAGTCTTGCTGATATTTTAAATTAAATTATAAAAAATAAATTGAAATTATGATGAGAATTTAAAATCAGGATCAACTAAAAACGATTAGATAATCAAATACAATAAGACATAAGATAGGAGAAAACATGCTTAATATAATTTCGCGTTCGCCTATATACGACCAGGACGCAGTACAGCCAATGAGGGATGAACTAGTTGCGGTAGGCTTTGAAGAATTACTTACTTCGACTGATGTTGATAAAGCCCTGAATGTAAAAGATGATAAAACGATTTTGGTTATGATTAATTCCGTATGCGGATGTGCCGCGGGAAGTGCAAGACCGGGTGTTTCACTTGCATTACAAAATAACGTAATACCTGATAAATTTTATTCGGGTTTTGCAGGACAGGAGCGTGATGCTGTTGAAAGAATCAGGCATTATATAGGCAATTACCCGCCTTCCTCTCCAAGTATGGCATTGTTTAAAAACGGGGATCTATTATACTTAATGCCAAGATTTGAAATCGAAGGACGCAATGCCGGGTTTATTGCAGGAGTCCTTCAGAATGTTTTCAATGAATTTTGTCAGGCAGAAGGGCCGTCAATTAGTCCTGAAGATTTTGCACTGGTTATGAATGCTAAAATGTGCGGTTCAAAAATCCCTTTGTTCCGGGGTTAGGTTTTATTTATAAGGATTATTAAAAGCAACGCTTTTTAATTTTTACACATATCTATGGCAGTGCAAAGTTAAAGAGCAAAATAAGAACGATTATTTTAATTGATAAATGAAATTCAGTACACAAGAAGAATACGGTCTAAGATGCCTGCTTCGGATATATAAGTCAAAATCCCCTAACGGCTTAACCATTCCGGAAATAAGCCAGATGGAGGGTTTAACGATTGCAAATACCGGGAAATTGCTGCGGGCATTAAGGCTGGGGGGATTTATTGAAAGTACGCGTGGTCAAACGGGCGGTTATAAATTATCGCATCCTGCAAGTGAGATAATAATTGGCGAGGTTCTTGCCGTACTTGGGGGAAGGTTATTTGAAGCAGATTTTTGCGCCGACCATTCAGGCTCGGAATTAATTTGTGCGCACACAATTGACTGCTCAATCCGCTCTTTGTGGAGAACGGTACAGGTTTTAATAGACGGTGTGCTGGGTAAAGTAACTTTGAAAGATTTAGCCGGGAGCGAGACCGAAGTACGTTCGATAGCTGCAATATTTGCAGCAAGCACGGAAGCAGCATTGCCTAAAGATCACTTTAATTAAAACTTACAGACCCTGTTCGTTAACCTACTCCAGGAAGCCAAACCTGATATTATTTTTTTGTTTTAACTTCCCCCAATGTCTATTTTTGTACCTGAAAATAAATTAAAATACGGGAGTTGTTAAATGATTCATAAATTGGTATTAATCAGGCACGGTGAAAGTACATGGAATAAAGAAAACCGGTTTACCGGGTGGACTGATGTTGATCTTTCAGAGCAGGGCATTAAAGAAGCAAACAGCGCAGGAACGGTGCTTAAAGATAACGGTTACACATTCGATTTAGCTTTTACTTCAGTGCTAAAAAGAGCGATCAGAACTTTGTGGATTACTCTGGACGGGTTGGATTTAATGTGGATCCCTGTTGAACGTTCATGGCGATTAAATGAGAGGCATTATGGAGCTTTACAGGGCTTGAATAAATCGGAAACCGCCGCTAAATTCGGTGAAGATCAGGTTAAAATTTGGAGGAGAAGTTATGATATCCAGCCTCCTTTATTAGAAAAAACCGATCCCCGGTATCCCGGCAGCGATCCAAGATATAAGAGCTTAACGGAAGCTGAACTTCCTCTCACGGAATGCTTAAAAGATACTGTTGCTAGAGTAGTTCCCTACTGGGAACAACGTATTGCTCCTTTGGTTAAATCAGGGAATAAGATTATAATTGCGGCGCATGGCAACAGCTTAAGAGCAATGGTAAAATATCTTGATAAAATACCGGATGATGAAATTGTCGGAGTAAATATACCAACAGGAACTCCGCTTGTTTACGAATTAGATGAAAATCTAAATCCAATAAAACATTATTATCTCGGCGATGCGGAAGAAATTGCAAAAAAAGCACAGGCGGTTGCCAATCAGGGTAAAGCTAAATAATTCTTTATCGGGCGGGATAAATTAGGTTTTATGCCGCCTTTTTCTTTTTATATTTGCCTTGATTTTCATTTTCATTTTGTCAATCTTTTCATAGATATTAAATTAGATAATAATGGGAACCCTCATTAATGATCAAAAAGCTTGAACTAACACTTTTTACGTTATTGTTATTCTTTCCGAAAATAAATTCCCAAACTATTATTGCGAAATATGCAGGTGAATTTTTAGCTATAGGCGTAGGAGGAAGGTCGCTTGGAATGGGTGACGCTTATGTTGCAGTAGCCAATGATGTAACTGCCGGTTACTTTAACCCTGCCGGTTTAGCTCAATTAAACTATCCCGAATTCACCCTTATGCATGAAGAACGTTTCGGCAACCTTGTAAATTACGACTATGCGGCCGTGGCAGTTCCTTATGGAAAAGATATGACTTTCGGATTAAGCATTATAAGACTGGGTGTAGACGGTATTCCCGATACAAGAGGCACCTTAATTGATGAGAATACAGGGCAAGCATCTACTGTTCCGGGCTTTAATATTAATTCACCTTCTGCAGGGTTAAATTACAGCGATATTACGGAATTCAGCGATCAGGACTGGGCGGTTTTCTTATCATTTGCAAAAAAATATTCAGACAGTTTTTATTACGGTGCTAATGTAAAATTGATATATGAAGGCATTGCAGAATACAATGCTTACGGAATTGGATTTGATGTAGGCGCATGGTATACTCCTTTTCAGAATTTTTCTCTTGGTTTAAACCTTCAGGATATAACAACAACGCTTGTTGCGTGGAGTACCGGCACTAACGAATTAATTACTCCTACGGCAAAAATGGGTGCAGCATATAAATTTAATTTTTTGGGCGGACAGATAACACCGGCACTTGATTTTGATGTTAGGTTTGAAGACAGGTCATATGCAGCGGAGTATAACCTGGGCCCTGTTAGTTTTGACATGAATGCCGGATTTGAATACAGCTTTAAAAATTTAGTTATGATCCGTGCAGGTTACAATGAGGTTAAGCAGCTTACATTAGGCGCAGGAATAAGGCTTCCAAGACTAAATATTGATTATTCATTCGCAAAGTTTAATGAATCCGATATAGAAAGCCTCCCTGATACACATAGAATTTCAATAATGGTATCTCTTGATGAACCTAAATTTATGCGAAGCGGGTTTTAACAATAGCCGGGTTATTAAGAAGTTAAGATAATATTTAACCTTAAATATTTTACACGGATTATTATTTAAATTCTTTTTTTGCTACTACATCAAGTAGAGTATTCATCAGTATTTTATTTTCAACAGGTTTTGTTAAAAAAACATCAACTCCCGCATTTATAGCATTATCCCGGTCTTTCTTAAATGCATGGGCTGAAAGGCAAACAACCGGGATTTTTTCATAACCGGGAAGTTTCCGGAGTTCCTGTGTAAGTTCTAGTCCGTTTTTATTTCCGCGGAGTGAAATATCCATCAATATTACATCAAACTTTGTCCCTTTCAAATGTTCATAAAATGATTGTTCGGAATCGCATATTTCAACATCAAAGTTTTTCTTTAAAAACATTTCTAAAAATTTCTGATTTTCAAAATCGTCTTCTGTAACCAACAGTTTGGGTTTTTTCCCATCAGTGGCACTGTTCATGGTTTTGTCTCCTTCCGGTCATTAAAAGTATAATAAAAGGCAATAAATCCTCATCTTCATAATTTTATTAAATCTACTTTCATAATTTCAGAATACTTTTAACTTAAAGCAAGTGCCGGATAGTTTTATTTTTTCGGTAATTTAATTAGGAATGAAAAAACAATTATTTAGTCTTAAACAAAAGCCCGGGATCGCTTTCTTTATATATACAAAAGAAAGCCCCTATCAATATCTGTAAGGATATAGCAATTTCGAAAAAAGAGGTTGCACTGGCTGAACCTGTAATATAGCCGGGTAATTTTGTAACCCGTATCAGTTTATAAAGTATTTTTGACCTATCTGCCCGATAGGAACAATAATCCAAACTGTGAAGCTTAAAATAAGTCAGGCAGCCCGAAAAGTTTCCATGAGATTATTCCTCCCGTGCGGTTAAAAAAAGTCTATTCATATAGAACTAATCCCCGGTTTTAAATTTTATTAAAATATTTAATTTAATTTCAAAATCCTTATGATTTAATGTAAGCCTTAAATAAAATAAATAATACTTTTTCAAGAATCGGCATAAATATTTTTAAGTTTAATCAAAATTCGCGGGTCATCATCCCTAAATATACAGAAGAAAATACCGATTAGAATTTCGAAAATCGTTGTAGTAATAAGATAATAACCGGCATTGGCAAAACCAGTAATTAAACCAAAGTATTTTGTTGTAGCAGTAATTTCATAAAATATTAAACAGCCCAAAAACAAACTAAAATTGTTTTCTTTAACAAATTTAATAATAAAATTCTGAAGAAATTTAAGTAGAAATAGAAAATGAAATAAACTTAAAATTGCAAGTTCATGTTTATACGTTAATCCATGCACTTCACTTGTAATTGTAACAATACATAGAATCAAAATAATAATAGCTGATAAAGAAGAGATTTTTTTTTCTTGTACAGAAATTAATCGTAGCATAGCTGAACTGATATAAAAAAAATTCGTTGCAAAATATGATTTGATAGGATAAGGGGAAAAAAAGGTGATATTTGCTATTATATCACCTGAGATAAGAATGAGAAAAAATA
>Ga0181520_10008925_pt1 | contig 14054 bp, 9 predicted proteins | sample PEATcosm2014_Bin_29_FD_132451 | JGI IMG/M metagenome (GOLD analysis project Ga0181520, IMG submission 132451) | Peatland microbial communities from MTU Mesocosm Facility, Houghton, MI, USA - PEATcosm2014_Bin02_30_metaG | ecosystem: Environmental > Terrestrial > Soil > Wetlands > Peat | place... | reverse complement strand
GGACGGAAACGGCCCTAACTACCGGCCCTGAACCGGACGCTGAAGCATCCGGCTGAGGGGCGCTTCGCGCCGAGCGTCCTTGCGGACGCAACGGCAACGGCTTACCCAGAGCACGCGGCTACCCCCCTCGCCAAGACCAGTTCATGGCATCTACCCACACACATTGAGGAAGAGCCCTTCCGCCGGCACAGAGGAGAACGCCCGAGCGTGGGCCAAATAGACGCTCGACTGCGGCCCGTCAGCGGACCGCCTCAACCATTCCTTCCAGGAACAGGTCCACCGCCATGCGATTCTTCGTGCTGCCCTTGCTGGTCGTCTGTGTGGCATTTACTAGCGCCGCCCACGCTACGGTCCGCATGACCGACAACCCTACCGGCTGCACCGTGGTCACGAACAGCTACCGCCTTGCGGTCGATGTCACCCACACGCCGATGCTGCGGCTGACGACCCCCGACGGGAAGGCGCAATTGGCGACGCTCGGCTCGGTCTGGCTCGAGCAGAACGGGCGTCGATTCAGCCTTGCTGCAGACCCCGCGCCGCATTTCCATCCCTTGCGGTCAGGGTCGTATCTGGTCGAGCTGCACATCGAGAACATGATCCTCCGCGATGGAACAGGCGACTGGCCTGGAATCGCCGAGCTAAGTCTGTACTGCCACGAGGATCGCGTCTACATGGTCGTGGCCTTCCTGTGCCAGGAAAAGGAATGGGTCAACCGGGGGCTGTACGTCTATCGTGCGGCGGAGGGGCACCGTGCCTGTCCGGCGGAGACGCCGACGGCTTGCGGCCTTGAGCTGACCGGACTGGCGGGGGGCGCGCGCCTGGTGGATGGCGGAGCGGTGGCGCCGGGGGCGCGAACTCTGGCATTGCGGGGGACGATCCCGGCGGGACAGACGTCGCCCACGCTGCGGGACAACGCCGCCACCTTCGCCTGTCGCCCCACGGACACGCCCTGGCAGCCGGGATCGGCGCACGAGGTCGGCGGAATGCTCGCCGTGGCGGCGTCGGAGACGCAGGCGCGGGCAGCGCTGGACGACGAAGCTCATCCGCTCCCTGCCGAGGCTTTCACGATGACGATGGGCCAGTGCGTCGGCTATGCCCCGGAGCGCGGGGTCTACGCCCTGACCGCGCAGACCTCAGGCACCCCCGACCCGCCGCGAAGCCTGCGCGCGGGCACGCGCTATACCCTCCAGGGCGACGGGCGAGCGCGCACGATCCTCGTGGACCAGCGCGACCCGTGGGGCGGAATCTCGGGCGGCATCCTGCGAGACGGCGCGGGCGAGCCCCTGCCGGTGGTCATCCAATTCGGCCTCAACTACCCGGAACTCAACGCCGAGGCCGGAGAGCCGGGCTGGGCGACGCTGACCTACCCGCTCACCTTGCGTCCGAACGAGCGGCGGGAGATCCGCGGCGAGCATCTCTACCGCGCGCTCGCCGACCGCGAGGTGATTTACCTCAACAGCCTCGAGGACATCGGCGACCCGCTGCTCTTGCAGACCACGGTCGGGCGGTCTGAGGCGCATACCCTCACAACCGGCCCGTATCCAGGGAAGCTCACGCCCGGCAACGAGCTGCGCATCAATGATTTCCGGCGGATCTACAGCCAGCTCCGCTCGCGGTCGGCGTCGGCGATCCTGCCCACTTTCTTCGGCTACTGGGACGCGAACGGCGACTATCAGGGGCTGATGCCGGGATACGTGACGATGCGGGAGACCTCGCCATTTCTTGCCGAGTACACGATAGACGCCGCAACCCGCGATGGCGCCGTGACGGGCACGCTGCGCACTTGGGAAGCCCCGCACGACGACATGACGCGGGTCTTCACCGAGGTCTCGCTGAAGGTGAATCGCCCGGTGCGGCTCGATCCGAAGCACGAGGCCCCGCTGTTCTTCCTGCGCCACCACGCCTTCAATCCGATGGCGTTCATGCGCTTCGCTTACACGCAGGCCGACGGTTCGACGCACGAGGGCGAGCTGACATACGCGCGAACCGTGGTCGCGAACCGGGCGCCGCTGGGCCCGCTGCCTCTCGGATGTCTGTACCGGGCCGGCAATGAACTTGAGAACCACATCGCCTGCAGCGACATCACCGGCAACTCCGGTTTCGTAGTCCTCGACTGGGACGTGCGCTTCGGCGCGCAGGCCATCAAGCCCGGCTGCTACGCCTTCTGCACCGGCGCGGGCGATGTCCCCGATGGCGACTACGCGCGCGACCTCGCGGTCGTCCCCACCGAGCCGATCTCGGAGATACCGGCCGGGAACGTCATCCACTACCGGGCCGTGCAGATGGTGTACGGCGATAACTCGTCGGACTACAAGACGATGGAGCGCGAGCGGTCGATGTGGGCGCTGAAGCCGCTGCGAGCGACCGCGCAAACCGGCTCGGTCGTCAGCTCCGATCCGCCGGAGTTCCGGGCGGCCGGCGGGAGAGTCGAGGCGGAGATCACCGGCGGAGGCAACTGGATCCCGGTCCGCGTTCGCGGCATGAGGCCCGGCATGCGCCTGCATGTCCGCCAGGCCGATTCCGCGGGAGACCGCGAGTTAGGCCCTGGCGCGCCTGACGAGCCGTGGTACAACGCCTGGCCGGACGCGAACGGCGCGTGCGGCTTCACGTTCCTGGTGAAGACTCCCGGGGATGGCGGGCCGATGAGGCTGACGGTGTGGCAGTAAGCGCGTGGGCGATGGCGGGCGACGGAGGGGAGTGGCTGTTTCGACCACGAAGACTCGAAGACACGAAACGGCAAGAACGGCAGGTTTCAGGTTTTGGGAACGGCAGGAACGACACTACGGCCGGGCCGTTGCCGTCTAGTGCCCTCGAGTCTTCGTGGTCGAAACCGTCTCTTGCCCAGGCGTCAAGCACGGGTCATCCTCCCCACCGTCAGGAGGACCGGATACCCCCTCATCTCGCCTTCCGCCGTCGGGCGCACGATGGTGTGAGCGACTGCGACGCGAACATCGACCAAGCCGGCAGCGGCATACATGCCCTGCATCTGCTCGGCGCTGAAGCCGAGATGATAGACCCCCTTCATGTCGGGGTGGAAGCTCCCGTCCTCGGCGTCGAGGTCTGCGAGGCACAGATGCCCGCCCGGTTCGAGCGCTGCCGCTAAAGTGGCGATAAGCGCCTGCGGGTCCTCGATGTGATGCAGCGCCATGCTGCTGAAGATCAGGTCGAATCGGCGGTCGAGGGGTTCGTGCGTGATGTCCAGGCACGACGCCTCCACGTTCGCGATTCCGGCAGCGCTGAGCTTCCCCGCGAGAGCCGCGATCATCTGCGGCGAGAAGTCCACCGCAAGGATGTGGGCGACATACGGCTGCAGCGCGAGGCTCACCAACCCCGTGCCGCAGCCGAAGTCCATCGCCTGCATGTCAGGATCGAGCGGCGCCGCGCGCCGGATGGCCTCGGAGACAGCTAGAGCGATCGCTCGCCGCGCGGGCACCTCGTCCCACGTCGCGGCGGCTTTGTTGAAACGGTCAAGTGCGTCGTTTGCCATGAAAGGCTCCGTGACGTATTCCAAACACTTACGGGGAAACCGTACAGACGCTCGCCGAATGGCACGCGGAGGGCGAGACGCCTGAGTTCAGGCCGCCGATGCAGTCTCCTGCAACGCCGAACAGGGGACGAGCAGTATGTTGAGGCCTTCCTGCTCATCCATCTCTTCCTCCAGGTCAGCCAGCACGGCGTAGTACAGATCGGTTCGTGGGAACGGCTGCGCCGGGCGCACGGGTACATACCACCAGGCACCGTCGCGCCGGATCCCCGCCCCGTCGACTTGCAGCCCCACGTCAGCAAAGCGTGCGCTGGTGGCGTAACGGCGAACAACGTCGGCGATCTCCTGCTTCTTCATTCGTTCACCCTCAGTTCTCGAAACACTGCGCTGGCGACACGGCAAGACATCGTGGCGGTCTGCTCATCTACAGATGCCTGGGGCCGGTAGTCCGCGTCCTCGCGCAGTTTGTACAGCAGGCGCAGGTTGGTGTTGATGCTCCTTCGGGTCTGCGGAGGTAGATGGCAGAGACGCTCTCGCACGTACCTCGGCAGCTCGCCGTGAGCCGGGTTCCGCCAGCCGTGCCGAAAGGACTGCTTCGGGTTCCGCGCGACGATCTCAGCGGTCACTGCCGAGTAGGCCGCATAGTAGGCACGGCTGGCGCTGCTGCGCCACAGCCTCTTCCCGTGCAGAGTCTTCGCCGCCTTCAGGCTATCTATACCCAATTCTTGCCAACTTGACATGGTCTGATCCCCGCTTCATGGAGTGCGTCCCAACAGACCAGCCGTCCCCTACCTCCCCATCCTCTTCCCGCGCTCGATGAAGTGCTTCATCGTCTCGTAGTTGACCTCAGGCGGCTCGGAGTGATCCGAGTGCACGATGTACCCGCCGCCACCGTTCACCACCGGCAGGATCTTCTTGTCCATCTCCTCGTCGAGGGCCTTCAGATCGTTGCTGATGAGGCAGCGCACGTCAACGCCGCCGAAGAAAGCGATCTTGTCGCCGAAGCGGTTGAAGAGCGTCGGCAAGTCCATGCCCGCCTTGACTTCCATCGCCTGGATGCAGTCCATGCCGGCCTGGATCATCCCCGGCATGAGCGGCTCGACATACCCGCACGAGTGCACGAGCACCTTGCAGCCGTTCGCATGGGCGAAGTCGAAGAGCCGCTTGTGGCCCGGCATGAGGATCTCCTCATACATCGCCGGCGACATGAACGGGCGGTTCTTGAAGCCCATGTCCTCGTAGAAGAAGAACCCATCGGGCTTGCCCTCTTCGGCGAACAGTATCTCCAGGTGGTTGATCGTCATGTCCGTGAGGGTCTGGACCATGTCCTTGATCCAGTCCGGGTCGAGCGCCATGCCCATCAGCATGTACTCGTGCCCGCAGATCGGGTGCATCTGCTCGAACGGCGCGACGCCGCCCCAGCAGTAGAACCGTTCCTTCTCCGCCGCATATTTCTTCGCGTCGCGGTAGCCCTCGAACGGGATGCGCCGGCGGTCCACATCGACCAGGAAGGGCTTAATGTGCTCTTCCCACCCCTTGCGGTCCTTGACGGTGAAGTCCACGTGCTCGGGCGTGCTGTCGTGCAGCTTGTGCCGCCGCAGCTTCGCGCCGTTGCCGTCGAGCTGCAGGATCGTTTCGTCATCCTCTTCGAGCGTCACCGGCTGGAAGTCGAGGTCGGCGGTGGAGTTCAGCCAGCCGCCGGCGCGGTAGTCCTGGCCGAAATGCTCGGCTACGTCCTCATCGGGCTTGATGTGGCCCTCGCTGACCCACCGCTGGACCGTGGCTCCCCACGGGCTGACGGCGACCGGATTGAGGTCCACGGGCTTGCGTGCCAGGGCATTGGCGAAGCGTTCGATACTGGTCATGGACATGGGTAGGGGTCTCCTTGGTTGGGTTGATGCCTGATGAATGGTTCTATCTTCGGAACGCGAGTGTTCTGATATGTGGTTTGCCAAGGACGGCGGTTTGACCACAAAGTCACGAGAACACGAAACTTCAACGGCGCAATTCCGGCCGTTCCTCGTGACTTCGTGTCTTAGTGGTTAATGCCTTCACCACATCCCGCACCACATAGTAATCCGTCTCCAGATCGCCCGTCGGGCAAAGCGCCCTCACCGCCTGCTCGGCGCTTCCCGCCCAGCGGATGATCTTGCGGAACTTGCTGGCCGCGAACTCATAACAGTTCCCGTGCCCGCCGGCCATGATGTCCGGGCGCCAGTCCAGCGCCAGCCGAGCGCTGGGGATATAGCCCTCCGCGAAGCGGCTGTTGTTATAGGCGCAGAAGCCGCCGGTCCCGTTCCAGCGCGAGGACGGGACGAACGAGTCCCCGGCGAAGAACACGCGCTTACCGTCGATGCTCGCCATGAACGCGCAATGCCCCCACGTCTGGCCGGGCCAGTGCGCGATGTGGAAAGCGTACTCGTTCCACTGCCACTCACCGCTGTCAGGCCACAGGTGATCGGCCTTGATCGGCATGTCGAGAAGCCACGGCAGGAACGCTTTCGCGGGCTTCTTCCACGGCTCGGCGATGGTCGGGTGCAGCCAGGCCTTTGCGCCGTAGCGCTCCTGCAGATACGGGATGGCGTCGCAATGGTCGTAATGATAATGGCTCACCACCATCGCTGTCGGCTGGACGGCCTGCCCTCGCTCGGCCAACTCCGCGAGGAGCGCCTCCAGCGCCGGCATGTCGCCCATCTGCGGGTCGACGACCAGCCCCTCGTCGCTTGCGGACATCAGAAGATACCCGTTCCCGCCGAACTGGTACAGGCTGGGCAGATACCGCAGCGCCCCGCAGGCCATCGTCTCCATCGGGCGCAGATACCGGTCATTCTCGCCCGGGCTGATCTGGCCCTTCGCGCGATAGAAGTCGAGCAGCCGCCCCGACAGCGCCGGCAGCATCGCCCGCGGCCGGTCCGCGACCACGGGGCCGTGTGAGGGGCAAAGCAGATCGACCCCCGCGCCCAACAGCCGCTCGACGCCCTCCCAGGCCGCCAGCGCCCCGCTGCCGGTCCAATGGTCCCATTCGAGATGGAACGGCTGCCAAACCGTCGCGTCGGCATGGGCGGCATCGCCGCAGAAGACGACCTGCCGGCCATCGTGGTCGATGACGAGCGAGCACGCATTCGGCCCGTGCCCCGGCGTGTGGATCGCGCGAATGCGCCGTCCCGCCCAGAAGAAGTGCACATCGCCGGCGATGTCGTAGGTGATGCCGGGGATGCGCTCTTTCGGCGGCATGTAGCTTGCCGGGCACCCGTCGCCCAGCCACGGGGCAGGCTTGATAGCGTCGGCCCTCGCCGGGTCGAGGAACGTCTCCTCGCCTGCCGGTGCATGGATCGCGAACGGCCACTCAGGCTTCTTTGCCAGCCCCGCGCACTGGTCGCCGTGGTGGTGAGTGAGAATCACCGTATCGAGCCGCTTGACGCCGATGGCCGTCAGGTTCGCCAGCCAAGCGCCGCTGCCGAAGTCGATGGCCAATGCGCGGTCGCCGTCGGTGACCACATAGACGTTGCAGGTATCCTCGAACCGCCATAAACCGGGCAGCAGTTCGCAGCATGCGATCTTCATCATGGATAGACCCTGGAAGCGACCGCCTCTCATGTAGCAGACGCGGAGCCGTTTGCTGTTCTCCCCCTCTCCACCCTGTGGCGAGGGGGCCGGGGGGTGAGGTTCGCCGTCCCCGCCGCGATACCTCGCGCCTCATCGCCTGTGTGGGCGCAGCCGGAACCAAAGGTACCTGTCTATCGACTGTTTCCTCAGACCATGTGGTAGCGCGATTTATCGCGCCAGATGCGGGCCGAACTGCCCTCCGCCCATTGCGCCGTCAGTTGCGAGCAAGCACTCCGTCGAAGTCGAGGCGTTGGTAACTATACGACGTGATCCGCGCGATAGATCGCGCTGCCACATGGTCTGAAAAAAGTGTCGCTAAACACATACAACCAAAGCAGGGATTGGCCACCAAGTCACAAGAGCACTAAACGGCAACGGCGCCCGCCGTCGATCCTCGCCGTGCCGTTTCGTGCTTTCGAGTCTTCGTGGTCAAAGCCGTCGGTCCGCAAACGCAAACCGAACTCTGCGTACTACCCGCTCTCAAACACTCTCGCACAAGCGCCATCCGGCGCCAGCCGCATCCGTATCTCCCCGCCCGGCCCCGGCGGTCCGACCGGCGGCGTTCCGTCCCCCTCGAACAGCAGCTTCCACTTCGCCGCCGGCCCTGCGGGGCTCAGCCGCACCTCGGCCGCCTCCGCGCCGTTGCTCACCACGACCACGTACCGCTTGCCCCCGGCCTTCTTCTCCCGCGCCACCACCGGCGCATTCGCGGGTTCGACCTTCACCGGCTGCCACGGCCCCGGCGCGAGGATCACCGGCTCCATCGCGGTAAGCTCCGCATTCAGCGCCCGCGTATAGGACCATAGCTCCGGGTCGCGGGCGAGGCATCCTGCCGGCTCGCCGTCATAATAGGAGTAGTACGCGAAGAACTTGAACCCGTGGATGATGTGCAAGTACGCCATCGCCCGCAGCTCGTCCGGCGTCGGCATCCGCTCGTGGCTCATGTCGCCGACGTAGGTCTGCAGCCACGACCCCAGCGGCATCTTGCCGATCAGCTTCGTGTCGCTGGTGTTGAACCACACTTGGAAAGCCGCCAGCGTCTGACCGGGGATCGGGTACATGTCGTAGGACCAGATGTCCGTGCTGTCCAGGTAGTCCATCGCCCGGTTCGGCTGGCAGAGGTTCACCCACAGGATGTGCTTCCCGTCGATCCGCCGGATGAGGTCCGCCGCAGCCTTGACCCTGTCGGGCGCGATGCCGCAGCCGTCCGGCTCGTCGAACAGGTCCCAGCCGAACAGCGCCGGGTGGTCCTTCACCTCGCGCACGACCCGCTCCAGGTGCGCCAGGTCCATCGCCCCGTCGTGTACCAGGTAGTGGTTGTTGAACAGGGCGGCCATGCAGTACAGCCCGTTCTTCTGGGCGTCATCAAGGCACTGCTTGATGCTCGGAAGCGGGTCGGGATCACCACCCGCAGCCGCGACCAGCCGAAAGCCGTGGTTTGCGGTGTTCGCGTCGATCCCCGCGTGTCCGAGATACAGCGGAAGAAAGGGCTTCCCGTTCAAGAGGATCGTGTCGCCAACGGCCTTCGTCTCGCGCACCGGCTGCCACTTGGGCGAGGGGACGGGGTTGTACTTGATGAACTCGCGGTCGTCGCTCAGCATCGTTTGGCCCTGGAAGGTAGGCTCTGTCAGCACCCGATAGCGCCCGACCGGCAGACGCGAGATGTCGATGGCGGCCTCGACCTTCTCTTTTGCCGGTACCGTAAAGGCTGCGAGTTCCTTGAGTGGCACGCGGTCCGAGATGGGCGGGTGCAAGCCCCCCGCAAACAGCGTCACGCGGGCCCCCATCTTCGCCAACGCCTCCGGTGTCGCAGTGAAACGCCCGGTCCACGTCATAACCTTCGCATTGGCGGGATAGGCGTACTCGTCGAGGCTAGCCGAGGCTGGCGAGGGCACCGTGACCTCCCAGCCCGAAGTGTCGCGCATCAGGTTGGGGAACTCGAACGTCACACCGAAGCCCATGTGGCCCGCTCTGTCCACCGGCAGCGGGATAGTCACCTCACGCGTCTCGCCCGGCTTCAGGCTGACTGGCGTGTTGGTGATGGGGCCGGCGTGGAACCCGTCGTAGTCCTGAAAAACGCGGACGGTCAGGGACTGTTCCTTCGCGGCGGTCGACCTGAGCACCAGCGTCAAGGGCACGCGACCAATGGCCGGTATCCCGAGCGCGGCGCTCTGCCACTCCAAGCCGGGAACGCGCTGGGCACGCTCGCCGGTGACCGGAGCTGACGCCACCATCCGCGTGCTTCCGTCCGCCTGCTTCACCGCCAGCGGGGGCCACGGCGTCGTGTAGGAGACGAAGTCCTGATCCTTGTCATCCGGCGCGAAGCCCGGCTGGTTGGTCAGCAAGATCACGTCGATATACGGCCACTGGGTCGTATCGGGGCTGCCTTGCAGGCGCAGCACGTGATCGCCGGGGCCGGTCACCACGCCCACCTCATCCGACCACTTCAGGGCCGTGCCCTGCTTGCGGTGGGCGATGAGGCCGAGTTCCTTGCCATCCCAAAGCACATGCGTCTTCGTCAGCGCCGATAGCGCCAGACACCGTACGAACAGGTGATATTCCCCCGGCCCGAGGCCTTTCACGTCGTACTCGACGAACCCGTTCTCAGGGCTTCCGAACACGACCACCTTGCCGCCGGAGGGGTGCCCCATCCACCCCGTGAAGCCCTCGTCTCGCAGTCCCGCGCCCTCGGAGCGATCGAACTTCTCGCCTTCGATGTAGCGGTACTCGAAATCGGCGAAGACCACCCCAACGGACACGCACAGGCTGACCAGGATCGCAGCTAGTCTCGGCATGATAAGCCTCTCGCTCCGCATTCGGACGGTGCTCACGACAGTGTTCGTTCACCCGGCGCTTTTCGGCGCTTCGACCGCACGAACCTTCACGAGCGGGTTCCTCCTCGACGTGGGTGGGCAGGTGCCGTTGGCTGGTGCCGCCCCGCAACGAAGACGCCGCATGAGGCGGCCCCGCCGGCCGTTGCCGTTGCCGTAGTCGTTGTCGTTGCCGTAGTCGTTGCCGTTCCCCCCTTCCCTGCGCCGACCGCAGGTCGGCAGAGGGAAGGGGGGCAGGGGGGATAGGGGGCCGGGGGGCTGAGGTGCCGTACGCAGGTCCCTCCTCCGTCAACAGGGAATTCCCCGCCATGCGATACTCTACCCTGACCCGCACTGTCCCGGTCCTGTTCGCACTGTCCCTGCTTCTTCCAGTCTTCGCCAACTACGACATCAACCGCGATCGCACCGCTGAGATCCGCTGGGTGCGCGATATCGGCCTCGACCGCGCCCCCGCCGGGAAGAGCCGCGGCCTCGTGGTCGTCATCGTCGAGCCGCGCCTTCTGCGGGGCGTCTCAGCCACCTCGGACCCGGCTCCGAGCGACCTTCTCGCCGCACTGCGCCAGTATGCGGTAGACCTCTCCCGCGAGAATTGGGCCGTCCGCGCCGTCGCCATGCAAGTCTACGACGGGCCGATCCATCAGGACGGCCGCACGCTGCTGGCCATGCGCGAATACCTGCGCGCGGTCCGACGCGCCGCCCCCGATCTCGCCGGCGTCGTCATCGTAGGCGACTTCCCCGAGGGCTATCTTGTGCGTCAGTACAACTGGCGGCAGCAGGGCCCGACGGTGCTCCACGACGGCCAGCCGAACAGGGAGGACTTCGGGGGCAAGGAGGTCTGCCGCTTGCGCTCGCGGGCCGAGGTCGTCGGCGCGCGTTTCGACCTCCCGCTGGCCGATCTCGACGGCCACTGGGAGGCGATCTACCACCAGGCCCCCGAGGACGTGCCCTCGATCGTGGCCGTCTACCCCGACCGCGTCCTCCCCAAGGGCCTGTCATCCGAGAGCGAGACACTCCCCGGCGGCCCGACGAAGCATTACGAACTTGGCTCCGACCGCTTCGAGGACTTCTTCTTCGTCAATGACGGCAAGTTCGAGATCAAGAAGCTCCCCGACGGCGGCATCGACCTCAAGCTCCTCGATGCGCGGAAGAACGACGAGGTCGGTCCTGCCGATCTCGAGCGCCCCAATGCGATGTCGGTGCCGCAGATCCTCGTGTCCCGCATCAATGCGAAGCACGCCGCCATAGTCCCGCGGCACGACATCCACGGCGTCAAGGGCGAAGGCCTGCTCGACGCGCGGGGCATCCCGCAGACCGTCACCTTCGCCGACGCAAAGAGCACCCCGCGCGGCCAGGACGTGTGGGAGTTCGATCCGCGATTCGAGCAGCGCCTGCTTATCGAGTTCTTCTCCCGCGACCATCGCTACCGCCTGGGGGCTTTCCGCCGGGACATGAAGCCCGCGTCGATCCAGTACGGCCTGTGGAGCTTCATGGACGACTTCCGCGCCTCGCGACCTGAATGGAAAGGCTTCACCGACAAAGCCTACGACCTGCAGGGCGATGACGCGACGCTGGCGGGGTGCGTGGACTGGCTGAAGCGGCCGGCGATTCTGCGGGGGATTTCGGCGCACAGCGACCCGTGGGGATCGGCGCTCAAGGAGTCGCCGGTGAAGCCTCTGGAGGCGGCATGTGGGGGTCAAGTATGGGCCTGGCGCAAGGTCGACAACAAGCTCGTGCCCACCCTCGGCGACTGGGGCAAGCTCGACTTCCCCGTCCTGCGCACGATCTATGAGAACAAGATTCTGCCCGACACCGCGAACCTCTTCCTGCACTCCGGCTGCGAGATTACCTCACCCGAAGCCGCAGCCAACCAGCCCTACAACGCGCCGGGGTATGCGCACTGGCAAGGGGCCGAATGCCTGATGTTCTACTGCAAAGGCCTGGCGCTCGTGGGCCGGTCGAAGGGCTTCTACGACTTCCCGAACGGCTTCGCGAAGGTCTTCGGCGAGGGCCGCACCTTCGGTGACGCCTGGCGGTACTACTTCCAGATTGAGTCCTCCGAGCCGGACATCGAGAAGGTAGGCGGGGGCATCGGCCGCAAGCGGGCGTATTGGTGGAATCTCCTGGGAGACTGGACCCTCACCCTCAACGCCGCCGAAGGCAGGCACTGGTAGAGAGCCAGACCCAGCGACGCCGCTGCCGTCCCTCGTGAAAGGGGTCTTCCATACATGTCCATCCGCAGCCTGGTCGGCGGCCAGTACCGCCCCATGTTCGATGACGACATCGCGATGATCCACGAAGCGATGTTGGAGCTTCTGTGGGAGGTCGGCGTCCGCGTCGAGCACCGCGAGGCCCTCGAAATCTTCGAGGCCCACGGCTGCCGGGTCGATTTCGACAAGCGCATCGTGCAAATCCCCGAGCATGTCCTCACGCGGGCCCTCGCCACCGCCCCGCGCGAGTTCACCCTCCACGCCAAGACGCCCGAGTTCGACGTGAACGTAAACCTCGACGATGTCTACACTATCGGCGGCTCCTCCGCGTTGGCGGTGCTGGACCTCGACGGCGTCCGACGCAGCGCCACTCATCGCGATCTCATCGACCTCACCCGCCTCCTCGATGCGCTCGAAAACCTGCACATCATGCACGCGCTCGTCGTGCCCCAGGACATCCCCCAGCCCGGCTTCGACCGCCGCCTGTTCGCCACCGTCGTCGCGAACACTCGCCGCAACTACTACAGCCAGGGCCAGGGCGCGCAGAGCATTCGCGAGCAAATCGACATGGCCGCTGTGGTGCAGGGCTCCGTCGAGGCCGTCCGGCGCGCGCCGATCTTCACGATCGTCTGCTGCCTCATCAGCCCGTTGGTTCAAACCGGCGAACGCGTCGAGGAGATCATCGAGTGTGCGAAGTGGGGGATTCCGGTCTACATCGAAGTCGATTCCATGGCTGGCAGCACCACGCCGATCACGGTCGCCGGCACGGTGGTGGAGGAATGCGCGAACGTGCTATGCGGGGTGACTCTCGCGCAACTGGTCAACCCCGGCGCCCCCTGCATCTTCGCCATCGCCTCGGGGATCGCGAACCCGACGAACCTGGACTACTCCGGGGCCGCGCCCGAGACGGCGCTCATCCACGCTGCAACGGCCCAGATGGCGCATTTCTACAAGCTGCCCTTCCAGGGCGGCACCGGCATCGACGCCACCCTCCCCGACGCCCAGGCAGGCTACGAGCGCGCCCTGCAGGTCCTCACCTGCGCCCTCGCCGGGGTGAACTTCATCCACCTGTCGCTGGGGATGATGGAGCAAATGCTGCTCGCCGGCTACGAGCAGTGCGTCATTGACGACGAGATCCTCGGCGCGGCTTTCCGCATCGTCCGTGGCTTCGAGGTGACGCCCGAGGCGATTGCGCTGGATGTGCTCAAGTCCATCGGCCCCGGCGGCAACGTCCTCGCCGAACCGCACACGGTGAAACACCTGCGCCAACAAGTCTGGATACCGAGGGTCACGAACCGCGACCGCTGGGACACCTGGATGTCCCGAGGCGGCCTGGACATGCGCCAGAGGGCGAACGTGCGGGCAAGAGAGATACTCGGAGCCGACCGCGAGCCGATCATCACGCCCGAGCAGGAAGCCGAATTGGAGCGGATGGCGGTTAGCTTCCAGCAGCAGGCGGCGCTGCGGTTGTAGCAGGACGGGTCATAGCGTCGCTGAGATTCTCGGAACCTGTGAGGCAATTGCAAAAGTCTGTAGGAGCACTCTCCAGAGTGCGACCGGACCCCATAGTGTGTCAAAATTGCGTCGATAGAGACGAAAGCATGTCGTTATCGCGGCGTATTAACGGCAATCGCGGTCTGGAGACCGCTCCTGCAGACGACACAGCGACATTTGCAATTACCTGCTGTATCGGTTTTCTGGTCGAGATAAGCAGGAGGGCTCTTCCTCAATGTGTATGGGTAGATGCCGTGAACTGGTCCTGGCGAGGGCGGTAGTCGACCGCTGTGGGTAAGCCGTTGCCGTCGCGTCCGCCAGGACGCCCCGCCCCGCCGCAGGCGGGGAACCTCAGCCGGGCGCTTCAGCGCTCGGTTCTGGGCCGGCAATCAAGGCCGTTTCCGTCCGCAGGACGGGTGGCGGCGCAGCCGC
>Ga0181520_10008924_pt1 | contig 14055 bp, 12 predicted proteins | sample PEATcosm2014_Bin_29_FD_132451 | JGI IMG/M metagenome (GOLD analysis project Ga0181520, IMG submission 132451) | Peatland microbial communities from MTU Mesocosm Facility, Houghton, MI, USA - PEATcosm2014_Bin02_30_metaG | ecosystem: Environmental > Terrestrial > Soil > Wetlands > Peat | place... | reverse complement strand
TACGAATTCGACAGCGCCGACCATGGCGCCGCGCTGTTCAATCTCGAAGCCGAAGGCTTCCGCTACAGCCGCATCGCCAATCCGACGACCGAGATCCTCGAGAAGCGCGTCGCGCTGCTCGAGGGCGGCGCGAGCGCGCTCGCCGTCGCCTCCGGCCAGGCCGCGCTCGCCTACGCCTTCCTGACGCTCGCCGACCACGGCGGCTCAATCGTCGCGCCGCCGACGCTGTACGGCACGACCCACACATTGCTCGCCCACACCTTGCGCCACAACGGGATCGAGGCGCGCTTCGCCAGAAGCGAACGCGCCGAGGACCTCGCGCCGCTGATCGACGAAACGACGCGGGCATTGTTCTGCGAGTCGATCGGCAATCCGGCCGGCAACGTCTGCGACATCGGCGCCCTCGCCGCGCTCGCGCATGCCCGCGGCGTGCCGCTGATCGTCGACAACACCGTGGCGACGCCGATCCTGTTGCAGCCGATCGCGCACGGCGCCGACATCGTCGTCCATTCGCTGACCAAGTTCATGGGCGGCCACGGCGTGGCGATGGGCGGCGCGATCGTCGACGCCGGCCGCTTCGATTGGCGCGCCCAGGCGAAGCGCTACCCCCAGTTCACCGAACCAGACGAATCCTATCACGGCCTCATCTACGTCGACCGCTTCGGCCGCGACGCGTTTCTCGCCCGCGCGCGCAGCGTCTATCAGCGCACGACCGGCGCGGTTCTGGCGCCGATGAGCGCCTTCCTGCTGCTGCAAGGCATCGAAACGCTGCCGCTGCGCATCGAGCGCCACGTCGCCAACGGTCACGCTGTCGCCGAATGGTTGAGCGCCGACCCGCGCATCGCCTGGATCGACTACGCCGGCCTGCCCGACAGCCCCTATTTCGCGCTGGCGCAGAAATACCTCGGCGGACGCGCCGCTTCGCTGCTGACCTTCGGCGTCGTCGGCGGGCTCGAACCGGCGAAGCGCTTCTACGACGCGCTCAAGCTGGTCAAACGGCTGGTCAACATCGGCGATGCGCGATCGCTTTGCTGCCACCCCGCCTCGACCACCCATCGGCAGATGACCGCCGCGGAGCAGCTCAAGGCGGGCGTGCGGCCTGAGACGGTGCGCATCAGCGTTGGCCTCGAACACATCGACGACATCCTCGAGGACCTCGATCAAGCGCTCGCCGTCGCCGGCGCGCGGCGCGCTGCAGGATAGGGCTCGCGATGGCGCTGACGATCGAACGCTCCGCCCCGACCCCGACCGGCCAAGCGCCGGGTGAACGCGACGCGCGCCTCGGCGGGTTCGCTGATCATAGCTGGCGCACGATCACGATCGGGCTGGTCAACAACATGCCGGACTCGGCAGTCGCAGCGACGCAGCGCCAGTTCACGCGGTTGCTCGAAGACGCGAGCGGCGAGCTCGACGTCCGGCTCAGCCTGTTCGCGCTCGAATCGACGCCGCGCGCCGCCGAAGCGCGTCGCGCCATGGCCGAGGACTACGCCCCCGCCCGCGCGCTGAAGACCGCGCGTCTCGATGCGCTTGTCGTCACCGGCGCCGAGCCGTGCGCCGCAGACCTGCGCGACGAGCCGTTCTGGGAAGAGCTCGGGCTCGTCCTCGACTGGGCGGCCGAGAACACGATCTCGTCGCTGCTGTCGTGTCTCGCCGCCCATGCCGAGGTGCTGCGCAGCGACGGCGTCGCGCGCCGGCCGCTCGCCGGCAAGCGCGCCGGCGTCTACGCCTTCGACGTCGTCGTCGACCACGAATTGGTTCGCGGGCTCGAACCGCGCTACCGCGCCCCGCACTCGCGCTGGAACGATCTCGACGAGGCGAAGCTCGTCGAAAAGGGCTATCGGGTGCTGGCGCGCTCGCCCGAATGCGGCGTCGACCTGTTCGTCCGCAAGGCGCGCAGCCTGCTGGTCTTCCTGCAAGGCCATCCGGAATACGAAGCCGACACGCTGGCGCGTGAGCACCGCCGCGACCTGTTGCGCTTTCTGCGCGGCGAGGCGACTTCGGCGCCGAACCCGCCCGCGAACTACTACCCGCCCGAGGCCGCCGCCGCAGTCGCCACATTCGCCCGCCACGCGATGGCGGCGCCCGAAGCCGCCGTCGCGGCCGGCTTCCCGGTCTCGGCCCTGTCGCTCGACGACGAGCCTTGGCGCCAGGCGGGCGTCCAGCTCGTTCACAACTGGCTCGGCCTGGTGGCGCGGCGCAAGGCGGCGCGCAACGCCGCGACGTTTGCAGTCGCCCGCTGGGGCGGCTAGAAGGGCGGCCCGCAATGGCTTATGTCGAAAGTCCACAACGCGATGACGAAGATACGCGCATGACCTCGCCGTCGAACAGCGGCGAGTCCGCCGTCTTTCGTCAGGCGATGCGCGAATTCGCCGCCGGCGTTTCAATCGTCGCCTGCGGCGCCGGCGACGGGCGGTCGGGCTGCACCGTCACGGCGCTGACATCGCTGTCGCTCGCGCCGCCGACCTTGCTGATTTGCCTCAGCCTCGAAGCCCAGACGCTCAAACGCCTCAGAGAGACCGGCGCCTTCTCCGTCAATCTGCTGGGCGCGCGCCATCGCGAGCTCGCCGACCGCTTCGCCAGTCGGATGGGCGAGCGCGGCGCGGCGCGCTTCGCCGTCGGCCGTTGGACGACGCTCGCCACCGGATCGCCGCTGCTCGCCGACGCGCTGGCGGCGATCGACTGCCGGGTCGAAGAGATCCTCGAACGCCACACGCACGCGATCGTCATTGGCGCCGTCGTCGCTGTTCAGCGCGGCGAGGGTGGCGCGGCGCTCGCCCATTGGCGCGGCCAATACGAGACGCTGGAATGACGGCCGCCGCGCCGCGGCCGAGCGCCGCGACGCCCGCCCGCGCCTGGCTCAAGGCGTTGGAGACGACGGCCGAGGCGACGCGCGATCCCACTCGCACCCTGGCGCGCGCCGCCGGCGAATGGGCGGCCGCCTACGGCGACGCGCCCGCCGTGCTCAGCAATGTCGAACGCTTCAGCTTCCGCGCGCTCGCCGAGCGCGCCAATTGCTATTCGCGCTGGGCGCTCGCCGCCGGGCTCGCCAAGGGCGATGTCGTCGCGCTGATGATGGGCGCGCGGCCCGAGTATTTCGCGCTGTGGCTCGGCTTGACCCAGGTTGGCGTCGTCGTCGCGCTGCTCAACGTCAATCTGAGCGGGGCGGCGCTCGCTCACTGCGTCAGGGTCTCCGGCGCGCGAACCGCGATCGTCGAAACGCCGTTCGCCGCGACCAGCGACGAAGCCTTCGCCGACCTGCCTCTCGAAGTCTGGCGGCATGGCGGCGAAGACCAAGCACAACGTGTCGACGCTGAGCTGTCGACGTTCGGCGGCGCGCCGCTCGACGAAAGCGAACGGCGTGCGACGACGCTTGCCGACCGTGCGCTGCTGATCTTCACCTCCGGCACCACGGGACTGCCGAAGGCCGCCGCCGTCAGCCATCATCGCGTCGTCGCCTGGAGCCATTGGTTCGCCGGCCTCGCCGACATGCGCGCCGATGACCGCATGTACGATTGCCTGCCGCTCTACCACAGCGTCGGCGGCGTCGCGGCGCTCCCTGCGGCGTTGGTCAACGGCGGGTCAGTCGTGATCGCCGAAAAGTTCTCGGCCAGCCGCTTCTGGAGCGACGTCGCGCGCTGGGACTGCACGATCTTTCAGTACATCGGCGAACTCTGCCGCTACCTCGTCGCCGCGCCGCCGTCGCCCCACGAGCGGCGCCATCGACTGCGGCTCGCCTGCGGCAACGGGCTTTCCGCTGACGTGTGGCGCGCTTTCGCCGAGCGCTTCGGCTTGGCCCAGATCCTCGAATTCTACGCCTCCACGGAAGGCAACCTGACGCTCTACAACGTCGAGGGCAGGGTCGGCGCCGTCGGCCGCCAGCCGCCGTTCCTCGCTGCGCGCGACGCCGTCGCGTTGGCGCGCTTCGACTACGAGAAAGAAGCGCCGCAGCGCGGACCCGACGGCTTCTGCGTTCGCTGCGGCGTCGACGAGGTCGGCGAAGCGCTCGGCCGTATCGGCCTCGAGGCCGGCCAGCGCTTCGAGGGCTACACCGCTCTGGCGGAGACGGAGCAGAAGATCCTGCGCGGCGTCTTCGCCCCCGGCGACGCGTGGATGCGCACCGGCGACCTGATGCGCCGCGACCGCGAGGGCTTCTACTATTTCATCGACCGCGTCGGCGACACGTTCCGCTGGAAGGGCGAGAACGTCGCGACGAGCGAAGTCGCCGCCGCGCTGTCAACGGCGCCCGGCGTCAAAGAGGCGGTCGTTTTCGGCGTCGCCGTTCCCAACGCCGACGGCAAGGCGGGCATGGCGGCGCTGACGATCGACGGCGCGCCGGATCTGGCGGGTATCGCGCGCGCCGCCAGCGCCCTGCCCCGCTACGCGCGGCCGCTGTTCCTACGGCTCGCGCCGACGCTTGCCGCGACCGCCACCTTCAAGCCGGTGAAGCGCGCGCTTGCCGCCGAAGGCTTCGACCCGGCCAAGATCGGCGACCCCCTCTACGTCTACGACAGCGAGAGAGAGGCCTATTTCGCGCTCGACGCCGAACGCTACGCGGCAATCGCATGCGGCGACGCGCGGTTGTAGCGAGCCGGTAAACCGCCCTTTCCTCGCGAGCAACGACAAGCGTTGGAGCGAGGAGCTAGGAGCCTAGTCCAGCCGCCTAAACCCTACCAACTAGCCCCTCATCCTAGCCTTCTCCCCGCGAGCGGGGAGAAGGGACTTGAAGCGTCGCGCGCGCTCTCAGGCGAACGGCGAGGCGTATTGCGCCGCCCGGCCGAGCTCGACTTCGATCTCGAGCAGGCGGTTGTACTTGGCGATGCGCTCGCTGCGGCTCGCCGAGCCGGTCTTGATCTGGCCGCCGCCCATCGCGACGGCGAAATCGGCGAGGAAGGCGTCTTCCGTCTCGCCGGAGCGGTGCGAGACGACATAGCCCCACCCCGCCTTGCGACACAATGCGATCGCCTGCATCGTCTCCGACACCGTGCCGATCTGGTTGAGTTTGATCAGCACCGCGTTGGCGGCCTTCTCCTTGACGCCGCGGGCGATGAAATCGGGATTCGTGACGAACAGGTCGTCGCCGACGATCTGGATGCGGCCGCCATCGGTCGCGGTCTGGCGGGCGAAGCCTGACCAGTCGTTCTCGTCGAGGCCGTCCTCGATCGACACGATTGGGTAGCGGTCGATCCATTTGCCGTAGAGCGCGATCATCTCGTCGCTCGACTTGCGGCCGCCCTTTGACTTGGCGAGATCGTAGGAGCCCTTGTCGAAGAATGAGCTCGCCGCCGGGTCGAGCGCGATGGCGATGTCCTTGCCGGGCTTGTAGCCGGCCGCCTCGATCGCCTGCACGATCACCTCGCAGGCCTCGTCGTTGCTCTTGAGGTCGGGCGCGAAGCCGCCTTCGTCGCCCACCGAGGTTGCATAGCCCTTCGACTTCAAAATCTTGGCGAGCGCATGGAAGGTCTCGGCGCCGTAGCGCAGCGCCTCGGCGAAGGTCGGCGCGCCGATCGGCATCGCCATGAATTCCTGGAAGTCGACTGAATTCGCCGCGTGCTTGCCGCCGTTGATGATGTTCATCATCGGCGCCGGCAGGCGATTGGCCCCCGCGCCGCCGAGATAGGCGTAGAGCGGCAGTTTGGCCGACTTCGCCGCGGCGCGCGCCACCGCCATCGACACGCCGAGAATCGCATTGGCGCCGAGCGCGCCCTTGTTCGGCGTGCCGTCGAGCCCGATCATCAGCCCGTCGATCTCGCCCTGGTGGGTCGCGTCGCGGCCGACCAGCGCCGGCGCGATCTTGTCGACCACGTTGCCGACCGCCTTCTTGACGCCCTTGCCGCCGTAGCGCGCCTTGTCGCCGTCGCGCAGCTCGACCGCCTCGTACTCGCCGGTCGAGGCGCCGGAGGGAACGCAAGCGGAAGCATGCGTCCCGTCGTCGAGGCCAAGCCTCACCTTAACCGTTGGATTGCCACGCGAGTCGAGGATTTCGAGCGCGTCGACGAAAACGATTCTGGCCATGGCGAACTCCGCATTTCTTGATCAGCGCTCTGCTCTAACGCGTTGCGCCGATGTGATTGTGACGCAAATCAAGCATAAATCCGCGGCGACCGCCGGGCGCCGCCGCTTGGCGCCGGGTCGGCGCTCCACCCTATTTGACCACCATCACCGTGCAGCGGGCGAGATCGACCAGACGGTCGCTCACGCTGCCAATGACGCGGTTGTAAAGCGCCGAATGGCCCATGAAGCCGACGACCAGCAGGTCGTAGCCGCGCCGTTCGACGAATTCGGCGATGCTCGAAACCGGGTGCCCGGCGACAACATGGGCGGCGAACGGCACGCCGGCCGCCGCCGCCTTGGCTTTCGCCGCCTCGACCAGCTTGGCGAAGCCGCCGCCGAGATCGGCGCGCGTCTCCTCGACCTCGTCGATGGTCGCGGGAAAGCGCGGCAGTTCCTCGACGCAGATCATGTCCAGGTTGGCCGACAGTCGGCGGGCGAGGTCGAGCGCGGCCACGAAGGCGCGTTCGCCGCTCGGAGAGCCGTCGTCGGCGACGAGCATCGTACGGATCATTCAGCCCCCTCCTCTGCCGGCGTCGGCTCGGTGGCCGCGAGGTCCGCCGTTTCGGGCAGCGCCGGCAGGAACCAACGCTGGGCGATCAGCGTCGGCACGACCGCGCTGCCGATCACCGCCGTCACCAGCACCGTGTACTGGCCCTGGTCGATGATGTGGTTGGTCAGGCCAAACAGCGCGGAAATCGAGCCGAACGTCAACCCGGTCGACATCAGCAGGGTGGTGTACATGCCTTCGCGCGGGTCGAAGCGGAAGGCGCGGGTCAGCGGCAGGATGCCGACGAACTTGGTCGCCATTTTGATTGCGAGGAAGACGACGACGAGCCCCGCCGAGCCGACGAGCGCCGGAAACTCGACGAGAGACCCAGCTTTCAGGAAATAGAACGGCGTCAGAATGGTGAAGGCGATGATCCGCATGCGGTGCGGCAGTTCGGGGTTGAGCAGGAAGGCCGGCGCCAGCGCCATGCCGACCAGATAGGCTGGCAACACCGCTTCGCTGCCCGCGATCGCCGCCAGGCCGCCGAGCGAAAGCAGGATCAAGGCGACGAATTTCGTTTCCGGCTCGCTGACGCGATTGCCGACCTGAGCGAAAAACCACGGCGCGAAGCGCGGCAGCAACCACAGCACCGCTGCGGTCGCCGCGCCGAAAAAGGCGAGGCGCATGTCGTAATGTGCGAACACGACGCCGAGCGCCAACACCGTGCCGAGGTCGTTGACGAAGCAGGCGGCGAGAATGATCTTGCCCATTTCGGTGCGATTGAAGCCGGTCTCGATCATCACCGCGTAGACGACCGCCACCGAAGTCGTCGACAGCGAGATGCCGGCGATCTGCGCCTGATCCCACGGCCAATGGATCGCGTAATGGGCGTAAGCGAGGACGCCGAGATAGGGAGCGAAGAAGCCGACGACGCCGATCGACAGGGCGGAACGGTAATGTTTGCGCACTACGCCCGGATCGATTTCCGTGCCGGCGAGAAAGGTCAGCATGATCGCGCCGAATCCGGCGAGAAAATTCACCCATTCCGTCAGCGGAAGGCCGATCACGTTGCCGGCGAGCGCGCCGACCATGATCTCGATCAGCGCCACCGAAACCGCGACGCGAATCGAAACGATCGACGCGACCAGCGCCAGACCGATCCACAAAGCTGATTGCAGCCAAACCTGTCCCATCGACGCCTCGCCTTTTATGACACGGCAATCAGCGTCGACCGACCGAACGGCGAAACGCCTCCCACCGCATGTTTCGCGGCAGGAGTCATCAGCCTGGGCAGGCGGTTTTGGGGGACTCCATCCCCATAGGGATTTGTTTGAAACTACGCTCGGCGCCGCGACGCGTCAAATTGGGCGCCGCGTCACGCCGCCGCCCACGCCAGCTTGAGCCCGTCGCAAACGCGTGCGAACGCCGCCTGCGCCGCCGGGACGACGCCGCCGAGACCGTAAAAATGATGGATCAGCCCCGCGTGCACGGTCAACTCAGCTCCCACGCCCGCCGCCGTCAACGCCGCGGCGTAGGCCTCGCCCTCGTCGCGTAGCGGATCGAACTCTGCAACATGGACGAGCGCCGGCGGATGCTTGGCGAAATCGCCGCTATTGAGCGGCGCGACTCGCGGATCGTCGCGCGAAAGACCGGGGGCGCGGTAGAAGTCCCAGTAAGCCCTCATCGTCGCGTCCTCGATCAGCCAACCCGCCGCCAGCGCGGCGCGGGAGGGCGTCTGACCGAGCGGCGAGAGAACCGGGCACAGCAGCAGTTGCAGCGCCAGCGGCGCCGACGCTTCGCGCGCGAGGACGACGGCCAGATTGGCGCCCGCTGAATCGCCGGCGATCCCCAATCGCTTGGGGTCGACGCCGTAGCGGCGCGGTCGGGCGGCGATCGCTCTGAGCGCAGCTCGCCCGTCGTCGAGCGCGGCAGGAAAGCGATGCTCGGGAGCGAGGCGATAGTCGACTGCGATCACCCGGCAGAGCCCACGCGCGCTGAGCGTCGCGCAAATCGCGTCGTGGCTGGCGATCCCGCCGGAGATCCAGCCGCCGCCGTGGAAGTAGAGCAAGGCCGGCAAGGGCGCGTCGCCCGAGCCCGGCGGCGCGTAGAAACGCACGGCGACGCGCCCCGCCGCGACGACGTCGTCACAGCGCTCGACCGGCGGCGGCGGCGCGGCGAAGGACGCCAGCCCGCCGGTCGCGGCGCGCAGCTCGGAGAGCGTCGGCGCGCCGTCGCGGGACTTGGCCCCCGCGGCGATGAGATCGAGAAATCGGCGCGCGCGCGGATCGAGCCCGCTTCGCGCCGCAGCGTCGGCGGGGGCTGTCGTCACGCCGCCGGCAGCCGCGCGAGCAGCGCCTCGATCGTCGCGATCGAGCGGAAGTTTTCCGGCGTCAGCTCAGCGTCGGGAATGGCGACGTTATAGGCCGCCTCGATCGCCAGCATCAGCTTGACTGTCGCCATCGAGGTCAGCCCCGCCTCGTGCAGATCGACGCTACGCGCCAGCTCGGGATCGTCCGGCAGCGCCGGCGCAAATTCCCGGGCGAGAGAGCCGAGCTTGGAATCGAGGGCGGCGCGATCGCTCATCGGGGCACATTGGAAGACCGGAAACGGCCGCATATTTAACATTTGACGCGTCCGCCGCCCGTCGCTTCTCACGTTAAGACTAACAGCTCCATATTTCAGCAACAACATTCACGTTTCATTAATGATTAAACATTCGATTTGTCGATCATGCTAGCGATTCCGGTTATTGCTGGCATTCAAATCAAAAGCTCAGCAATCAACTCAGTAAATCTCCGCAGATTTACCTTTGGCGATAAGCTTTCTTGATCGTTTTGCGGCCGCGATCCGGAGTTGGCGTCATGAGCCATAACGTAAGCCCGATTTCTTCCCGCACGCCCCGCTCTCGCGTCGGCGAAACGTCAGATTCGCGCGATTTCATTGCCCGCGCCGAAAATGTGGCAACGATCGCCGAGCAACACGCCGACGCGGTTGACCGCGAGGCGCGCTTCCCCGCCGAAGCCTTCGCCGCCATCCGCGAGCAGAAGCTGCTCGGCATGCTCGTCCCCGCCGAGCTCGGCGGCGACGGCGCGCGCGCCGCCGACGTCGTCGACGTTTGCGCCATTCTCGGCCGCGCCTGCGCCTCGACGGCGATGATCTTCGCCATGCATCAGGTGAAGCTCGCCTGCCTCGCTCGCCACGCGCGCGGCGCTCCGTGGCAGCTCGGGTTTCTCGGCGAGGTCGCCAAGCATCAACTGCTGCTCGCCTCCTCGACCACGGAAGGCGGCGCCGGCGCCGACATCCGCTCGAGCGAAGCGCCGGTGCGCGTCGCCGGCGGTCGCGTATCGCTGCAGCGCGACGCCTCCTGCATTTCTTACGGGCGAGAAGCCGACGCGCTCGTCACCACGGCTCGCCGCTCAGACGGCGCCGCAAAGTCCGATCAAGTCCTCGTCGTCTTCCGCCGCGAGGACTACGCGCTCGAGCCGACCCAGACCTGGGACACGCTTGGCATGCGCGGCACCTGCAGCGTCGGTTTCATCCTGCGCGCCGAAGGCGCGGCCGAGCAGGTGCTCGCCGAGCCTTACGAACGCATCCACAGCCAGACGATGGTGCCCTACGCGCATATGTTCTGGAGCGCGGCATGGTGCGGGATCGCCTCCGGGGCCGTCGCGCGCGCCCGCGCCTTTGTTCGCCAGGCGGCGCGCGCCGCCGGCGGTCGCATGCCGCCCGCCGCCGCTCAGCTCACCCGCGCCCGTCTGTCGCTCGAGACCCTGCGCGCCGCGGTCCAGGCCGGCGTCGCTAATTTCGAACGCCACGCCGCCGACCCCGGCGGGCTGACGACGACTGAGGCGCAACTTGCGCTGACGATGCTCAAGGTCGAGGCGTCCGAGCTGGCGACAGCGACGGTACTCACCGCCATGCGCGCGTGCGGACTCGCCGGCTATCGCAACGACAGTCCCTTCGCCATGGGGCGCTTCCTGCGCGACATCCTCTCCTCGCCGATCATGATCAACAACGACCGTATTCTCGCCAGCGCCGACCCCGCGGTGCTGATGAGCGAGGCCCCGACCGCGTTGAGCGTCTAGCAACCGGCCAAAGGAGCCGCCATGAACGTCGCGCCCAATCGCCTTGGTCAGCCCGCAGCGAGCGCGGAAGCGATTCTGGAGGCGCTGTTCCACCCAACCGGCGTCGACGGCGTCTATGGCCGCTCCGGCGCCTACGAGGCCGTGGTCGACGGGCTTGGCGGGCTGATCAATCGCGCGCGCGACCCGCGCGCCGAAGTCGTGCGTTTCCCGCCGGTCGTCAGTCGCGCGCTGATCGAGAAATCCGGCTATCTGAAAAGCTTTCCGCATCTGCTCGGCTGTGTCTGCGCGCTCGGCGGCGGCGACGCCGCGATCGGCGCGGCGGTCGACCGCTTCGAGGCGGGCGGGACGTGGACCGATGGCTTGCAGGCGAGCGACCTCGTGCTCGCCCCGGCCGCCTGCTACCCGGTCTACCCGCTGGCGGCGCGGCGCGGCGCTGTCCCGCGGGACGGGCTGATCTTCGACGTCGCCTCCGACTGTTTCCGCCGCGAGCCGTCGCGCCAACTCGACCGCCTGCAGTCGTTCCGCATGCGCGAATTCGTCTTCATCGGCGGCGCGGAAGCGGCGCAGGCGTTCCGCGACGCTTGGCAGGCGCGCGCCGCCGACTTCGCCGACGCGCTCGGCCTCACCTCGCGCATCGATCCGGCCAGCGATCCGTTCTTCGGCCGAGGCGGCGCGATGGTCGGCCGCTTCCAGGTCGAGCAGGCGCTGAAGTTCGAACTGATGGTCCCGGTGCGTTCGGCCGAGGCACCGACCGCCTGCATGAGCTTCAATTGCCACCGCGACCATTTCGGCCAGACCTGGGGCCTGACAAGCGAGGACGGCGCGACCGCCCACACCGCCTGCGTCGCCTTTGGCATGGACAGGCTGGCGGCGGCGCTGTTCGCCGCCCATGGCGTCGATTCCGCCCGCTGGCCAGCGTCAGTCCGCGCCGCGCTGAGCCTGTGAGGACGGCGCGCGCCGTCGCTTGACGCCTCAGCGTCGCCCTGACAAGATCGTTATACACTATAGCTATCTGCCGCTCCCGCCTCAGCGGCGCGCAGAGGCCGGCCGAACAGCGGGAGGAGACGATGCGGGCGATCCGCACAGACGGCGAGTCGTCGCCCTCCGTGCTCGGGACCCTGACCCCGAGCCTCGTCGCCCGTCCTGACGGCTCGTTTCTCATCCGCTCCGCGGAGTCGCTGCCGGACTATCCGCGCCGGCTCGGCGACTGCCTGCGCCGCTGCGCGCGCGAGGCGCCCGACCGAGTCTTCCTCGCCGAGCGCAACGCCGACCGCTCTTGGCGTAAGTTCACCTACGCCGAGACGCTCGACGCCGTCACGCGGATCGCGGCGGCGCTGCTTGCGTTCGATCTCAGCCGCGAGCGACCGATCGTCGTGCTGTCGGGGAACGACATCGAGCACGCGCTGATCGGCCTCGCGGCGATGGAGATCGGCGTCCCCTATTGTCCGGTCTCGCCGCCCTACGCGCTCGCATCGCAGGATTTCGCTAAGCTCAAGTTCGCTTTCGCATTGCTGACGCCCGGCCTCGTCTACGCGACCGACGGCGCCGCCTTCGCGCGCGCGTTCAACGCCGTCGTCGCGCCCGGAATTCCGCGCCTCGTCGCGCACGGCGCCGAGGCGGTCGACGGGCTCGCGTTCGCCGACCTGCTCGCCGCCAACCCCGGCGTCGAGTTGGAGCGCGCGCGCGCCGACGTCGGCCCCGACACGATCGCCAAGTTCTTGCTGACGTCCGGCTCGACCGGACGACCAAAAGCAGTCATCAACACCCAGCGCATGATCTGCGCCAATCAGGCGATGCTCGCCCAAGCCTTCCCCTTTCTCGACTGGGCGCCGCCGGTGTTGCTCGACTGGCTGCCGTGGAGCCACACCTTCGGCTCCAACCACAATTTCGGCATCGCGCTCACGCACGGCGGCACGTTTCACTTCGACGCCGGCCGGCCGATGCCTGGGGGAATCGAAGAGACGGTCGCCAACCTCGAGGAAATCGCGCCGACCGTCTATTTCAACGTGCCGAAAGGTTTCGAGGCGCTGCTGCCGCATCTCGAATTCGATCCTCGCTTGCGCGCCAAGTTTTTCAGCCGGCTGAAGATGCTGTTCTACGCCGGCGCCGGGCTGGCGCCGGAGATCTTTCACGCCTATCGCGCCATGGCCAAGCGCGAGACCGGCCGCGACATGCCGTTCGTCACCGGGCTCGGCGCGACTGAAACCTCGCCTTCGGCGCTGATGTGCCTGATGGACGTCGACGAGCCCGGCAACATGGGCCAGCCGATGGCCGGCGTGGAGCTCAAGCTCGCGCCGGTCGAAGGCAAGCTCGAAGCGCGCGTGCGCGCGCCGACCGTCATGCCGGGCTATTGGCGCGACGAAGAATTGACGCGCAAGGCGTTCGACGAGGAAGGCTTCTATCGCTTTGGCGACGGCGTGCGCTTCGCTACGCCAGGCGTCGCCGCCGGCGGCTTCCTGTTCGACGGCCGCCTCGCCGAGGACTTCAAGCTGGCGACCGGCACCTGGGTCAGCGTCGGGCCGCTGCGCGCCGCGCTGGTTTCGGCTTTGGCGCCGCTCGCCAAGGACGCGGTCATCGCCGGCCACGACCGCGACGACGTCGCGGCCTTGGTCTTCCCCGATCTCGAAGCTTGCCGGCCGCTAGCCGAAAGCGGCGACCTCGCCGACCCAAAGGTGCGCGAGGCGTTCCGCAAGCGCCTGGCGGCCTTTACGGCCAAGGCGACCGGCTCGGCGAGCCGCATCGAACGCATCCTGCTGCTCGCCGAGCCGCCGTCGCTCGACGCCGGCGAGATCACCGACAAGGGTTCGCTCAATCAGCGCGCGACGCTGAAGCGTCGCGCCGCCGAAGTGGCGGCGCTGTATGATTCGGAGTCGGAGGCGGTTATCAGGGCGCGCTGAGCGCCCACGACCGACGGATCCGTTCCGCTAAACTGAGTGAGGCGAACATGACCGCGATCTACGATTTCACTGTGCGCGACATCGCCGGCCGCGAAGTCCCGCTCTCCGATTATCGCGGCAAGGCGCTGTTGATCGTCAACACCGCCAGCAAGTGCGGTTTCACGCCGCAATATGAGGGGCTCGAAGCGCTTTACCGCGAGCTTGGCCCGCGCGGCCTCGTCGTGCTCGGCTTTCCCTGCAACCAGTTTGGCGCCCAGGAGCCCGGCGACGCTGCGGAGATCGCCAACTTCTGCAAGCTGACCTACGACGTCACCTTTCCGATGTTCGCCAAGATCGAGGTCAACGGGACTCAGGCGAATCCGCTCTACGTCTGGCTCAAGGGCGAAGCGCCCGGCGTTGCCGGCATAGAGGCGATCAAATGGAACTTCACCAAGTTCCTGGTCGATCGGAACGGGCGCGCTGTCGAGCGCTATGCGCCGGCGACGAAACCGGAGGCGATCAGAGAAGCGATCGAGGCGCTTCTCTGAAGCCCCCC
>Ga0181520_10008922_pt1 | contig 14060 bp, 9 predicted proteins | sample PEATcosm2014_Bin_29_FD_132451 | JGI IMG/M metagenome (GOLD analysis project Ga0181520, IMG submission 132451) | Peatland microbial communities from MTU Mesocosm Facility, Houghton, MI, USA - PEATcosm2014_Bin02_30_metaG | ecosystem: Environmental > Terrestrial > Soil > Wetlands > Peat | place... | reverse complement strand
CGAGTAATAGGGCTTGATGCGGTGCCAGAGCGCGGCGAATTTCATCATCTTTCCGAGGGTGGCGATCTCGTGATTGATGTAGGAGTTGGAGACGGGCTCATCCCAGGGATGAGTTTCCGCGCCCTCGATGCGCAGCACGTTGCGGCTGCGCGCGATCTGATAGGAGCGCACCTGGCCTGGCGTGATGTCGCAAAGGCGCATGCGGCCGAAGAATCTGCCCATCGCGTTCAGGTATCCGAGCGTGGCTTCGTGGGTGCGCTGGCGCAGCCCCGCCTGCTGGCGGCGCAGCAGACACCAGGCAGCTTTGGCTTCGTCGAAGGGCATGGCTGCGAGTTCGGCGCCGGTCAGTTGTACGGCCTTATTGGCCTGGCGGCAGGCGGGGCACTCGAAATGGTCGCGGGTATGATCGAGTTTGAGGTCGAGCGAAAATGGATTAATGAACCCAGGAACAAGCGCAAGCTTTCCCATAGTTGCTTCTTCCGGGCCGTCGACTAGGCTGTCGAAATCGAGCTCGAAGCCGTCCTTTAGTTGATTTGGTAGGTCGATCATGCGCGTTGAACCTCGCTTTCAGGGGTGATGCCTGTCACCGAAAAGATGGCCGATTGCGGTCGATCGAACGTGCATCAGGCATGCTTAGATGCCTAAAGTATGTCTAAGAGATGTGTATTCAGGCCGATAAGCTTTCTATTATGGCGCTGAGAAAGTATTACGTCGGTTTGAACACCCCTCTGGAGAAGACGCTGAAAAAGCTGGAGGTGAAGCTGGGCCTGGACAGGAGCAATACCATCCGCTATTGCATTTCCAGAGTGGCGGAATGGGAGAACATCAGCGGGGACCGCAGCAAGAAAACGGGAGCCGGGGCGGAAACGGAATCAAGACAGTAAACAGGGCCTTTGCGTAGATTCCGGGGTAATCGTCCAATTACAGACCAGATTTCCACCGTGCCCATCGAAGCACTGTGACGGCTGTCACAGGATGCTGAAAAATATAAGGTAAATTGGGGAAGCTTTCACAAAGCACAATTGAAGAGAGATTCTGCGCTGGGAATTTAGGGCACCGGCTGAAAACGGTTAGAGCACGCGCTTAGAAGGCCGGTGCTACAAATTCTTGCAGGTATTGGCTATGGCTATCGACAAGAGGATTGACTTGATACCAATTGGAGAGATGCGCTAACACCGGCAATCATGCGTGCCGTGTGCGGTCTGCGCATGATTGAATGAGAAACAACGCCCCGGCATGAATGAACTTCATGCCGGGGCTGAATGATTGCCTTCCTTTTCAGTTTCTCAACAAGAGCGGACGATCAAGACTGGTCTACGCCTTGACGGTCAACGAGCGCGCAGCCTTGGCCATGGCTGTAATGTGCGCCGGAGAAGTTCCGCAGCAGCCGCCGATGATGTTGGCGCCAGCCGCAATGACTTCAGCAACGCGCGAAGCCATGTATTCCGGGCTTTCCTCGAAGACTACCTTGCCGTTCTCTTCCTTGGGCATGCCCGCATTGGCATGGATCAGGATGGGCACCTTTGGCTCGGCGGCGCGCATCTGCTTGGTGATCTCGATCATGTTGGCAATGCCGTTGCCGCAGTTTGCGCCAACAATGTCGGCTCCGGCGGCTACGGCCTCATGCGCCGCATTCTCCGGGGTGAGGCCCGTCATGGTGCGGAAGCCCTTGGTCTTGGCCTGGAAGGTGAAGGTGCAAATGACGGGCAGCTTGGTGTTTTCCTTGGCTGCCTTGATGGCCTGCGTCGCCTCGCGCATGGAGGACATGGTCTCAATGCAAATGGCGTCGGCTCCGCCTTCGGCAAGGGCAATCACCTGCTCCTTGAACGATTCGTAAAGCTCTTCCGCTGTGGTCTGTCCGCCCTCTTCGACAAGAATCAGGCTGGTCGGACCGACAGAAGCCGCCACGTATCCCTTGTTGCCCATGGCTTCTTTTGCCAAGGCAGCCGCGGCACGGTTGAACTCCTGGGCCTTGTCCGCCAATCCCTCGACCTTCAGGCGCAAGGAACTACCGCCGAACGAGTTGGTTTCAACGATGTCGGAGCCTGCCGCGATGTAAGCTTCGGCGATCTCCCGCACGGCGACAGGGTGGGTGATGCACCAGGACTCCGGACACTCCCCGGAACCCAACCCTTTAGCATGCAGAAAGGTGCCCATGGCGCCATCTGAAATTAGAACCTCTCCCTCTGCAATTCGGTCCAGTATGCTTTTCATGTCTGTGTTCTCCTTTGATGAAGATGTCTCGATGCTGGTTGAAAGTTGTGAATGATTCTGTCGTTCAATCTGCTACGCCGTCACTCGCCGGGCGGGTGACGACAACCCCGAAGAAGTCCTCTCCACGGCGCGGATGGCGCGACGAGCCGGGATCCTGTTGAGCTTCACTCCCGATTGCAGGCAGACCTGCCTCAGCCGAAATGTTTTCAGAAAACGCCGGGGATTTCTCCCTATGATTCTCAAGAACCGCTTTCAGGCTGGGAAACTGATCCGCATCTGTATGCGGAAGAAACATGGCTTTTATGTATCCGTCCATGTAACGTGGATCGGAACTTAAGTCCACATAAGTCATTTTCGACGCCAACTCCGTGAGGCTGCGGCGATGCTCGCGCGAAAGCAACGCGATGTATGCGCCAGTCAGCGCAGAGTTGCCGATGTAGCTGAAGCGCTTTTGGGGCAGGTCCGGCAGCATCCCGATTTGGATGGCATCGGGAATCTGCAGGTAGCGTCCAAATCCCCCGGCGATGAAGGCGCGCGAGATGTCGGTACGCTGCAAACCGACATTCTCAAAAATCAGTGCGCAGGCCGCATAGATTGCCGCCTTGGTGCGAATCAGGTTGTCAATATCCGGCTGAGTGATCTCCAGGTCTTCGCCGCTTTCAGTGCGCTCACCGGGGGCAATCAAGAACGAGCTGGAGCCGTCGCTGAAGTGACCCGACTGATCCACTATGCCCGCCTTGAAAAGTTCACCCAAAAGCGAAATCAGTCCCGAGCCGCAGATCCCCGCGGGCTTCCCTTCCCCAATCACCTGGTAGCTCACGGTTTCGCCAATGGTGACGCGCTCAATGGCGCCTTGCGTGGCGCGCATTCCGCACTTGATGCCCGCACCTTCAAACGCCGGCCCCGCCGAACAGGCACAGGCCACCATCCAGTCGGCGTTTCCGATGACGATCTCGCCGTTGGTGCCAATGTCCATAAAGAGGAAGACGCCGTCCCGATTGGAAGGTATCTCTGTTGCCAGCAAGCCCGCAGTAATATCGCCGCCAACATAACTGCCTACACCGGGCGCGCATTCGACCACCGCATCGGGATGGATCGCGAGACCAATTTCCGCTGCTGTAAATGCCGGCACGGGGTTGACGGTGGGAACATAGGGAGTTTCGCGGATATACTTCGGCAGCAATCCCAACAGCAGATGAATCATGGTGGTATTGCCGGCAATGGATGCCGCGCGAATTTCGTGCGGCTTTGCGCCCATCTCGCCAATCAGCGCGTTAATGGTCTCCAGGACAAGATCGCGCATCTCCTCCAGCCGCTCCGGCGTGCGCGCGTAATCGATGCGGCTGATGACATCGGCTCCACGGCGGAGTTGCAGGTTGTACGAAGTGCGAGTCGAGAGCACTCTGCCGCTGTCAAGCTCGACAAGCTGAACTGCGACGGTCGTCGTTCCGATATCGATGGCCAAACCCAGAGTGCTCTGGTTGATGAATCCAGCAACGACTTCCAGAACATGAAAACCGCCGGCGAATTCACGCATTCCAACCGTTACCCGGCCATCCGATTGTCTGAGCGCAGCAGCAAGCTTGCGCAGCACGGGCAAAGTAGCCGAGATGAAGCAGTCTGGGTACCGCTCGTTGAGAGCGCGGCGCAGGCGATTCCAATCGCTGTAGTGTTCTTCGATTGTGGCCGGTGGCACGACCAGCTTCTCTGTCATGTAGAGCGGAGTGAGCTTGCCCGGCTCGGGGAGCAAGTTCCTGGCCAGCAGATGGCTGTCGCCGACCACGAGCATCTCTGAAACGCGATTGTCCGGAATCCGCACCACAAGATCGGAGCCCACAGAAGTCTGGCAGGCCGGAACGTACCGGCCTCCCACTTCGACAAGACATTGGTCGCAGGTTCCCTGGCCGCCGCAGGGCAGTTCGATGGAGTGGATGCCGGCGCGGATTGCCGCTTCATGGATCAGCGTTCCGGTCGGCACCTCCACGGCCACGTCGGCCGGCATGAAGCGGACAACATGCATCCTATAAGCTCACTTGCTTCTTCAAGTATGGACCCAAATCGATCACTTCTCCGGGTCCCACCAGAACCTCCCAACCAGGCAGGCCCTCCTCGATTTCGCCGCTGATCTGCGCTACATAGCCGGGGATAATAAGCTTGCGGCTCTTGATCTGGCCTTCCAACCCGCTTGCCTTGATGGCTGCGGCCACCTTGGCTCCGGTAAATTTCCCGGCTGCCCAGCCGGTCAGCACGCTCATTCCCTCGGTCTCGACCACCACCAGGTGAGCGGGCACGCCGGAGTTCTCGATCTCGCCCGAAACCAGGAAGTAAGTGAGGGAGAAGTTGGTCGTGGTCAGTACCGGCGAATCGGTTCCCGGCTCGCCAATGGCATAGACCTTCGGCTCAACCTGAACCGGCTTTTGCGGATCGGTGTAGACATTCTGGCGCAGCATCATCAGCGGCAGCAGAAGCTGCAGGTCCATGCGATCAAGCACAAGGATTGAAGCATACTTGCAGATCAATGTGCTGGCATCGGCCACCATCGACGGCAGGTCGTCGCCGCCAAGGAAGTTGATGATCGGATAGCCGAACGGCTCGAAGGTGCTCTTCAGAGCCATCTTGCGGATGACCGTGTTGTACTGCATCGCCGCTGCCGGATTGCTGGAAGGCAGATCGAGCACCATGTCTTTCACGCCCAGGCCTGCCAGTTTGGTGGTCAACGCAGCCAGCGCGTCGAGCGTGTCCGCGTGTGCCACCAGAGGCGCGTTGTACTTCAAGGCCAGTGCTGCCAGCTGCTCGGCGTTCTCCGGTGTGGCCGCGTGAATGAGCGGACGCTGCCCATCCAACACGCCCAAAGCCGCTTCAAGCGCCGCTGGGTTGCTGCTCCTGAGAATCAGCCCTTTGCCGGTAGCGCCCGCGGCCGTCTTTACCAGCTCGACAAATGGCGCTACTTCCTCGCTCTGGTTGTCGCAGAGCAGAAGGTTGAGCTCGAGCTTTTCACCCACGCGCTCAAGACAGTAATCCCTCACCTTGGCAATCTCGTGGCAGGTCTCCGTCAGAGGCTCGGCATCGGAGAACGCAACCGCAAAAGCCGTGGGGTGAACGAAGGTCTTCTCGTGCCGGAACAGCACGGTCTCGTTTCCGACCAACACTTCGTGGTCGGCCGGGCCGATCTTGACCAGCCTGACTGGAGGCTTGCTGGCCGCGCCGATGGTGGTCTTCGCCGCGTCCGACGCATAGGGGCAGGCCGCAAGGTCCGCGCTTTTGGCCGCCAGCTTCATGGCAAAAGCCATGCAGGTAGGTATGCCGCATTCGCCGCAATTTGTCTTCGGCAGCAGTTTGAAAATCTGTAACCCGGTCAACGCCATTTCTTCAATTCCCCTTAGCAGGCCATCATTTCGTCGATTTTCCGCTTCATGGTGCGAGCCGCCACCGGATGATACATCACCAGCAGATCGGCTCCCGCATTTAACAAGCTGGTCGCGGTGGCAATCTCGATAAGAGCGCCGCGCTCGCTTTCCGGTCCCCAAAGCGGGAACGCACTCAAAGGCGCCTTGCTCTCCTTGGTGCGCGCCACCTCGTAACCCGGTGTCGTCAGCATGGGCATGGCCAGCATCGAATCCCCGGCAAAGGCCGAAGTGCGTATGCGCTCCATCACCGAGTATGTGTACTCCAGCCCATACCCCAGCGCGCCGGTGTATGGATCGATGACGATCTTCTCCGGCGCCACGCCCATGTTGGTGAGCAGGATGTTCATCTGCTTCGACATGTTCACGTCGATGGGAGCTTGCGCAACGATGCAGTGGTTATAGCCCATGGCAGCGGCGGCAATTGTCTTGTAGTTGTCGGTCTCCGCCCAATTCAGCAGCAGGTTCTCGCCCGCGAAGGCCGCGGCCACATGCTTCATCACCGCGTTGTTCTTCTCAAAGTGATTGGTTCCCGTGATGATGAGAGGAACTCCAACAGCCTTCAACACCTTCTTGATCAGTTCGGCCGATTCCTCGGGCGATTTGTCGCCGTTATCCGGGTGCGTGCCCATAAGCCGCACACTGATCAGCTCGGCGCCCAGCTCTTCCACGCAGTACTTGGCCATCGCCGCCGGATCACTCAGGAGCTTCCCGTAAGCCTCTTGCAGAGGCTGAGGATACCCTCTGAGTTCCTGGTCGAAGACCTCCATGGCAATCGCCGTGCGATGCCCGGTCTTGCCTTCGAAATGCCGGAAGGGTAAAGCTTCAGCGCCGCCGATGGTTACAGCGGAGGTACGTGTACCGCTTCCGCCCAAAGTCACGGTGCGAATGGTCTGTGAGGCTTTCTCCTCTGGCAGCTTGAAGCTTGTAGGCAGAAGGATCTTCGCCGAGGTAATTGCCTTGGGCGCAGGTGGAGGAGGCGCAACCGGCTTGGCTGCCTTAGCCGGAGCCGGAGACGCCGCCTTTGCCTCTGCCGCAGGGGCAGCGAGCGACGAAACCTGCGCTGCCACTGGCGCCAGGCCCAGCAGGCCGCTGTACATCAGCAGCATGTTCGCCCCGGCATGGAGCAGGTGCAACGCGGTCGAGGATTGCAGCGCGGCCATCTGCTGGTCAGCGCTCATGCCCGGTTGCAGTTCAGTTTGCACCGGCACGGCGCGCAGCCGTTCAAGGACACTGAGAATCTGACCCACGCCATCGGTCGGCGCGGCCGTTGAGACTGCGGCAACCGGAACAGGTTGCGCGGCAACGGGTGCGGCAGGCGCCAATTCCGGCTGCTTCGCACTTTCAATTGCGGGTGCGCTGACGGCTGGCTTGGCCTCGGGCGCGTCCGGTGCTGCTGCGCCTCCCAGGGATGAATCATTTCCAACCGCGGAGGGTTTCGCGTCGTTTCCGCGTTCCGCCCGCGCCGCATCCACTGCCGCGGCTTCGGGGGACGGAGAAGTGATTTCCCACATCGACAGAGCCGGGTGATTCACCTTCTTCATGTGCTCCTGGACACCGGCCAGGTCCGTGGTCATGGTTTCATCGGCAATCAGGTCAAGGATGTTTTCGATCCCCAGATTCTTGCCAATCAGTTCGAAATCTTCCCGCAGTCTCTCCTTCAGATTGCTGGGCATCCAGACGATGCGCTTATGGCCGCCTTCGGCGGCGATAAACTTGCGGCTGGTGATGTATGCCTTGCCAATGCCCAGGAAGCCCGGCGTCTGCTGGCCACCGCCGGCCATCGAGGCCAGGGTGGAAAACTTCATGCCTGCCGGCGTCTGGCCCAGATACTCGCGATTGACCAGCATCACGCCATTGCACTCAGGCAGCAGCGCCACGATCGCCTCAAAGCAACCGCAACTGGTCATCGGGTTCTCAAGCATCGAGTAAGCGTTGAAGCACTCGACGGTCTGCTTGGAGTTGGCGTAGACGTACTTGTTGATGTTCGCCCACTGGCCGCGGACCGGATCGATGCACTCGCCCTTTTCCAGTGGCTGATTCGGTCCCGTGGGATCGATTTCGTAGGCCGCCTTGCCGTCCAGCCAGTTGTATGCGCCGCAAAGGCCAAGCCGCTCCGGCGTAATGACGCAAACGTGACTGGGCGCAAAACTCTGGCAGAGCAAGCAGGAGTAGAACGTATCCACCGTCTCGTCGGTCAGCGACTCCATGCGCTGGTTGCGGGCGCGATAGACCTGGCGAACATCGTCGACCCGGCGCTCCACTTCTTCCTTCTCAGTGAACAGCGTGATCTGCACTTTGTCCACGATGGCCGGATAGTCGTTGACCAGGCGCACCATAATCATGTCGCCGATGTGGCGGATGGTGAAGCCCTTCTCCTGCGCAGCCTTGCTGATACGCATCCAATTGATGTCGCGCTGGCCCATGTGCCAAACGCCTTCGCCACCGTTCACGATATGGTGAATCTGGCGTTCGAGAATGGGCTCAAAGTCGGCCTGCATCTTGCGCCCGGCCACCTCGACCCAGATGCCCAGCGGCAGCGCCGAGCCCGGCTTGACCGAATCGATATCCGGTCCGACCACGGTAATCTTTCCGTTTTCAATGTCCGCCAGGTCGCGCGTTGTCACGTACTCAAAGGCTTGCGTGCGGCTGCCTCCGAATTCGAGATATGTCTGCTCCTTGCGAATGCGCTCGCCCTCGAAGGCCGCGCCATAGGCTACCGGAATCGGCATCTTGGTGACCTTCACCTTGCAGCCGCGCACCTCAAGACATTTCTCAACAATGCGATCGACAGGCACTGAAGAAACAACATGCTCGTAGGTGCAAATGCCGGTGGGCAGAATCTCGGGAATATCGGTATCGGCGATGGTCGGGAATCCATACGAGATGGCGCCCGCGGCCGCCGCATACTTCTCGTCCGTCACTTCGCCCAGCGCCATCACAAAGGCAAAGATGCGGTCCTTGTTGTATTTCAGATTGCGCTCGTAGTCGCCGGGTTGGACGTTGCCAAAGCTCAGCGCCGCGCGGTTGGCGAATCCCAGCGCATAGATAGCCGCAGAAATGTCTTTGCCAAACGGCACCAGGCGGGTCTCCCAGCCGGTCTGCACGCCTGCCTCTTCCAATTGCTCGGCAAAAGAAACTCCGTTGGTATTGCCGGCAATGAACGTGTACAGGTTCTTTTCCTGCAGCTCGCGGGCAATGCGTACAGCATCTTCTTTGGTGGGAGCCGCGCCGACAATGGCCGCAAAACCAGGCGCCGAACCATCCACAAACTCGATGCCGCGCTCGCGGATAATGACATCGGAGGCGGCGCCGAGCCAAATGCCCTCGACCGGATTGGGGCCGATCAGACATTTGCATGCTTCGATGATCTCGAAGGCAAACAGCGTCGCCATACCTGCATCGAGCGTGTTGCCAAGATAAGGCAGCCAGACGCTTCCCGAAGGTTCCGGCGGCAGCAATTGCTCGCACCGCTCCAGAATCGGTCCCATCTCCGACAGCTTGTTCACCCGCTCACCGAGCATCGAGTAGATCACCGGCAGAGAATAGAACGTATCCGGAAATCCGACGGGCGAGTCGATTCCCTTGGCAGCAATGGCCCGCGTCACGTAGTCCTTGGCCTGGGCTACAACCTGGTATGCTCCGCGTATGGCGGAAGCGGCGATGAGCTTGGTATTTGTACTCATTGCAGTTCTCGCCTCTCCTTCATGTCAACTAGTTTGCGTTCTTTCTTGACGTTGATACGCAGCGCATCGCGCTTCTTCTCAATGTGCGCCAGAATCTTGTCCGCGGCAAGCACCGGGTCCGGCTCCCACTCAAACATGCCGCCGGTGATGCCTTCCATCTCTTCGCGCAGAAGCCGGTCCACGTTGGGACTACCAGCCACGTAAAGCGGATGACCGAGCACAACGTAAATTCCGCTGGCCACAAAGTAGTTGCCGATGGCCACAGCCTTTTCGCTCATCCACTCCGGAGCCGCGCCGGCCACCGGCAGATCCGAAAGGTCTTCGCCCAGTCCGCCCTCAAGCAGTACGTTGGTCGCAGCCATCAGGATGCGGCTGTTGTCAACGCACGAGCCCATGTGTAGCACCGGAGGAATGCCCACTACATCGCAAACCTCGCGCAGGGTCGCGCCAGCCTTTTCAAGAGCCGCTTCCGGTGTCAACAGCCCGGCCTTGGCGCAAGCGATGGCCGCGCAGCCGGTCTCAAGCACCAGCACGTTGCGCTTGATGAGTTCCTCGGTCAGCCGCACATGCGCACTGTCGGATTGAATCTTGGGATTGGTGCAGCCGACCACGCCCACCACGCCGCGGATGCGGCCATCGATGATGGCATCGTTCAACGGACGGAAGGTCTTGCGGAAGTGTCCGCCGAGCATGTTGTAGATGGTCTCGTTTGAGAAGCCAGCCACAAGTTCCATCGACTCTTTGGGAATGTGAACGCGTGTCTTCTCGCGGCGCTCGTAGTTGTCGATGGCCTTGCGAATCAATTGGCATGCGTGTTCGTATCCGGCCTTGGCATCAAAGGTGATCTGCTCCGCGCCCAAGCTCTGCGCAATCTCCGATGTGCTCACCAACTCGGTGTGGAAGCACTTGGCCACGTTGGCCAGCGAGGGCATGACGCATTGCACGTCAACCACCATCACCTCCACCGCGCCGGTCATAATCGCCAGTTCCTGCTGCAGGAAGTTGCCCACAATCGGCAGCCCGTGGCGCATCAACACTTCGTTGGCAGTGCAACAGATGCCGGCTACGTTGATTCCGGTCGCGCCCTTGGAGCGGGCATAGGCCAGCAATTCCTCATCCGTCGAGGCGACTGCCAGCATCTCAGAAAGCGTGGGCTCGTGCCCATGCACAATGATGTTGACCTTGTCCTCGGCCAGCACGCCCAGGTTCACGCGGCTGCGCACCGGCTTGGGCGTGCCGAAGAGAATATCTGAAACGGTGGTGGCAATCGCCGACCCCACCCATCCGTCGGCCAGGCTGCACTTGAGCCCCGCCATGATCAGGTGGCGATAGTTGTGGTCCACACCCATGTTGGTGCGGTGCATCAATTCGACTACCGATGAATCGATACCCCGTGGCTCGATCTCCAGCTTCTCCCACAGCTCCCGCCGCTTCTTGGGCGCAAGCTCGAGGGTGGCGTTAGGCTCCTCGGACCAGGCAAACTGGGTCATGAAGAAATCCGCCAGATCGCTGGCAATCTCAGAATCCGTGCGGCCGTCAGTGGCGATCTTGAAGTCCACAGCCGCGTCATGCAGGCGCTTCGGATCGCTGATCTTGTAGTCGTTTCCCTTGCCCTGCGCCACCATCTTGAGCGTGCGCACCAGCATGCGGCCGTGATCGGAGTGCGCCGCCGTCCCCGCGGCTACCTCGCGCAGGATGTTGCGGGCAGCAATGGTATCGGCATCGGCGCCGCAGATACCGAGCTTGGCCTTGGGCGTAATGCGGCATGGGCCCATGTGGCAAATCTTGCAACAAACACCATCGGTGCCGAATTTGCATTGGGGCTTCTGGGCGTTATAGCGGTCCCAAACTGTGGTCATTGCCGCGTCGTTGGCAATGATGACCATTTCATTGGTCGCCGCATCGGTCGAAACTTCTTTTCCGGTATTTTTTGGCGGACTCGTGGCCATTAGCGCTTCACCTTTCCAGAATCAAACATTCGCTCCAGCATGGCTTCCACTGCAATCCGTGCCGGAGAATCCTTTGGGATGTCGGCAATCGCGCATCCCTGCGCATCCAGCGCCGTAATATTCGTGTCCAGCGGAACCGCAGCCAGCAGCCGCAGACCGGTGGCTAAGACCTCGCGCTCAACTACCGGAGGCAACGTGCCGTCCGGGGTGCGGTTCACAATCAGTCCCCGCTCTTTCACTTCCAACTGCACTTCATCGGCCAGCGCGGAGATGCGGCCGGTGGTGTGAACTCCGCGAATCGAACAGTCGGAGACCATAATCAACTGGTCCACCGCCATGAGCGTGCGCCGGGAAATATGCTCCAGCCCCGCCTCGCTGTCGATGACCACATGGCGATAGTTCTGCACCAGGCGGTCGAGAATGTCGCACAGCACGTTATTGGCAAAGCAATAGCATCCGCGGCCTTCTGGACGGCCCATGACAATCAGGTCGTATCCGTTTTCCTCGACCAGCGCTTCCTGAACGCGCAGCTCCAGAAACTCCTGTTTGGAGACGCCCTTCATGTTCTTGGCTTCTTCGCGCGCGCTCTCGCGGATACCGCCCACCGTGGCGTTCATGCCCACTCCGAGCGCCTCATAGAGATTGGCGTTCGAGTCGGCATCCACGGCCAGGATCGGCCCTTCACCCTGGCGCACCAGCCAGTCGATGATCAAAGCGGAAAGGATGGTCTTGCCTACCCCACCCTTTCCGGTCAATGCAACAATCATGGCTACCTCGTTGCTGCAGCAGCGACTGCGGCAACTCCGTGTCTCAGGGTTTCGCTTGTCTGGTGCAGAAGTGAGAAGACCCTCTCAGCGTCCGCTACGGGCAGAGATCCAGTGCCGCACGACGGCGTCACGAACGCCTGCCGCATGATCTGATCCTTGCTCAGTCCAGTGGCCTTGGCCAGGTTCTCAACGCCCTGATTGAATTTGGCAACCAGTGTCTCCGCCGTCTGCGCTTGGATCTTGGCGCTGTTGGTGGGCACGACGCCCCACGCCAGGAACTTGCCCGCCTCAAGATGCTTCTTAATGGATTCGGCATAGAGTGCGATGGTGTCGGCGTAGTCAAAGGCATCGAAGTTGATGATGTCCACACCGGCATCGACCAGAATCGACCACTCGGTATTGCCGCAGCAGTGCACACCGGCCAGCGCGCCTTCCGCATGCACGGCCTCGACGACTTCATTCAGCTTGGCCACCACGTCTTCACGGACCACGCTGACGTAAGTGGAGGATCCGAATGCCGACAGAATCGGCTCGTCGATAAAGCAAATCACATTCTCGCCGAACTTGCGGAACTTGCGAATCTGCCAGCGGCACTTCATCGCCAGCGTCTTCACCACAACGTCCATGAACTCTTCGTTGTAGTAGATGGCGCGCTTGTTTTCGTCCACTACCGTGAGGCCGAAGCTGATGGGGCCCGTGGTTTGGACCTTCACAAAGGGACGCTTGCCGCCCGCTGCTTCCAGCGCGGCTTCCATGGCGTAAATTCCCTTTGAGAATGCCGGGGTAATCTGGAACTTATCCAGATTCTCGGCCAGAAAGTCCTCGTAGAATGCGGCCAGGTCGTTGGAATAGTCGCCCGTTGTATCGATGTAAATGCGATCTTTCTCACGATCGATGACAATGCGAGGAATTCCTTCGCTATATTGGGGCTCCATCTGCTCGTTGATGCCGAGGGCCGGCAACTGCGGCCAGATTGGAGCATCGGGAATGGCGTTGAGAACGACCTTGACGGCCGCCTGCGGGTCGGCATGAGGCAAGCTGCCAATCGCCGTAGCTGTGCATCGGGGTTCCAGACTCATTGCGTTTTCTCCTTCTTGAATCAATGCGTTTGTGCACTCGTTTGCGAAATGAGAGCGTCACTCAAACTTCGGAATGGAGCAAGAATGTCTTCATGACCGAGTTCGATCAAGGATTGCCCTGTACGGTCGGCAAGGCCGATCCGGCTGTCGAATGGAATAATCCCCAGCAGTGCCTCAGCGCCAAACTCGCGGGCAATCCACTCGCTCTCCGAATCCTTCGTTACAGACTTGTTGAGGACCACGCCAAAACGGTGAATGCCAATGGCGCGCGCCATCTCTTGTATGCGGTGCGCGGTCTCCACGCTGCGCTGGCCGGGCTCAACCACCACCAGCATCAGATCGACGCCCATGGCCGTGCCGCGGCCCAGGTGCTCGATGCCTGCTTCCATGTCGAGAATCACGATTTCGCCGTGCTTGAGCACCAGATGCTGCACCAGGGCCTTCAGCAGCACGCTCTCAGGGCACGCGCACCCGCCTGCCGCGCGCTGCACGGCCCCCAGCGTCAGCAGGTCCACACCGCCATAGCGCGTGGCGAACCGTGCGGCTATATCGGAAACATCGGGATTGATTTTGAAGATTTGGCCGTATCCTTGCACCTTGGCCCCGGTGCGTTCTTCTATCAGGTGGCGCTCAGTGGAGATGGTGTGAATTTTGGCTCTCAACTCGGGCGGCATGCCGATGGCAGAGGCCAAATTCGCATCAGGATCGGCATCGACCGCAAGAACTTGATGCCCCGCACCGGCGTAGAGACGAGCCAAAGTGCCCGCCACCGTCGATTTGCCTACTCCGCCCTTTCCCGATACTGCAAGCTTCATCTGAAGCACCCGCCGCGGCAACCATGCATCCTGGGCGCGCACGAAAATGCCTCAAGGCGCCAACACTCTGCAGTCACCAACATTGCTCCCGCCCATCATGGCAATCATAGTGAATTGGAGCAGCGGAGATGTGACGGCAGTCACGG
>Ga0181520_10008921_pt1 | contig 14062 bp, 16 predicted proteins | sample PEATcosm2014_Bin_29_FD_132451 | JGI IMG/M metagenome (GOLD analysis project Ga0181520, IMG submission 132451) | Peatland microbial communities from MTU Mesocosm Facility, Houghton, MI, USA - PEATcosm2014_Bin02_30_metaG | ecosystem: Environmental > Terrestrial > Soil > Wetlands > Peat | place... | reverse complement strand
GTACGGGGCGGGACGACGCGGCTGCGATTCCGCGGGGAGGCCCACCACCGTCTCCGGCCTCGCCGGCCGGCTACGCGCCCAGGGCGGCCGCCATCGCCCCCGGGTCCCGCCCACCGCGGCGTCGCAGCATGGCGACCCCGATCGCCCCGGCCGCCCCGGTGCAGACCGCCGCGGCCAGGAAGATGGTGCGCAGCTCGTCGAGCAGGGCCTGCTCGGCCAGCGCGTTGTAGGCGGCGCAGCTGAGCGGATGGCCCGGGCAGAGGATCGCCGGCGAGGGGATGGTGGCCGCCTCCTGGTAGTAGCGGTGCAGCCCGATGGCGGTGAGCAGGGAGATCCCGACCAGCATCCCCACCATCCGTGCGACCACCACCAGCGCGGCGGCCAGCCCATGCCTGGCCGCGGTGACGGCACCCAGGATCGCCGCGTTGACGGGCGCGATGGCCAGCCCGAAGCCGAGACCGCAGCCGGCGAGCACCGGGTCGCTGAGCCGGAGTCCCGCGCCCAAGGAGCTCGCGGTCCATCCCCCCATGAGCACGAACATCGCCGTGGTGAGGCCCATCCCGAGCAGGGTGGTCACCCGGTAACCGAGCCGCTCGCAGAGGAAGCCTCCGAGCACGGCGCCCACCGGGACCGCCGCCAGCAGGCGGAGCAGCACCAGCGCGGCGCCCAGCTGCGAGCCGTACGCGGTTGCCCGGGCGAAGATGGGGACGTCCACCAGCGCCGCCATCAGGCCCGCCCCGATGGCGAGGTTGGCGAGCAGGGCTCCGACCGCCGCGGGATCCCGGAGCTCGCCGAGGGGCAGCAGCGGGGCCGGAGCGCGGAGCTCGCGGACCGCGAAGGCGGCGGCCACCACCAGCGCCGCCGGGAGCAGCACCACGGCGGCGGGGGCCACCAATCCCCGGCTCGGATCGGCGGCCGCGAAGCTGATGACCACGAAGCCCAGCGCCACCGCGAGCAGGGCCCCGCCCAGCCCGTCGACGCGGCCCCAGAGCTCGGGCAGCCGCCGCAGCCGGAGCAGGCGCGGCGCGCCGGCGTCCCCGGTGAGGCCGCGGACGATGAAGAGCGCCGCTCCCACCAGCGCGGCCAGGGCGAGTGGCGTGGTCCACGCCGAGTCCCCCGCGACCGGTCCCCAGAGCACCCCCCAGAACGCGCTCCCGGCGAGCGGGCCGGGGGCGGCCACCGCCAGGCCCGCCAGCCCGAGGGTGCCCGCCAGCAGGAGGCTTCCCGGGAGGTCGACCGCCCTGGCTCGCTCCCCCCGCCGAAGCGGGCGGCTCCGCCCACCCGGTTCGACCTCGCGGGCGGCAGGCCCAGCGGCCCCCTCCCCCGCCGCGCCGCCGGCCGGTCTCCCCGGCTCGCCGGCCCGCTCGCCCCCGGCCGGCCGCGAGAGCAGGAATCCGGCGCCGAGCAGCGCGGCCAGGGGCAGGTTCAGCCAGAAGATCAACCGCCAGGTCGAGAAGCTGAGGATGGCGGCCCCGTAGAGGGGGCCGAGGACCGCGCCCAGCTCCTGCACGCCTCCGACCACGCCCAGCGGGATCCCGCGCCGGCCCGCCGGCCAGAGGTCGGCGACGATCGCGAGGGTGACCGGGACCAGCCCCCCGCCGCCGGCCCCCTGGAGGGCCCGTCCCACCACCGCCCCGGTCAGGTCCTGCGCCGAGGAGGTGATCAGCGACCCGAAGGCGAAGACCAGGAGGCACCCGGTGAACACCCGGCCGCGGCCGACGATGTCGGAGAGCCGGCCGAGCAGCGGCAGCAGGGCGACGTAGCCGAGCAGGAAGCCGCTGATGATCGGGGTCGCCGCCTCCAGGTGGTCGAGGCTCAACCCGATGTCGCTCATGATCGCGGGCAGGGCGAGCACCACCACGTAGGTGTCGGCCGCGGCCAGCATCACCCCCGCCGCCGCGAAGCCCAGGCGCCAGCCCGAACCCCGCGCCGCGCCTGCCTCCGCGCGTCCGGCGCGGGCGGTCACGGTGGCCCCGCCGCTGATCGCGCCGCCGGGATCGGGACCGTCCACCTGGTCAGGAGGTGGGCGGCGGGCTGACGCTCACGCTCTCGCCGTAATCGTCGAGAACGAGGTGGAAGGTGCTCTGGGTGCCGGCCGCGAAGATGGGACCGGTCAGGTCGACCTCCCTGACCTGGTAGGTCCCGGTGTCGATCGAGAACACCGCCGAGACCGGCTGGCTGGGATCGGCGTCCACCAGCAGCGCGGCCAGCAGGCTGCCCGGCAGGGTGGCGTTCACCTGCTGGAGGGATTCGCCGTTGAGCCGCACCGAGGACCCGAGGGTGGGGTCGTGGGCGGAGGTGAGCAGGGTGGAGATCCCGCTGTTGGGATCCAGCAGCTTGCCGGGATCGCCAAAGCCGTACTGCGAGGGGTTCGCCTTCTGGAAGTCGTCGGTGAAGGGGAGCTGGACGTAGGACTGGCCGCCGGCGGAGACCACCTTGATCTGCAGGGGGAAGCCGGCCTCCTCGATCGAGAGCGTCCCCGAGAAGCCGTCGGGGCGCACCGCGTCCCCCTGGGCGGCGGTGAGCAGGGTCCCGCTCCCGCTCACGTTCTGGCTGGTCAGCTGGATGTGGAAGGCGGAGGTCTGGTCGAATGTCGCCTTGGCCCGCTGGAGCAGGGTGGCGGCCGACGGTCCGGAGTAGCCGCAGGCCGCGACGGCCGCGGCCACCCCTGCCACGGCGGCGAGATGTCGGCGGTTGATGATCGAGCCCTCCTGTCGATCAGGTCCCCATCGGCCGCCGAGTATGAACGACGGTGGAGCTATCGTGGCAGGCCATGCCCGCCTCCGACCGCGGTCGCCATCCGGTCCTCCGGCTGGTGACCCTGTTTCTGCTCGTGGCCGCCGCCGGCTGTTTCGCGGTCAGCATGGTGAGGATCTCCTTCTCGCCCGCCTTCATCGCCGAGCTCCAGCAGCTGCCCGGCCTGGGGGCGCTCCCCGCCGCCTGTGTCAATGGCGGGATCGCCGCCTACAGCGGTCTGACCCTCGCGGCCGGCGGGAACCCCACCGTCAACGCGGCATGCCTGAGCAACATCCAGGATGCCGGACAGGCCAACCTCGGCGTCCAACCCCTGGCCCTCCTCGCCGGTCTGGCCATCCTCGGGGCGGTGGCGCTGATCGCCTGGGGCCGGCGCGGGCACCGGCTCCTGAGCGGCGTGCTCGCTCTCGTCGCCGGCGTCCTGCTGGTCCTGAACGCCCTCCACCTGGGCCAGGTCTTCGCCGGCCATTTCGGGCGGGGGGCGGCGGCGATCACCAGCGGGCCCGATCCCGGCCTCTGGGCGGTGCTGGGGCTGCTGGTGCTGGTCCCGCTGGCCCAGCTCGGCGCCGCCGGAGCCGGCTGGGCGCGGCTGGCACTGGCCCCCATCGAGGAGGGGCCTCCGCCCCGCCGCTGACGTCCGGCCGGCTGGGTCAGCGCGGCCGGCGCCCGGCCAGCTCGCGGAGCAGGGCCACCTGCTGGCGGTCCGGGCCCTTCCGGTCGTGACCGGGGACCTCGAGCACCCAGGGGACGCGGCGCAGCCGCGGATCGCCGAGCAGAAGCCCGAAGGCGGCGGTCCCGATCTCCCCCTCCCCGAGGTTGGCGTGGCGGTCCGCGTTGCTGCCGAGCGCCCGGGCCGAGTCGTTGACGTGGACCAGGCCCAGCCGCCCGAACCCGATCAGCCGGTCGAACTCGGCCAGGGTGCGGGCCGCCCCCTCCGGATCGCGCAGCTCGTACCCGCTGGCGAAGGCGTGCTGGGTGTCCAGGCAGACGCCGACCCGGTCGGAGCCGCCGGCCTCGACCACCCGGGCGACCTCCTCGAAGCTCCGACCGACGCAGCCACCCGAGCCGGCGCTGTTCTCGACCAGCAGCCGGGTTCGGCTCGGCGGGCTGCGGTCGATGACCTCACGGATGGCCCCGCCCACCTGGGCGACCACCGACTCGAACCCGGCCCCCAGGTGGGAGCCGGGGTGGAAGACGACCCCCTCGGCGTCGAGCGCGGCCGCCACCTCCATGTAGTGGACCAGCGAGCCCACCGACGATCGCAGCAGCTCCGGCTTGGGGGAGGCGAGGTTGATGAGGTAGACGGCGTGCAGGTAGTGGCCGCGGAGCCCGGCGGCCGCGTACTTCTGGAGGTAGAGCTGGCGATCGGTCTCCTCGAGCCGCAGCGGCCTCCACATCTGCGCCGAGGTGGGGTGGGTCTGGATGACCTCCGCGCCGATCGCGAGGGCGCTGTCGACGGCGTTGTGGAGGCCGCCGCGGGCGGCCACGTGAGCCCCGATCAGCATGGGGACGATTCTGTCAACTGGGGAGCCGGGCCTCAGGGGGCGACCAGCAGCTTGATCGCCAGCCCGATCCCGACGCCGGCAACCCCGTAGCGGAGCGCGAGCGGCGGGATCCGGCGGCCGGCCGCCGCTCCGACCGCGCCGCCGACCACCGTGCCGGCGGCGAGCACCAGGGCGCCCAGCCAGTGCACCGGTCCGAAGATCGCGAAGCCCACCGCCGCGATGGCGTTGACGGTGGTGGTGCAGACGACCTTGGCCGCGTTGAGCCGCTGCAGCGTGTCCTGGACGAAGAGGCCGAGGAGGGCGAGGAGCATCACCCCCAGCGCGGCGCCGAAGTAGGCGCCGTACATCCCCCCGAGCACCAGCCCGCCGCGGAACACGGGGGAGGACTCCCCCGCGTGGGCCCCCACCAGGCGGGCGAGCACGGGCTGGAAGAGGAGGGCGAGGCAGCCGACGATGATCAGCCAGGGGATCACCCGGGTGAAGACCCCGGGGGAGGTCCGGAGCAGCAGGACCGTGCCGGCCAGGCCCCCGATCGACATCGGCACCAGCAGCCGCGCCACCCTCCGGCCCTGCCCGACCAGCTCGGCGCGGTAGCCGTGGCTCCCCGTGAGCAGGCCGGGGACCAGCCCGACCGTGTTGGTCACGTTGGCGGCGAGTGGGTTGAGGCCGGCCCCGAGGAGCGCCGGGTAGCTCAGCAGCGAGCCACCCCCACCGATGGTGTTGGCGATCCCAGCGAGCACGCCGGCCCCGGCGACGAACCCCGCCTCGAGCCCGGTCACCCTGGTCTGCGATCCTGCCCGCCGGTCACGGGTCGAATCTTCGCAACTGCGGGGACGCCGCGCGCCGGAACCACCGGCGCAGCGCCCGCGGCCCGCACTTGACCTACGCGGCGGACTCCGCGGGAATCTTCACCGCTTCCTCCGCGGCGATCCGCTCGGCAGCCTCCGCCGCCAGCCGCGCGGCCGTCTCCTCCGAACCCTCCGCGGGACGGACGATGGCGGCATCGAGGCTGTGGCCGCTCTTCTCGGGGAGCACCTGGGTCAGCAGCGCCCCGGCGACGCCCAGGCCCGAGCAGAAGATCAGCACCCCTCCGAGACCCAGCGCCGAGCTGAGCAGGGGGAAGAGGAAGACACCGAGGAAGGCCCCCAGCTTGCCCACCCCGGCGGCGATGCCGTGCCCGGTGGTCCGCTCCCCGACTCCGAACACCTCGGTGGGGATCAGGAAGGTGGTGACGTTGGGCCCGAACTCGGTGAAGAAGTAGCTGATCCCGTAGATGAGGAGGAAGGGGACGATGACGTGGGTGAGCCCCGGGATGAAGCCGATCAGCCCGAAGCAGATCGCCATCGCCACGAAGCCGATCCACTGGAGCCGGCGATGGCCGATCCGATCCACGTTGAGGAAGGCGAAGACATAGCCCGGCACCGCGAAGAGGGCAAAGATGATCAGCGTCCACGCGGTCGACTGGAGCAGGTTGGCCCCGGGCGCCACCCCGCGCAGGATCACCGGCGCGGAGATGGTGTTCCCGTAATAGACGTAGTCGAGCAGGAACCACGAGCCCGCCGTGCCCAGGATGAGCATCAGCGACCTGCGGTCGGTCAGGAAGGCGCGGAGGCTGCTGCGCCCCGTCCCGCCGCCCTGCACCGCCGCTCGGACCACACCCTGGGTGTACTTCTCCATCGCGGCGCGCGCCTCGGTCTCGCGACCCTGGACCTGGGCGGCGTAGCGCGGCGACTCCGGGGTCTTGATCCTCAGGTAGAGGACGCTGAGTGCCGGGAGGGCCCCGAGCCCGAGCATCAGTCGCCAGGCCAGCTCGTGGTTGACCCCGGAGGCGAGCAGCGCGAGCGCCACCACCGGACCGATGATCAGGCCGGCCGCCTGGGACGAGAAGACGAGCGAGACCAGCAGCCCGCGATGCTCGCGGTTGGCGTACTCGCTGGCCATGACGGCGCTGACCGGATAATCGCCGCCGATTCCGATGCCCAGGATGAATCGGCAGGCCACCAGCCAGAGATAGCCCGGCGCCAGCGCGGTGGCCAGGGCGCCGAAGGCCATGATCCCCGCCACCAGTCCGTACACCCGGGTCCGCCCGAGGATGTCCGCGACCCGGCCGAAGAACAGGGCTCCCACCAGGGTGGCGAGCAGGGTGGCGCTGCCCAGGAAGCTGGTCTGGACCGCGGAGAGGTGCCACTCGCCCTTGATCAGGACCAGGGCGACTCCGATGATGAAGAGGTCGTACGCGTCGGTGAAGAACCCCATCGCGGCGGTGAAGGCCGCCTTGAGGTGATAGAGGCTGAGCGGAGCCTCGTCGAGCGCCTCACCCAGGGTGCGATGTGAGGGGGCGGTCGTCGAGCTGGCGGTGCTGCCGTCCACGTGGTGCTCCATACTCTCGGGGTCAGGGCTCCGGGTTAAAGGATGGAGAAGTCGGGATTAACATGTCTTTAACGACCGAGGGCACCGCGCCCGAGACCGACCAGGTCCTGATCGACGTCTGGCGGCTCGCCGAGATCGTCGAGGCCCAGGTCGCCGAGGCGCTCCGGGTCCTGGCCGACGCTGACCTGGAGGGCGCCGACGCGATCGTCCAGGCCGACCTCGAGGTCAACCGGCTCCGCTACGCGATCGAGGAGCGGGTGACCGCCGAGCTGGCCCCCGGGGTGGGCGAGGGCCGGCTGCGCCTGCTCATCGCGGTGCTCTACGTGATCAGCGACCTGGAGCGGATCGGTGACCATGCTGAGGGCATCGCCAGGGTCGCCCTGATGCTCGGGCGCCCGCCGATGCGCGCCCTGCCCGCCAGCATCCCGCACCTGGGTTCACAGGTGGAGGGGATGCTCGCCTCCGGGGTGAGCGTCCTGCGCGACCGCGACGTCGAGGCGGCCCGCCGGCTGGTCGAGGAGGACGACGCCGTCGACCGCCTCTACGACGATATATACGGCGAGCTGATCGCCACCATGACCGCGCAGCCGGAGACCGTCGTCCCCTGCACCTACCAGCTGTGGGCCACCCACAACCTGGAGCGGATCGCCGACCGGGTCACCAACCTCTGCGAGCGCACCGTCTACCTCGGTACCGGCCGGATCGAAGACCTCAACATCTCGTCCTACTGAGGGGGCCACGGTGCCCACCGTTCTTCTGATCGACGTCCCCGAGTCCCGCGCGCTCGCACTCGAGGAGCGCCTCGCCGTCGACGGATGCCTGGTGCGCCGGGCCACCGGCTGGCCCACCGACCGTCCCGAGGCCGGGGAGGTGGACGTGGTCCTCGCGCACACCGCCGACCCCGCCGCCCTGGCCCTGGCGGTGCGCCGGTTGAGCCGGGCTCCGCTGGTCCTGGTGAGCGGTGCGGAGGCACCCGCCCGGGTGGCGGCGCTGACCTGCGGTGCCGTCGTCTGCCTCGCCGACACCGAGCCCGAACCCGTAATCGAGGCCCATCTGACCGCGCTGCTGCGGCGATGGCAGCCGCGGGTTCGCCACCAGCTCGAGACCGTCCAGGTCGGCGAGCTCGCCCTCGACCCCCCGGCTCGGCGCGCCCAGGTGGACGGCGCCGATCTGGAGCTGCGGCCCCGCGAGTTCGACCTGCTGGTGGCGCTGGCGCGCTCCTCGGGTCGCGCCTTCCGGCGCCACGAGCTCCTCGACCTGGTCTGGGGCCCCCGCTTCGTCGGCGGAGTCAACACCGTGGACGTCCACATCTCCTGGCTCCGCCAGAAGCTGCCCCCCGCGGCCCGGGTCCGGATCACCACCCTGCGAGGGGTCGGATACCGGCTGGACGAGCTGAGCCGGCCGGTCGCGCCGGTGCCGGGCCCGGCCCCGGGCCCCGCCGTCGAGGGCGAGGGGCCGCCGGAGCCGGCCGTCCCCCACGAGACCGAGGCGGCCCGCTTCGAGGCGCCGATCCCCAACGGCGCCGCCGCTCAGGTCGAGACCACCATCCCAGTCTCCCCGGGCCAGCCGTAGGGTCACCAGCGCCGGGCGGCGGTTCTCGCCGTCCTTGGGGGTTGTTCGACGGAGCACGCCGGCGGGCCGATCGGCGACCATCCCTGCCCCGTGGCCTACGTGCTCGTCCTCACCGCTGTCACCGCGGTCTGGGGCTGGACCTTCGTGGTGATCAAGGAATCCATCGCCCACTACCCGGTGGCCCCCTTCCTGGGGCTCCGCTTCGGGCGCGCGGTGCTCGTCCTGCTGCTGATCACCCGCCGCCTCCCGGAGCGCCGCTCGCTCCTGATCGGGGGTCTGATCGGCGCCACCGTGGCCGCCGGGTACGCGCTCCAGACCTACGGCCTGCAGAGCACCGCGCCCGGGACGGCCGGGCTGATCACCGGCCTCTTCGTCGTCTTCACCCCGGTCATCGACCGCGCCTTCGGGGTGCGCATCCCTGCCCGGACCGCGATCGCGGTCGGCGTCGCCCTGCTCGGCACCGGCCTCCTCGCCGGCGGGGACCCGACCGCCCAGGTGGGGATCGGGGACCTTCTCGTCTTCGGCTCGGCGATCGCCTTCGCCTTCCAGGTGGTGCTGCTGGCCCGCCACAGCGCCGGCCTCCGCGCCACCGACCTCGCCCTGCTGCAGATGGCGGTGAGCTTCGTCGTCTTCTCGGCGGCCGGCTCGACCTCCTTCTCCGCGCCCAGCGGGGGGGTCTGGTTCGGCATCGTCATCACCGGGGTCTTCGCGAGCGCCCTCGCCTTCTGGATCCAGGCGTGGGTCCAGGCAAAGATGAGCGCCACCCGCGCGGCCCTGATCATGGCCAAGGAGCCCGCCTGGGCGCTCTTCTTCGCGGTGCTCCTCGCCGGGCAGCACCTCAACCTGGTGCAGGCGCTGGGCGCGCTCCTGGTGCTGGGCGCGGTGGTGGGCCACGAGGCGGCCCCGCAGCTCGCCGCCCTGCGCCGAAGTCCGGCGTAGTTCGCCGGGCCCCACGGCCCCTTCTCGGCTCCTGCGGCACCGAGGGCGAGTCGGTGGGCCGGCGCCGGCCCGGCGCGTCCCCCCGGGTACGGCCCGGGCGTGCGCGGTAGGGGAGGTGGAAGGCCGCAACGCGCCACGGGCCGCGGGGATGGCGAGCGGCGCAGCCCTAGCCGCCGCCCGGTCGGGAGGCCAGATGCGGGCTGGCCGCCTGAGCGCCGTCGACGGCCTGGAAACCGGCGAGCAGCCGCTGCAGGGTCTGGACGATCCCGGTGCAGCCACCGTCACCGACCGCCCGGAGGGAGCCGGCCAGGGAGGCCGCCTGCCGTCCCAGGATTCCGCACTGCTCGCCCCCGACGCTCGGGTCGGAGAGCGCGGAGCAGCCGGCGCGCAGCTCACCCGCCAGGGAGGCGATCCTCCCACCCTGGCCGGTGAAGGTCAGCGAGCACTCCTCGAAGGCCCGGGTGACGACCTGGAGGGTCGGGGATCCGCTCACCGTCCCGCCGCCATGCCCCGACCGCGAGCCGCCTCTCTCACCGCGAGGGTCTCACTGGGCGCGCAGCGCGCCGGCGACGGCCTGGTCGTGTTCGTCATACGACTGGCCCGACCTCTCCAGCCGGGTCGCGACCGCCATCAGCGCGTCGTGGCACGTCTGGGCGGCCCGATGCCAGTCGGCGAAGAGGTCGCCGAAGGCGGTGGCCCCCATGCCGAGCCAGGAGTCGAGGAGCGCCTGGATGCGCTGCTCGGTCTGGGAGATGGTCTGGTCCATCTGCCCCGCCAGGCCCCTCACCTGGACCGCGTGGGCCTGGAGCTCGCCCTTGCCGACCTTGAGAAGATCGCTGCTCGCCATCGCCGCGGTGCCTCCGGGAAGTGGTGCGGATGGTCCGGCCCGGACCGCCGGTCCGGAGCGCCACCGGCTCCAAGTCTTCGCCGTGGCCTCGGACATCCCGCGGACAACCACATGCGGATGAGGCCAGTCCGCATGGCCTCACCCGAGCGGCGCGGTCCTGCGCGATCAGGCGGTGCAGACCCCCCACGGCGACGTCGATGGCGGCGTCGACCGGCAGGCCCCGCGCGTTGGGCAGCCCGCCGACTCCCTCGGCGGCGCTGTCGATGACCGCCAGGACGGCTCCGGCGCGGACCCGGCGCACCGCCGCGACGGTGAGCACCGTCGCGGCCTCCATCTCCGCCGCGATGCAGCCGGCGCGTGCCCAGGCGTCCCAACGTGCCCGGATCACCCCCGCCTCCGGGAAGCTCTCGGGGTCCATCTCCGCGTAGAAGGCGTCGTTGCTGAGCACGACGCCCACCCGGTGGCGGTGGCCGGTGGCGCGCGCCGCGTCGCGCAGCGCCAGCACGACGTCGAGGTCGGCGACCGCGGGGAAGCCGGCGGGCGCGTAGCGGTCGGGGGTGCCGTCGCCGCGGGCCGCCGCCTGCACCACCACCACGTCCCCGAAACCGAGGCCGGGATCGAGGGTGCCGCAGCTGCCCACCCGGACCAGCGTGCGCGCTCCCGCCCTCACCAGCTCCTCGACCGCGATCGCCGCCGAGGGCCCGCCGATGCCGGTGGAGGTGACGCTGACCGGCACCCCGTCCAGGCTGCCGGTGTAGGTGGTGAACTCGCGGTGCGAGGCGATCCGCCGCGCGCCCTCGAGCCGTGCCGCGATGACCTCGCAGCGGCCGGGATCGCCGGGGAGCAGCACATAGGCCCCGATCTCGCCGGCCTCCACCTGGAGGTGGTACTGGCGCTCTCCCACGATCGGCGAAATGTATCAGGGCTGACCCCATCTCTCCGCGTACCATCCCTGCCATGTCGACATCCAGCCGGGTTGCCGTCGGCAGCGACATGCGCCATCAGGTCGCCGATACCGTCGCCGCCAACCTCGAGGAGGCGGGCTTCGCGGTGATCCGCTGCGGCGCGGTGGAGGCCACCGCCACCCCCTGGCCCGAGGTGGCCGAGCAGGTGGCCCGGCTGGTGGCCCAGGGTGCGGCCGAGGCCGGGATCGTCTTCTGCTGGACCGGGACCGGGGTCAGCATCGCCGCCAACAAGGTGCCCGGCATCCGCGCGGCGCTCTGCAAGGACGCCGAGACGGCCCGTGCCGCCCGCCGGTGGAATGGCGCCAACGTGCTCGCCATGGGTCTCGACGGCGCGACCCCTGACTCCGCCCAGGCCATCGTCGACGCCTTCCTGGGGTCCGCGGGGGTCGAGCCCGAGGAGGCGGCCAACGTCGAGCGCGTCGCGGTGATGGAGCGCCGCTACTCCGGGCACGGGGGGGAGCGGCACAGCGCCGAGGTCTGACCCTCGCCCGCGGGACCGGCCCGCCGCACCCGCCGGCACCGCCCACCCGACGCCTGCCCGCGACGCCCCGTCCGCGTTGCGTAGGATGAACCCGGTGACGGACGTTCGCATCCTCTGCGTCATGGGCTCGGGAGAGACCGCTCCGACCATGGCGCCGGTGCATCGCGAGCTCATCGAGCGGGTCGGCGGCGACGCTGCCCGGGTGGTGCTCGTGGACACCCCGTTCGGCTTCCAGGAGAACGCCGACGAGCTGGTCGCCAAGGCCCAGGAGCACTTTCAGCGGAGCATCGGGCACCCCCTCGAGCTGGCCAGCCTGCGCCGGGTCGAGGCCTCCTCGGAGGTGGAGCGGGAGGCCGCTTACAGCCGTGTCCACGACGCCGACTATCTCTTCTCCGGACCGGGCAGCCCCAGCTACACGCTCCGCCAGTGGCGGCAGACCGAGATCCCCGGCCTGCTCCGCGAGAAGCTGGAGCGGGGCGGCTGCGTCACCCTCGCATCGGCCGCCGCGATCACCCTCGGGGTGGTCTCGCTGCCGGTCTACGAGATCTACAAGGTGGGCGAGCCGGTTCACTGGCTGGAGGGGCTCGACCTGCTGAGCACGGCCGGCATCAGCGCCGCGCTGATCACCCACTGGGACAACGCGGAGGGCGGAACCCACGACACGCGGTTCTGCTACATGGGCGAGGGCCGCCTCACCCAGCTCGAGGCCCTCCTCCCCGAGGGGGCCGCGGTGCTCGGTGTCGACGAGCACACCGCGCTCATCATCGACCTGGGGGCCGGGCGGGTCGCGGTCCGCGGCCGGGGCCGGGCGGTGGTGAGGCGCCACGGCGCCGAGACCAGCCTGCCCACCGGCACCGAGGTCTCCCTCGCCGAGCTGCAGGCGATGCTCGCCGGCAGGTCCGCCGCCGGCTCCACCGCTCCCCTCCCCGCCGCCCAGCCGGTGGCGCAGCCCCCGGAGCCCAGCGAACGCGAGGAGCCGTTCCTGAAGCTCCTCGGTGAGCGTGAGACTGAATTCGACCGCGCCCGCGACCGCAGGGACGTGGAGGGGATGGTCGCCGCCATCCTGGCCGTCGAGAGCACCCTGGCCGAATGGTCGACCGAGACCTTCTCGGGCGATGAGCGCGAGCGGGGCCGCGCGCTGCTGCGGCGGATGGTGACCCGGCTCGGGGAGCTCGGCACCGAGGGGGCGGCCGACCCCCGGGAGCGGGTGGCCCCCCTGGTGGAGGCGATCCTGGCGCTGCGCCGCCAGTTCCGGGACGAGCGTCGCTTCGAGGAAGCCGACCGCCTGCGCGACCTGCTCACCGGATGCGGGGTGGAGGTGCGCGACGGCCGCCAGGGCGAGGCCAGCGGCTGGGAGCTCGCCGGCACCGCGACGACCGGCTGAGAGGCCGCACCCGAGGGGTTGCCATGACCACCTATTACGAGACACCGCCCCGGCGCCTTGGGCTCTCCAGCATCAGGCTGAGCCCGCTCGGCCTCGGCTGCTGGGCGATCGGAGGTCCGTCGGTGGGCGACGACGGGCGGGTCACCGGCTGGGGCGACGTCGACGATGCCGAGTCGATCCGGGCCATCCAGCGCGGCTTCGAGCTCGGGGTGACCTTCTTCGACACCGCCGACACCTACGGGGCGGGCCACAGCGAGCGCCTGCTGGCCCGCGCGCTCGGCCTCCACAACGAGGAGGTGGTGATCGCCACCAAGTTCGGCTGGACCTTCGACGACGACGGCAGCCGGAGGGGCCACGGCATGGACGTGAGTCCCGCCTACATCCGGTCGGCCTGTCACGCCTCCCTGCGCCGGCTCCAGCGTGACGACATCGACCTCTACCAGCTCCACATCGGCAGCCTCCCCGACGCCCAGGCGGACGAGGTGGTGGAGACGCTCGAGAGCCTCCAGGCCGAGGGACTGATCCGCCACTTCGGCTGGAGCTGCGACGTGGTCGAGCAGGCCCGGCGCTGGGCCGACCGGGTGACCTGCTCGTCGCTCCAGTTCATCTGCAACGTGCTCCAGGAGACCCCGGGGATGATCGAGCTCTGCGAGCAGAGCCGGATGACCGCGATCATCCGCAGCCCGCTCGCCTCCGGCTTCCTGAGCGGCAAGTACGGAGCCGACGCCCGGCTCCCCGGCGACGACTGGCGGGCCCAGGCGGTGGAGCGCGGGTGGGGCGATCTCTTCAACCCCGACGGGAGCGGCAACTCGCGCTGGCTGGCCAAGCTGGACTCGCTCCGCGAGGTGCTCACCGACGGGGGCCGCACCCTGGTGCAGGGAGCCCTCGGCTGGCTCTGGGCGCGCAGCGGGGTCACCGTCCCGATCACCGGGTTCCGCACCGTGGCCCAGGTCGAGGAGAACGTCGCTGCGATGAACTTCGGGCCCCTCTCGGCGGCCCAGATGGCGCGGATCGACCAGATCCTCGGCCGCTGATCCGCCCGGCCCCGGCCCGGCGCGGCCCACGCCTCGAGCTCGGCCCGGGCCTGGCCGGCCCCACGCCTCGAGCTCGGCCCCAGCCCGACTCCCTCCGCTGGGCCGGTCGGGCATGATGTGCGTCAGCCGCACCCCGGCGCCGGACGCTTCGACGAGGATGCGCACCCTTGGCGGTCAGCCCCACCTACCCCACGCGGACCGTCGGGCGGCG
>Ga0181520_10008919_pt1 | contig 14063 bp, 20 predicted proteins | sample PEATcosm2014_Bin_29_FD_132451 | JGI IMG/M metagenome (GOLD analysis project Ga0181520, IMG submission 132451) | Peatland microbial communities from MTU Mesocosm Facility, Houghton, MI, USA - PEATcosm2014_Bin02_30_metaG | ecosystem: Environmental > Terrestrial > Soil > Wetlands > Peat | place... | reverse complement strand
GTCATTATCGCAGCACCAGAAACAGCCAGATGACGAAGATCGCCGACACGATGAGAAGGGTCATTTTTCCCTCTTGCATCCCGCGATCTAGTGTGTCATGACTCGGGCGGATAGTCAAGGGGGATGCGATGGAGAGGTTCGAATTGCAGACCCGGATTGCAGAAGTGCTGATCGGGGCCGAGGAACGTACTCCTGTGGGAACGATCGAGCATCGCCATGCGCGCTATTCGCAACGGGCACGCAAGGGCTGGCGGACTCGCAAGGCGATGGCGAAGGCGAGGAAAAAGCCATGATCGAAGTCGACCCGAAGCTGTTTCTCAAGACGAAGGGCGCATTTCAGGAACTGCGCATCGAGCGAGACATTTCCGGCGGCGTGAGGGTTATCCTCGGCTCCGCCGGCTGCGTGTTGTCGCCGGAGGACGCGATCAAGCTCGGCTCGGCGATTCTCAAGGCGGCCGGCTGCAACGTGGACTATCAGGGCGATCCGCTCACCAAGAGGTCATTTAGGCTATGAACAAGAAGCCTCCTAGCGAGAAAGAGCGCGAGGCTTCACGTTGCCGGACAAGAGCATGGTCCGCAGCCAACCCGGAACGGAAAAAGGCCGCCGACACCGCCTATCGGGCGGCAAACGCTGAAAAACTGCGTCTGTATCATAAATCTCGCTATCAGGCGAATAAAGAAAAGATGGCCGCCGCCTCGCGCGAGAACTATTTAAAGAACAAGGATGCATACAAAGAGCGGGCAAGGAAGTCATTAGACAAACATCGAGCGGAACATTACGCATTAGTCCGGGCGCGACGGGTGAAAAAGCGCGACAGTGTCAAGAAATATCTATTTAAGTTGCAGAATGGCCGCTGCGCCTACTGCCGCTGCAAATTAGACTTTGCCGCCATGCACATTGATCACATCATGCCGGTCAAGCTTGGGGGAAAGAACGAGCGTTCAAATTACCAATTAACGTGTCCGTCGTGCAACCACACCAAGTGCGCCAAGCATCCCATCGCCTTTGCTCAAAGTCTCGGAAGGCTCCTTTAATGCAGACCGTATTTGACCATATTCCAGAGTGGTTTATACTCCGTTATGACGCGGAAATATGCGCTTGGGCGGCCAACTTCCAGAAGATCGGTCCGGTCAAGAATTTCGTCTTGCGCGAGGGCCAGTTTGCCGACTTGTCGCCGGACCCGGAGATTGGACCGGTCCTCTTGGGCGCACGCCTCGTTGCCAAGATGGAAAAATGGGCCGACCGCGTGACGATCAGTCCGGCGACCGAAATGGACCGCGAGACGATCGCGCGTCATTGCCGCAAGATGGTTTCGCTTGGCATTAAGCCCAATATGAGGTTGCAAGAACCAATCCGGCCTGGTGTGCCGATCTTCCCCACCGTCCACGCCAAACCAGTGAGCAACTAATGTCCAGCGGCGACAAACCCTCCGAAGCCGCGCCGGTCAGCGCCATCGTCTCGCTGTTCCAGAAATACCCCGGCTTGCAGAACTTCCACCCCTGGCCGTGCATCGTCTCTCGGCAGTTCCTCGTCCCCTACCTCGCCGGCCGCTCGACCGACGGGATTGTGACCTACATCGACGAAGGCGTGCCGGCGCGGCTCAAGATGGGCGTCGAGCCAGACAAGTACCTCTGCTGCCACGAAGGCCTCGAGTGGTGGATGATGACGCGGCTCGACAAGGCCTATTGGGAAGGGCCGGGCGCCAAGTCCGCTCACTGGTGGGCGACCGGCTTCGAGCACATGAACCTCAAGCTCGACGGCTGGTCAGATCAGGACATCGATGCCTACGAAAAGGAACTGGCGACCTACGTCTCGGAAACCGAGAGCGAGAGAATTTCGGCTGAAACCGTGCCCCCCGATCTCTACCAAGGCCCCTATGAGTCCGCCGGCGACAGCGACAAAGCCGAAGACGACGATGACGCCCTCATCCTGCCGATCCTGCGCGCCGCCCGCGCGCGGCTGATGCAGGTCCAGGAAGCGAGAATGCCTTGAATTCCGTCTTCAATGTCATCGGCGGCACCAAGGCGGCAGATTTCATCCTCGCCAATCATCCGGTGGATTATATTGGCGGGCCGATCGGCAGCGGCAAGACTAAAGCCATGTGTCTGCGCGTCGGCCGACACGCCCAAGAGCAGCGGCCAAGTCCAAAAGACGGCGTTAGGTATACGCGCTTCGCGATGGTGCGCAATACAATGCCGGACCTGAAACGCTCCACAATCCGTACTTGGCTTGAGACCTACCCTGAAGACACATACGGCCGTTTTACGTATGGCGCGACGATGGGTCACAAGCTGCGCTATCCCTTCGAGGGGGGGCCGGTTCATTGCGAGGTCGACTTCATCTCGCTCGACAAGACCGACGACGTCAAGAAGCTGCGCTCGACCGAGTACACTGGCGTCTGCTTCAACGAACTGCCATTCATCGAGAAGGAGCTTTTCGACGAGGCCGACTCGCGCTTGCGCTACCCGCCGCGGGAACATGGCGGCCCGACGTGGCGCGGCGTGCTCGGCGACGGCAACGCGCCCGACGAGGACCACTGGCTAGCCACGATGGCCTACGGCCTCGACCCGCCGGTCGGCTTGGCTGAGGCCGATCGCGCGCTGTACGAATGGCCGGACTCGTGGGGCCTGTACATGCAGCCGGCGGCGCTGATCGAGGAGTTCGACGCGCGCGGCCAGATCACCGGCTACCACATCAACCCGGAGGCCGAGAACCTCAAGAACCTGCCGGCCGACTATTACGATCGCCAACTGCGCGGCAAGACGAAGGCGTGGATCGACTCGCGCTTGATGAACCGCGTCGCGCTGGTCGCCGAGGGCCAGCCGGTCTGGCCGATGTTCCGCCGCGAGTTCCATGTCTCGCGCGAGGCGTTGCGGCCGTTCCCCAATTACGACGTGCAGGTCGGCCTCGATTTCGGCCGCGTCCACCCCGCCGCCGTGTTCGCCCAGGAGGTCGGCGGTCGCGTCTACGTCCAATACGAAATGCTCGGCTTCAACGAGGGGCCTTCAATCTTCGCGCCGAAGGTGCAGAAGTTCCTGACGCAGCACTATCCCGGCCAGAAGGTTCGGTTCGTCGGCGATCCTAAGGGCCGCGACAAGCACGACGAGCAATCGGCCTACGAGATTTGGGCCGCGCACGGGATGCCCGTGATCCCGGCGCCGGCGCCGATGAACGACATCGAGAAACGTGTCGAGGCGGTCGCCTTCGCGCTGAACGACAACCCGGCCGGCGTCAACCGCGTCGTCATCTCGCCGGCTTGCCGGACGCTTGTTGTTGGCATGTCCGGCCGCTACCATTTGGAACGAGAAGAAAAAGGCGTGCTAAAGCCTTCAAAAGACAGGTACTCCGACTTGTGTGACGCCCTCCAATACTTAATTTTAGGCCTCGGCGACGGGCGCCGCATGATCGGCCTCGACCCTATTGGCCTGGTCATGCCAGCCAAGATCGGCCGTATGCGCCGGACGATGCGCAGGATAGCCGGATGATGGAGCCGATCGAGCCGATTGGCGCGGCCGAGCCAGCCGAATGGTTCGTCGTCTTCCACCCCGATGCGTCGTCGCGCTGGCTGTCCGCGCTGGCAATGGGCCGCTTCAAGCACGTCTCGGCCTTCACCTATGTCCCGGTCGGCGACTGCTGGCTGTTCCTCGACGCCGAATGGACGGGCCTGCGCATTGTTCACGCCAGCCACGACGTCGCCCGCCAGCAGATTGCGCGCTACGCCGCGCACTGCGTCATCGTCAAGTTCAAGTGCGCCGCCACCCCGATGAATTGGCGCGGCCGCGCCGGCTTCACCTGCGTCTCGGCGATCAAGCATTTGCTCCGCGTCAGGACCGGATCATTGCGGCCTGACGCGCTCTATCGCCATCTGCTCGCCAACGGAGGCGAGTTGTTCGATGGGCGCACCAAAGATTCCTGTCGACCCGATGCTGGCGCAAGAGCAACAGCAGGCGCAGACCAGCCTCGATAACCAACTCCAGACGCAGACGCAGGGCGACATGGCGTCGCTGATGGCGCGCTACGGCACGCAACTCGCGATCGCCGGCAGCACAACTTCCCCGCTCGTCTCGACCAGCACTGGCGCGATCGCGCCCGGCAAGGCCGCCTGACCTATGGCAGAAATCCCCTCGACGACCAATTCCGTCCAGAGTGAAGCCGCCTCGACCGGCCAGGCAAAGGACCTGCAACAGCAGGCAGTTGCGCGTCTCGCCGCGGCGCGAACATGGAAGTCATACATCGAACTCGACGTGAAGGAGTGCTATTTTCTGGCGGCGCCGAATCGCCAGCGCCAGATTTCCTCGATGACGTCGCCGAGCCAGGCGCGTATGTTGGACGCGCCCGAACTCAACACCGACGAAACCTTTATCATCGTTGAGGATTTTGTCACGGCGGTCGTCGGCGCGTTCATGCCGGAAGCCGAGCCGTGGTGCGAGCGCGGGCCGGGCATGGACCTGCCGGGCGGCGCCGAAGGGCCGGTCTGGCGCAAGGTCCGCGATCAGATCAAGAAGGACGACCAGGCGATCTTCGCCGCGATGAAGGCGTCGAACCTTTATCCTGAAATACCGAAGGCGTTCAACCCGGACCTCGCGATCGGCACGGCTGCCGTGTGGGTCGAGCGCCCGCATCCGGCCTCGGCGATCACGGTTTCGGCCATTCCTTTCCGAGAACTCGAAATCGACCTCGGACCCTATGGCGAGGTCGACTACCGCGCCGCCGTGCGTTTCACGAGGAACCACTACGTGCGCGAACTCGTCGGCGAGGAAGTGTGGAAGAAGGTGCCGCCCGAGGTCAAGGAGAAGCACGAGGACAAGCCGTCCGATCGGACGCAGGTGATTTGGGCCTTCTGGCGCGATTGGGAGGACAAGTCGGACGAGGTCTGGCAGCACGTCATCATGATTGGCAACGAGGTCATTCACGACGCCAAATGCGTCGGCGAGGGCTCGTGCCCGCTGCTGGTCATGCGCTTCGGCGCGACGGCAGACTGGCCGCACGGCGTCGGCCCACTGATCAAGGGCCTGCCGAGCTTCCGCCAGATCGATGAACTCGAATACATGCGGACGAACCACGCCGCGCTGTCGATCAACCCGCCGATCACCTATCCCGACGATTCCTTCGCCGCCGTTGAACAGGGCGTCGAGGAAGGCATGGCCTATCCGATTCGGCCCGGCACGTCCGGCGATGTCAAGGAAATCTACAAGGTCCCCCCGCCCGAGGTCGCCAACTATCAATATCAGGAGAAGATCAAGAAGCTGCGCAAGCTGTTCTTCGTCGACTACCCCGAGCAGACCGGCGACACGCCGCCGACGCTCGGCCAGTGGCTCGACGAGATGGCGCGGGCGCAGCGGCGCCTCGGGACGCCCGGCCTGCCGTTCTGGCGCGAGGGGCCGGCGCAGATTTTCCTCCGCTTCAAGTGGCTGCTTGAGAAGGCCGGCGCAATCCAGCCGATCCGCGTTGACGGCCGCGCCGTCGCGACCATGCCGCGCAATCCGGCGCAGGCCGCCGCTGAGCAGCAGGAAGTCGGGATGGCGATCAAGGCGCTGCAAATCATCGCGCCGACCTTCCCCGAGGAGTTCAAGATGTACTGCGACGGCGCCGGGACGATGAAGGCGATCGTCGACAAGATGCGCGTCGGCCTGATCAAGTGGCGCAATCCCGACCAGGTCAAACAGGCAACCGCGGCGATCGCCCAACTGGCCGGCGCGCGCCATGCTGGAGCGCCGCCCAACGAGACGCCGGGAGCGGCCGCATGAGCGAAGTTTCCGACGACGATCTTAAGCTAGCGATCGACCGCATTGCGCGCACGCCAGACGGCGTGACGCTCTACCTCTATTTGCAGAAGGCGCTCTGCGGCGTCATCAGCGATGGATCGGAGAGATCATTGCAAGCCGACCACGGTCGCCGCAGTTTCGCGCGTGATCTAATGGCCCTGATGGCCGAGGGAATTGCTCTAAGTGACCGAAGTCGCCCCGTCACCTTCCGCCTCGCCAACGCCGTCGAGCGCTCCGCCCGTCGCATCCCCGGCGCCCGTCTCGTCAGCCGCGACGACTACGTCCCCGGCTTCTCCGACCCCGACGCCGACCCCAGCTCCCACGCCGACTCCGGCCGCTCAGACTAGCGAGCGGCCGGCTTATATTCCCGAGGCGTATTGGGACGCCGCCGCCGGCAAGGTCAAGGACGCCGAGTTCGCCGCCCACTTCAACGAATTGCAGACCCGCGTCGCCGCCGACGAATCGCGCCGGCTGACGCTGCCGGCCAAGCCGGAAGACTACAAGATCGAACTGCCGAAGGATTTCACTCTGCCGCAGGGCGTCGAGTTCAAGATCGACGTCGACAACCCGTTGTGGGCGCAAGGCCAGCAATGGGCGCAGAAGAACGGCCTGACCCAGGAAGCCTTCCAGGAAGCCATCGCCCTCGTCGCCGGCGACCGCGTCGGCACCGCCGCGCAGATCGACCAGGCGCGCAAAGCCGAGATCGGCAAGCTGGGCGCCAACGGCCAGGCGCGCGTCACCGCGATCCAGACCTGGGCGCAGGGCCTGCTCGGCCAGGAGTCCGGCGGCCGCTTCGTCTCGCGCCTGTTCACCGCGGCCGACGTCCAGATGGCGGAATCGCTGATCGCCAAGTTCACCGGCTCCGGCACCTTCAAGAGCGGCGGCCGCGAGCCGCCAGAAGTGCCGGGCAAACTGTCAGACGCCGACTACAACAAGCTCTCGATGCCGGATCGTCTCGACTACGCCCGCCGCATGACCGCGGCGGCGCAGGGCAAGAAGGTCGCCTGACATGACCGTTTTCGTCGCCACCTTCGTCGACCAGGCCTTCGACAAGAAGTCGGCTGAGGTTGCCTATATCGCGCGCATGTTGCACAAGATGGCCGACGATGTCCAAAAGACGCAGGGGACGGTCAGCGCCGCGACCTCCGTGCTGCATTCCAACGCGGCGGGAACGGCGAACACCGCTGTCGCTTCGTGGACCTACACGGCAAGCGCGTCCAATCCGTGATCTGAAAGGGAATTCCGATGGCCGTCTCGAACCTCATGACCCTCACGGAATACGCCAAGGGAATGGCGCCGGAGGACGTTCGCCGCCCCGTGATCGAGATGTTCACGCAGTACAGCGACGTTTTCGAGGTCATGCCTTTCGAGGGGTTGAAGGGCTCCAAGTACGTCGGCTATCGCGAAGCCTCGCTGGCGACGCCGGTGTTCCGCGCCGTCAACGAGGCGTCTTCGTCCGGGCATGGCGTGATCTCGCCGTTCGACGAAGCGACCTACATCATCGACCACGACATCGACATCGACCGCGCGATCCAGGATCGCTTCGGCCCCGAGCGGCGCAATTACGAAGAACGGATGGGTATCACCGCCTTCGCCCGCCTGTGGATCGACACCTTCGTCAAGGGCGACCAGTCGGTCAATCCGCGCGTCTTCAACGGCCTCCAGGTTCGCGCGCAGAAGTTCGGCCGGATCTACTACAACTCGACGGCCTCGGGCGGCGCGGCGCTCAGCCTCGCCAACCTCGACACGATGCTCAACAACCTGTCGGGCAAGTCCGGCACTCGCTACCTGTTCGTCCCGTTCCTGTCGCTGCCCCTGTGGATTCAGGCGGCGCGCACCCAGTCGCTGACCGGCTATGTCATGCAGACCTGGGACGAGATCGGCCGGCCGAAGCTGACCTACGCCGGCATCCGGCTTCTCTACGGCTACCCCAAGGACGACCAGATTCCCGTCCTCCAGTTCAATGAAGTCGCCTACGGCACCGGCTCGGCGGTCACGTCGTCGATCTACGGCATGACGCTTGGCGAGGGCATGCTGCGCGGCATCTACGTCCGCAACCTGACGCCCGAAGACGTCGGCCTGCTGGAAGACCGCAAGACCTACCGCACCCACATCTCTTGGGACGTCGGTCTGGTCGACGAGTTCAAGTATTGCCTGACCCGCATGACCTCGTGGACCAACGCGCCGATCGTCGCGTGATCGTGGGGCTGAATTAACAGGAGGCCCAGATGGGCGACCGCACTTACGGATTTGACGCCAACCTCGCTCTCGCCGACGGCGCCGCCGCTATGACGGCATCCGGCTACGCGCAGTATGGCGGCGCGGACGGCATCATCGATTGTGGCGGCAACCAGAACATCACGGTTACGCTGCCCTCGATTGCCGCTTCCTCGACGATCACGCCGCAGCAACAGCGCACTGACGCCGCGGTGGTCATCGACGTCACCGCCATTGTCGTCACGTCGGGCTGCTACTACAAGCTGATGGTGCTGGTCTCGAACGACCCGGCCTTCGGCGCCACGAACGTCATGCAGGCCGGCGCGCTGCAACTCGCCATTGCCGGCACCGGCGATGTCCCCAACAACTTCACCCCGCCAGCGGTCCCCGCGATCGGCGGCAACCGCTACGAGATTCTGTTCTCCAACGAGCAGAACAACGTCAAATACGAGTACGTGAAGCTGTACGTCGTGCTTGGCGGCTCGAACGCCTCCATCACCTTCAAGGCCTTCATGGCCGTCCTCCCGGCGATGCAGTAACATGGTCGAAGCGATCCAACTCAACGAGTACGTCAAGCTCTCGAACGTCGGGCCCGGCCTCGCCGCGATGGCCGACCGCGAACGGTCGATGGTCTATCTGTGGGACTGCGGTCCGACCGCGCCGAGCGCTCCCAAGCGCCCGGTTGCCCCGCGCGGCAAGGAAGGCGACCCAGAGTTCGATCTCGCGATGGTCGACTTCCGTCAAGCGATTATCGAGTACGAGGCCGACCTGCGAACCTACGGCGCCCGCAAGGACGAGTTTACCAAGTGGCAGACGCAGAACGGCGGCCCATTCGAGATCAAGATGTGGTCGGTCGACGCGCGCGATGCACTCGAGATCGAGGAGCGGGCGGTCAAGGAAGGGCTTGTCCCCGCGAAGCGCTACTTCGTTTCGTCGCGCACGCCCGGCTTCGAGTCGCTACCCAATCAGGGCCTGCCTGGGAACATGAAGCCCGGCAAGGGCCATTTCGAGAATCTGCGCCGTGAGCGCGAGGGTGAGGCCGACCTTGACGAGGCCCGCCGCTCCGACCCGGTATTCGGCTCCAGGGAGATGCGAGCATGAACACGAAACACTGGCTCATTGGGTCGCTCGCCGCTGCGGCGCTCGCTCTCGGTCTCGCCCTCCCGGCAGAAGCTGGCTCGGTCATGTGCGCGCCGGGCGCGGCGGCTACCGGGTCTCAAGCCGGGACGTTCGGCGGGACTAACTCTGCCGTCCCCTCGCAGACGCTCTACATCCTGAACTCAATGGGCTGTGCGGTCATCGCCAGCGGCGACGTCGGCTATGCCCGGTCGCAGGGCTGGGCTCCCGGCCCGAACCTGTTCACGGTCCAATTCGGCCCGTTCTCGGCGCAGTCGACCACGGCGAACTCGCCGATCCTACCGCCCGGCGCATCCATCATCGCGATCCAGGCGATCGAGACGGCGGGGCAGATCGTCACCGGCGGACTCGACGTCGGCACGGCTGGTTCATCCAGCCAGACGATCGCCGCGGCTGTCGCCGTGGGCGCCAGCGCCACGGTGGGCATCACCCCGCTCAGCGGTTACGTCATTCCCCCCACCGGCGTCCAGGTCTTCTTCAACGCCCATACCAACTGGTCCGACGCCGCTGTGGTCAAGGGCACGATCTTCTACAGCCTGACCTCGCCGTACTGACGAGCGCCAGAAGCACAACGCGAGAGGCGGCCGCGCGAAATCGCCGCCGCCTTTTTTGTTGGAGTGGATGATGAAAAAGCTACTCGCCTCTTTCGCCCTCGTCTCCGCGCTTGCGTTGAGCGCCGCGGCTCTCGCGCAGACCACGCTCTACCAAACCTTGATCAACGTCGCGACCGGAACGACTGGCGCTGTCACCGCGACGCTGGCGGCCAACGCCGGCAAGACGACATGGATTTGTGGCTTTGACGTTTCGGCGATCGGCGGCACGGCGGCCGTAGGGCCGGTGACCGTAACGGGCTTGCTCAGCGGCACGCTGACTTATCAGATGTCGTCTTCCGCCGCGGGCGTCACGCTCAGCCGAACTTTCACGCCATGCCTGCCAGGCAGCGCCATCAACCAAGCGATCGCCGTCGTCACCACGGCGGACGGCACCGCAAGCGCAGTCGACGTCCAAGCGTGGGGCTTCTGGCAATAGATCATTGCGTGAGCCCTGCCGTGCGGCGAAAGGTGCGGCATGTACCAATTCCCGCTCGACGAACTCGCCCTTGTCAATCGCGCCTTGTCAGCCACGGGCGATAACCAAGTCGCCCAGGCTGACGATGGCTCCGACGAGTGGAACACCTGCGATCCAGCCTACCAGGCGGGCCTTGGGTACGCGGCGGAAAGCCATAGCTGGGGATTTGCCAAGCAGGTCTTGACGCTGACCGCCAGCCCGACGCCGCCGCAAGACGTGACGTGGGACACGGCATACCCGATCCCGAGCGATTGCGTCCACATCATCTGGATCAAGATCAACCAGGACGCGCCGACGGTCAACACGCCGACGCTGACGCTGTACGACATCATGGGGACGCCGAGCGGCCCTGTCATCGTTTGCAACGCCCAGGGCGGCCCGCCGCCGCCCACCACGCCGCAAGTCCCCGCGACGGTCACGCTCTGCTACATCTCGAACTCAGGGGCGCTGTGCGACTCGACGAACGGCACGCCGACGCTCCTGCTTGCGCTGCAATCCTTCGTCATGTCGGGCATCTATCGCGGGCTCCATGAAGACCCGGCCGAGGCCGACAAGATGTGGATGGCCGGCGAGAAGATGCTCCAGATGGCGCGCACGCGCTACGACCAGCAGAAGCCGAAGCGGCAGTTTTTCAACTCGCGCATGGCCGCCGCGCGCCGCGTGCGCCGCCCGTGGCCGCCCAACGGCCTGAACAATTGGGGCGGCAGCGGGGGACCGGGTTGAGAAGGATCGCCTAAATGTCGCTGACGCGCGCTCAACTCCAATCCGAGGCGAACACCAACCTCGCCGACAACACGACTGGCTCAATCACGCCGGCGATTCTGCGCAATATGATCCTCGACGTTTTGGCGAACCTGCCGACGTTGCTCGACGCCGACACCTTCGCCGCGGTCAAGACGTTCACCGTCCCGCCGGTCCTGACCGGGCTCACTGGCGTCCTGCAAGGGAATGGCTCGAGCGCGGTCACAGCGCTGACGAATGCAGCGCTCGCGGCGCTGGTTCCCCAGGGCAAGATCACCATCACGGCGGCGGCGATCAACCTCAACGCGACCGGCGACACTGCGTTTGCCATCGCGCTGCCGAGCGGCTTCACGCGCTACAAGGTCTCTGAGCTGCACGTCTCGCACGCCAGCCTTTCACTGACGACGGCGCAGATTGGTCTCTACACCGGCACGCTCCAGGGCGGCGTCAACATCGTGGCGCAGACCTTGACCGGCATCACGCAGACGGCAACCGACACCAATCTGAACGCCTATAGCGCGACGATTGTCGACTCCGGCACGCGCTCCTACAACGACGCCAATCTCTATCTGAACGTCGGGACGGCGCAGGGCGCGGCGGCGACCGCCGACTTCACGCTCATCATCACGCCCCTGCCGTAGCGCCATGGCAATCCCGAAGATCATCGGCGCGCAACGCGACTTCTCGGCGGGGGAACTCGACGTTGCGATGAAGCGCGCCGATGAAAACCCGGTGATGAAGATCGGCGCGCGGCAAGCGTCGAACTGGCGCATCCTCAATTCCGGCGCCGCGTCGAACCGCCCTGGGCGCCGCATTCTGTTCCTGGAGACCGGCCGCGTCGAAAAGGTGCTGATGTCGCCGGGGAATGTGTTCTTCCTCGTCTTTGGCCCCGGCTATCTGCGCGTCTACAACGCCGCTGGCGCGAACGTCTTTTCCTCGACCGTGAAGGGCGACGGTGCGTCGGCAATCTCGTGGACAATGGCGACGGTCGGAAATGTTTCTTTCGCTGTCGCGGCAGGATCGCAGCTTTCGATATACATCGCCTACGCCGATGGCGCCCCGAACAACGTCCCACAGGTTTTGACTTGGGATGGTGTGTCGCAAACGTCGACATGGACGCTGGCGACCTATGCTGAGACTGTTAAAATAACGGGCCAGAAGCGGACGTTATTCTATCGGATTTCACCACAAAATGTGACGATGCAGCCCAGCGGGTCTACGGGAAACGTGCAACTCACGTTTTCAGCCCAAGTCCTGACGGCTGGCATGATTAACACCCGCATGAGTTACGCGGGAGTTCAGGTTATCATCACGAGTGTGACGGCTGCGGATTTTGTGACCCCGGTTGCTGGGCCGTCAAGATATGGGAAAGCGTCGGTTCAAGGAACATTGCCTGGAACACAGACCTTCGCGATGGGGGATAACCCGGCGATCTACTTCGCGGTCGGCGACTTGGTCAAAGGGTCCATTTCAGGCGCAGAAGGTATTGTCATCGCGACGTCCGGCACGCCCTACAACAACGGAATGACAGTCCAGTTGATTACGACGGCGACAGGTTCGTTGATTGGTTTCTATGATGGCGTCTGGACAGTATCGAACGGAGACACCGTGGCGGGGCCGAGTGGCTCGACTCAAATCGATCCACAGAACGGCCCGAGCGACCAAACTCGAGCGCCGATCATCAGCGGCCCACCGACTGCGATCTCGATTTGGGATAACGAGGTTATGAACACGTACTGGGGATATCCGTCCTCAGTTTTCTACGATCAGGAGCGGCTTGGCCTTTGCAATTTCTCTGCGTTGCCAAGTGCGGTCAGTTGGTCGGCAATCGGTCTTCCCCTCGACATGTACGTTGAGTCGACGGGCGCGTCGGTTACGCAGGACTCCGCCATTTTTGAACTGGCGCCAGGCAAATCGCAAGTTCTGTTCGTCCTTCCAGGCATGGAATCGAGCGAATTCATCTTTTGCGACAACGCCATCTACTATCTGCCTATCACGTTGCAGAACCCGCTTGAGCCGGGCTCCGTGGCGTTCAATCTCCTAAACTCACAGGGCTGTTCGCCAGGCGTGCGCCCACAGCCGGTCCAGCAATCGATTCTGTTCGTCAAAGCCGGCGGCGTCGAGATGGGCGCGGTGCAGGCGCCGGGCGCTTACTACCGCCCCTACGTCGTTGACAGCGTGTCCGAATTTCACTCGCACCTTTTCACGGCCTCGCCGCCCGTCGCACTCGCGGTCCCGCCGGCGCCGAGCCAATTCGAGGAGAATTACGCCTACGTCTTACTCGCCGACGGCTCCATGGTCGTCGGCAAATACTCCATTCGACAGGGCTTGCTTGACGTGGGGCCGGACGGAAAGCCGAAGATCGGCTGGCTGCCGTGGACCGGCGATGGCGAGGTCGAATGGATTTCCGGGTCGGGCGCCGATCTGATCCTGACGACAAACTATCCGGCGAGCGGTGGATCTGGCTTCTCGAACGGCTTCTCGAGCGGCTTCGGCGGCGGCGGCCTTGTGAGCGTCGTCGAGCGTCTCGACGCCACGCAGTCGCTCGACTGTGCCCTTACAGTGAATAGCCTGCCGACGGCGCTGGCGGCTCCGGGCGGCAAGGGGCCGCTGTGGTGGCTCCCCAACGCCAGCGTGACGCTGTTCGACGGCGCGCGGCCGATGGGGACGTATCAGATCGACGCCAACGGCAACCTCGTGCCGCAGTTCAACGGCGGCGAGAATCTGTCCAGCGCGACGCTCGTCGCAGGACAACCGTGGACCTCCGTGCTCGAACCTTTCGTCCCTGACGCGCCGCCCGGCCAGAGCCAGCATCAGCGCATGTTCAAGCGGCGTGTGTCGCGCATGGCCGTCTACGTGTCGAACTCGACCGGCTTCCTGATGGCGCGGCTGTTCAGCGGGCCAATCACGCCAGCGACCGCCGCCGAGCTAGCGCTGGGGACGGTCATGAACACGTTCCGCATTCCCACATGGAACATCGGCGACAACGTCGAGGTCGCGCCGCCGCTGCGCGAAGAGGCATATCGCTGGCGCCCGCTCGGCCGCTCCTACGACCCGCGCATGGCCGTGATCAAGGACACGCCGGGTCCTTTGATCATTCACGAGATCGGCTTGGAGGCGAGTCTCTAATGGGC
>Ga0181520_10008918_pt1 | contig 14064 bp, 9 predicted proteins | sample PEATcosm2014_Bin_29_FD_132451 | JGI IMG/M metagenome (GOLD analysis project Ga0181520, IMG submission 132451) | Peatland microbial communities from MTU Mesocosm Facility, Houghton, MI, USA - PEATcosm2014_Bin02_30_metaG | ecosystem: Environmental > Terrestrial > Soil > Wetlands > Peat | place... | reverse complement strand
CTCTAAATGCGCTCTGTTTATCGGATTACGACTGCTTTTCATGGTCTAAGGTGTCATCCGCTGACCTGCATATTGTTGAAAATACGTTTGATTGATGATTCGAGTCCTACCTGAGGAGCCAATCTATATTTAGAATCAATAGTTTAGACGCAGGCACGATCAAAATACCATCAAAGATACCATCAATCTGGAATGCGACTCCTCCCCCCGATTTTGTTTCACACTCGCGTGTGCCGGGAATGATGCTATGCACCGTCGAGTCCACTGGACCACTTTCCAGCTACTCCTCGAATCTGGCCAAGGGAGATGCGGTGAGGGGAGGCTGCCGGGACTACCCAGATACTCCCACTCATTCCAGAATCAGAATGCATTCGAACCAGAGTTATGCTGTCGCGAGCGGCGGAACCGCTCTCGATTTAATACTCGGCGATTGTGCGCTCGTTGACGACCTGCGGGGATCGTGGCAGTGAACAGCGATTATCATGCCCGATTCTCCATTTGCGCGTGAACCACGTTGGATGAACGTGTTCCGCAGTTTTCGCCAACGGAGAACGCTGTGCGGATTGCTTCCGAGAAGCCGATCGATGCTGATCCGGGTCGGAAAGTGAACGGCATTGAGCGAGCGGCAGGCAGCCATTCTGGCCTAGGCAAGCGTGCCGGGACTGACGCTGGTTTTCCACCTCCTCAATTCGCCTCCTGAAGAGACCGCACATAGCCAGTGGGCGAGAGACCGGTTTCACGTTTGAAGGCCGAACTGAAGGCGCTCACCGACTGATATCCGGCCATCTCGGCGATATCAACCATTGGCACTTCCGCGGATGCCAGGGCGCTCTTCGCAAGCCTCATCCGCCAACTGGCTAAATACTCGATGGGTGGAACCCCCACAAGTTGCAAGAATCGCGCCGCGAATGCGGATCGAGACATGCCGACCTCGCGTGCAAGCGCAGCAAGTGTCCATGGCCGCTTGGGGTCACCATGTATCACGCGAAGTGAATTCCCAATTCTGGGATCGGACAGGCCGGCCAGCAGGCTGCTTCTGCCGTCTCCGAGATCGGCAGGGGTATACCGCAGCGCCTCAATGAGGATGAGCTCAAGCAGGCGATCAAGCATTAGCGAACGGCCGGGCCGCTCTGTGACCGCCTCGTCGCCGAACGTTGCAAGGAGTGCACTCAAGCGCGCCGCAGCAACGTCGTTGCCCTTTATATGAACGATTGGGTGCATGAGGGTGGAAATCAGATCTCGATTGGCCGTCGAGAAGGTGAAGTTTCCGGCCATAAATCTCGTGATTCGATTCGTTTCGGTTTGCGAGAGCAGCAATCCCGGCTCTTTCACGACAGCGTCGAAGTCAATTGCAACGCCTCCGCCGGAAATTGCCATGGTCCACTTCGGTGGAGCAGCCATCAAGATGAAATCGCCGGCCGCCGCATCGAAACTGATTCCGTCCTGCCGTTTGACGCGGCAGGAGCCTTCGATCATTTGGCCAAACACCACGATGTTGGTGGGGTTAAAGCTGATCGTCCAGGAGCCTTGCGCCTCTACAACCCGCCAGAAGATCGCTTTCGGCTTGAGTAGCTGGATGATCTGAGACATTGGATCCATTTGGACTCCCGATAAACGCTTATGGACTTCCAATTATATATAGTCCAAGCGACCGTAGCTAAAGTGATCTCAGTGAGCGGGAAACGGACCATCGCTTCCTGGCCAAGAGCACAGAGAAGGAAAAAGGAGAAATCAAATGCGAGCTTTTGTTACGGGTGCAACGGGTTTTATCGGATCGGCGGTCACGGAAGAATTGATGACGGCAGGACATACTGTGACCGCGCTGGCTCGGTCGGAGGAGACAGCAAAGAAGCTGTCTGTCAAGGGCATCCAGCCTATTCTCGGCAATCTCGACGATATGGAGAGTCTGCGCAAGGCAGCAGCAGCGGCCGACGGCGTGATCCACCTCGCCTTCATGCATAGCCCTTCCCAAATCCCCTTCTGGAAGCGTATGGGGGTGATCTTCGGCGGCTTGCCGACGGGCATTGCCAAGCGGTTTATGGCGGTCGCCTCGGAATCGGATCGGCGCGCGATCGATACCCTAGGAGACGCCAGCAAGGCTCGGGTCGGCCACTGGTTACGACCTTCGGGACCATGGGACTCTCGCACGTTGGCTTCCGGGCTGGGAGGCCCGCGACGGAAGAGGATGAGCCCGATCCACTCTCGCCCGGATTCCTTCGCGCCAGGACTGAAGAAAATGTGGAGGCTCTGGCGTCACTTGGAGTGCGTGCCACGATGATTCGGCTTGCACCGTCAGTTCATGGCGAGGGCGACACCGGGCTGGTACCCCAGTTGATTGCCATCGCACGGAAGAAGGGCAGATTTGCTTACGTTGGGGATGGTCAAAATCGATGGCCAGCCGTGCATCGGCGCGATGCCGCGAGACTCTTTCGGCTCGCACTGGAAAAGGGTGTTGCCGGCGCCCGCTATCACGGTGTTGCCGATGAGGGCATCCCGTTCCGTTCGATTGGCGAGATTATCGGCCGTCGATTGAACATCCCGGTTGAGTACATCTCTGCCAAGGAAGCGGGCAAGGCGTTCAGTTGGTTTGGTGACTTCGCTGCGACCGACAACCCGTCTTCCAGCGATCGCACCCGCAATGAACTGGGTTGGGAGCCCACGCATCCGGGGCTGCTCGCCGACCTTAACGGGCCCGGTTACTTCGTAACCAAGTAGGCGGCATCGATCAACAAAACACTTTACGGAGAAGACAGATGCCACTTGTCATCATCACACGATTTCGTGCTCGCGCAATTTGGTTTGTGCCCATGTTTATCTTTCACGCCCAGCGAAGCATCGCGCAGATCCGCAATGCCAAGGGGTGCCTTTCCGTGGCGCTCTTGAGGGACAACGATCGCGCATTCTGGACCATGTCCATGTGGGCAGACGAGCACGCAATGAAGGTGTATGTGACATGTGGCTCGCATCGTAAAGCCATGCCCAGGCTGTCTGAGTGGGCGGACGAGGCAAGCGTGGTCCATTGGTTTCAGGACCGCGCAGTGCGTCCCGACTGGAACGAAGCCGCGCGACGCTTGAGGGCAGAGGGACGGCCTTCTAAGCTTCGCCATCCGGGTCCGCATCATAGCGATATGAGCTTCCCGGAACCTTGGACAACCTTGGATACGTTCCTTGAGGAATTTAAGAAAGGCGACGAGATAACGTGCTCATGAATCGACATGGCGCCAAATTAAGATTGGCAGGAACACGCATATGAACTTACTGAACGGGAGCAGAGGGATCAAACCCGATTCACGCGCTTCCCACTCGATGTAATCTGAATGATCGCCTCATACATCGCTGAGTCACTCGTCCACGAAGGGATCGCGCTCGGCAGGCAAGCCCATGGCAATCTCCTTGCCCTCGCAATTCACCGCGCGTCATCGATGCCCGGATGGCGAGCCCTTAACCCGAGGCAGCATTGCGGCAAACGTAGATCGGGGCGGGGACCGCAACCAGATCAGCAGCACATGCAGACAACTTTGCGATAGGAAAGGAGCATTATCGATGAGCTACCGGGCAGATGCATTACGCCTGGCAATTTACCTAGACGCCGCAGGAGTGAAACCTGAGTGTCGTGATTGCCACACCTGGTAGGACGTCGTGGCGGCACTCAGCCTCCTGTTCTTCGCACTACCTTCTGAAACTCGGCGATTCGCGAAGGCTCATGCGGGGTTCATTGCAAGCCAGGGAGGCCTGATGGAGGTTGGACGTGCAATCCTGGCGGACCATCCTCTGTTCAACGTCGTCCCGGATAGTATTTCAGTGGCGCCGGCCGAGATGCGAATACTGTAATAGGCCCACTTGGGACAGCCGGGAAGTTGCCGTTCAGTTCTGCACAACAAATGGCGCAGCAGACCTTCGGCCTTTTCGATGGCCCGCGAACGATGAACAATGGCACATTACCGGTCGGCGACCATCCACGCGTGCGCTACCGGATAGACGGAAAGTCAAGGAGCACTCAACAGTGAACTGGATTCCTTCGTGGTTGAGGTCCGAGTGCGTAAGTGGTATGGCGATTTGGCTGAAACTGACGTCGGGGTATCTGCCCACATCATTGTTTCTGAGCCGAATTGAACACAATCGTCGTTTTGCTTTTCCGATCGCAGCGTCCAGTGAGGTCAATCAATGTTGAATCCTGGTTTCTGACTTTGGCGGTTTCCCGGTGACCTGCGCAACGGCAGGCAATTGCGATCTGTCCCAGCCCCCGCCCAGGGCCTCCATAAGCTGAACAGACGAAGTCATATGTTCCACCTGCAGAATTGCCAGCGACTGCTGATTTGAGAGCAATGCGTTTTGCGCAGTTACCACATCGATGTAAGGATCGATTCCCGTTTCGTAGCGTCCCAACTCAAGGGTAAGAAGAGTCCGGGAGGAGTCGACAGCTTTTTTCTGGTGCGCGATCTGTTGCGCAAGGATGCGAACGGCAGCGAGCGAGTCTTCCACCTGTTGGAAAGCGGTGAGCACGGTTTGGCGGTACGCGGCGAGATCTGAATTGTAAGCAGCAATGTCCTGATTGACGGTGGCGCGTCGCAAACCGCCATCGTACACGGTCTCAGAGATAGACGGGCCGATGGACCAGAAACGACTGGGCCAGGTAAGCAGATTCTTGATGGCGGAGCTTTCCAGTCCGCCGCCGGCTGAGAGCGTGAGCGTCGGGTAGAACGCTGCAACCGCAACGCCAATCTGCGCATTCGCAGCGGCCATGGTCCGCTCCGCCGCGGCGATATCCGGCCGCCGTTCAAGCAGTTGTGATGGTAAGCCGGCGGGGATCTGCGGAGGCGTACTCGTCATCGGTTCCACGGGGATGGAAAACGCCGAGGCAGGCTTGCCGATGAGTGTGGCAATGGCATGCTCGTACTGCGCTCGCGCAATCCCCAGATTGATCGCCGCGGATTGCGCACTCTCCAGTGTTGTCTGTGCTTCTACCAACGCAATCCGGTCATCCACGCCCGTTTCATAGCGGACGCGCTCACTCTCGACAGCTTTCTTGTCTGCCTCTACCGTTTCGTTCAGGATCTTCTGCAACTCGTCCTGGCCGCGGATCTCAAAGAAGTATTCAGCGAGACTGGCTTGTTCTGTCAGCTTCTCGTTCTCAAGGTCCGCAGCACTTACCTGCGCAGTGTACTGGGCGGCATGAACGGTATTACGAACACGACCCCAGAGATCGGGCTCCCACGAAACATCGGCTGGAATGGTAAATAGCTGCGACTGCTTTCCGCTCGTTGCCCCGGGGGGCGCGACAGATTGAACGTTGGACGATGTCTGCGAGCGGATATACGAACCACCAATGCTTACGCTGGGGAAGTACTGTGATCGAGCTTCACGCACCAGCGCACGAGCCTCCATGAAGTTCTCAAAGGCCTGGCGGATGTTCTGGTTGTCGATGTTGAGTTGATCTTCGAGAGCGTCAAGCTCCGGGTCGTTGTAGATCTTCCACCATTTGCCCCGGTCCGTCGCATCCTTTGGCTGTGCCACTGCCCATCCATCCCCCTCCCCGGACTGCACAGGAGATTCCTTGTAAGCAGGAGGCGCTGTCGTTGTGGGCGGAATATACTTGGGGCCCACATTGCATCCTGCCAGCATTGCAACAACAAGGATTGAGCCAAGCGGCGCGCATCTTCGCAGCCATCGTGCTATCGAGGTATTCATGGCTAACACTCCAAACATCGCTATCTCGCCTCCGCACTTCTGGGCTGCAAGGCATTAAAGCTCTTACCCTGGATCCGCAGGCGCATGGCATCGAAAAGCAGGTAAACAACAGGCGTGGTGTAAAGCGTGAGCATTTGACTCACGATCAGGCCGCCTACGATCGTTATGCCCAGGGGGCGCCTCAATTCGGAACCGGTGCCCGTTCCAAAGGCCAGTGGCAACGCTCCGCACACGGCCGCCATCGTTGTCATGAGAATGGGGCGGAAGCGGAGTTGGCAGGCTTCGAAGATTGCCTCGCGCGTGGTCTTGCCTCGCTCTCGCTCCGCAACAAGGGCAAAGTCGATCATCATGATCGCGTTCTTTTTGACGATGCCGATCAGCAGGATGATGCCGATGATCGAGATGACGTTCAGGTCGATCTTGAACAGCATGAGCGCCAGCATGGCTCCGACGCTGGCCGACGGCAGCGTGGAGATGATGGTGAGAGGATGGACCAGGCTCTCATAGAGGATGCCAAGAACAATGTAGACGGCAAGAAGCGCGGTTCCAATAAGGAGCGGTTCGCTGGCAAGCGAGGTTTGATAGGCCGACGCGGTCCCGGCGAAGAAGCCGAGGATTGTACTGGGCATTCTCAGCTGTTTCTTCAAGTCAGAGACCATGCGCGTGGCATCGCTCAGCGACATATTCTCGGCAAGGTTGAACGACAGGGTGACGGATGGAAATGAGCTGGTGTGATTGATGATCAAGGGTGTGGTGCTTGTCTGCGCCGAGGTCACGGTGGAGAGCGGAATCACTCCATTACCCGGGGAGTTGAGATAGACGTTCCTCAAGCCGTCGGGGCTCTGCCAGTAAGGCGGCGCCGCCTCCAGCACAACGTAATACTGGTTGAGTTGTGTATAGATGATCGAGACTTCCGACTGTCCAAAAGCGCTGTAGAGGGACTGGTCCAAAGTTTGCGGAGTGATGCCCAGCCTTGCAGCGGTCGGTCGGTCATAAGCGATCAACTCCTGCAGACCGGTGTTTTGCGCATCGCTGCTCACATCCTGGAAGCCGGAGAGCTTTTGCATTCCTGCAAGCAGGATCGGTCCCCAGTGCGCCAGGTCTCCCACGCTGTCGGATTGGATCGTGTATTGGTACATTGCGTTGCTTGACCGCCCTCCGATGCGCAGGTCCTGCGCTGCCTGGAGGAATGCCGACGCGACCGGCAGCCGGCTAAGCTTCGGCCGGAGACGGTTGATGATCTCCGCCGCCGTAACCTTGCGCTCACTCAGAGGCTTCAGGGCAATATAAAGGTTGCCGTTGTTCGAAGCCCCGCCTCCGCCCGTGGACGCAGTTACATTGGCGACCGCCGGATCTGCCTTGATGACATTAACGATCTTCAGAATCGAGTCATTCATCATTGGAAACGACGCGTCCTGCGGACCTCGCACGCTCCCACTAAGGGCTCCCGTATCCTGCTGCGGGAAGAACCCCTTGGGAATGATGACAATGAGATAGAAATTCAACCCGATTGTCAGCAGCAGCACCGCCAGCATCGGGTAGGGGTGCTTCAGCACCCACGTCAGAGAGCGGCTATATGTGGAAAGCAACCATGTGAATCCCTTCTCTGAGACTCGGTACATGCTGCCATGCTTGACCGCCCTCTCATCCTTGAGAAGGTAAGCGCACATCATCGGCGTCGTGGTCAGTGAAATAAGCATCGACACAATGATGGCCGTTGAGAGCGTAATGGCAAACTCGCGAAACAGGCGACCTACGATACCAGCCATCAGTAGGATCGGAATGAAAACTGCAATCAGAGAAATGCTGATGGAAAAGATCGTAAAGCCGATCTCCTTGGAGCCCTGAAGTGCTGCCTTCATGCGCGACATGCCTTCTTCGCGAAGCCGGGAGATGTTCTCCATCACGACAATTGCGTCATCGACGACAAAGCCAGTAGAAATCGTTAACGCCATCAGCGAAAGATTGTCGATGCTGAAACCGAACAGGTACATCACAGCGAAGGTGCCGATGAGCGAGACGGGAACCGCGACGGTAGGAATCATTGTGGCGCGCCAGTTGCGCAGGAAAACGAATACAACAAGAATCACCAGGATGACAGAGAGGACTAGAGTGCCTTCCACATCGCTTACTGACGCGCGGATCGTCGTAGTGCGGTCAAGAACAATGGTGGTCTTGATGCCCTGCGGGATGGAGGCTTGAATCGATGGCAATTCAGCCCGGATACGATCGACCGTTTCGATGATGTTCGCGCCAGGCTGGCGGAAGATCATGACCGTAATCGAAGGAACGCCGTTCAGGTACCCGGCGGTGCGGATGTTCTGTGAAGAATCCGAGACGTCCGCCACATCGGAGAGTCTGATCGCGGCGCCTTGACTATATCCCACAATCAGAGGCGCGTATTGATAAGCGTGGGAGATCTGGTCGTTGGTCACGATGTCGGCTGTCGTCATTCCGTCGGAAAGCTGTCCGGCCGGTTCATGCGCATTCTGTTGGGTCAAAACAGACTGCAGGTTCTGCACCGTAAGTCCGTGGCTGTAAAGCAACGTGGGGTTGACTTCCACCCGCACCGCAGGACCGGCGCCTCCTCCGACCGTCACTTGCCCGACGCCATCAATTTGGGAAAGCTTCTGCGCAATAACCGAAGACGCTTCGTCGTAGAGCGTCGGCCTGTCGTATTTATCCGACGTTAGCCCCAAAATCAAGATCGGGGAGTCAGCCGGGTTGACCTTCCGATAAGTCGGATTGGCCGGAAGATTTGCCGGCAAATATGTACGTGCGGCGTTGATTGCCGCCTCCACATCCCGTGCCGCACCGTCGATGTCCCGGCTCAGATCGAACTGCAGAGTGATCGAGGTGCTGCCCAGCGAACTCGATGAGGTCATCTCCGTTACGCCGGCGATGTGGCTGAACTGGCGCTCCAACGGCGTCGCAATGGAGGACGCAGTAATCTCAGGGCTGCCGCCGGGCAGGCTGGCCGAGACTGAGATCGTTGGGAAATCAACCTGTGGCAAAGGTGAAACAGGAAGAACCTTGAAGGCGATGATCCCGACCAGCAAGATGCCCGCGGTCAAAAGCGTGGTTGCCACCGGCCGGGCGATGAATGGGGCGGAGATGTTCATGCGCCCTCCGCCGGCAGAGGTTGGGCGCCGGTGGCTGTTGCCTTGCCCGAACGGCTCAGCCAATGACCGATGCGATCGAAGAAAATGTAAATGACTGGCGTTGTATACAGCGTGAGAATCTGGCTCAGCAACAGTCCGCCAACCATGGCAATGCCCAGCGGACGCCGCAACTCCGAACCCATGCCCTGGCCGAGCGCAAGTGGAAGTCCCGCCAGCAGCGCCGCCATGGTGGTCATCATGATGGGACGGAATCGCAACAGGCAGGCGTCGTAGATCGCATCCGTCGAGTTCTTGCCGTGTTCCCGCTCGCCTTCCACGGCGAAGTCGACCATCATGATTCCGTTTTTCTTCACGATGCCGATCAGCAGAATGATTCCGATGATGGCGACCACGTTAAGGTCCTGCTTGAAGAGAATGAGGGCCAGCAACGCGCCTACGCCCGCTGACGGCAGCGTTGAGAGAATGGTGATGGGATGGACGAAGCTCTCGTAGAGGACCCCGAGAACGATATAGACCGCGGCCAGCGCGGCGAGAATCAACAGCCCCTCATTGGAAAGCGATCCCTGAAATGAAGCAGCGGTGCCTTGAAAGCCAAACTGCACGCTGGCCGGCATGTTCAGGTCCCTTTGCGCCGTCTCGATTGCAGTGATCGCTCCTCCCAGAGCGGCGTTCGGGGCGAGGTTGAACGATACAGTCACCGCCGGAAACTGCCCCTGATGGTTGATCGAGAGCGGCTCGGCCATCCTCTCAACATGTGTGAAAGCGCTGAGCGGAACAGCAGAAGAAGCCTCGGTAGTTGTGGCTGCATTCGCCGTCGAAGATGTGACCTTCGAGCCCACTCCCGTGTGGATGGCATTCGAAGGCGCGCTGAGCACCGACGCGGAGGGCGTATAAGCTACGCTGGTCGTTGTCGCATTCGAACCGGCGGACGAGGAACCGGAAGATGCAAACGAAGAGGATGCCGCCGGGCCGGAACCTCCAGCGGAAGCATTGGTCTGAATGTATAAGTCCTGCAGCTTGGAGGGATTCTTCTGGTAGGCCGGATCGGTTTCGAGGATCACGTGGTACTGATTCAGCTGCGTGTACATGGTGCTGATCTGGCGTTGGCCATACGCGTCATAGAGCGTGCTGTCGACCGTGGAAGGCGCGATGCCAAGCCTGGAAGCGGACACGCGGTCGATCACCAGCGATACCGCCAGGCCCCCGGTTTGCTGGTCGGTCGCCACGTCTGCTAGTTCAGGCAACTGCTTCATCTTGTCGACAAGCCGGCCGGTCCACAGGTTCAGCTCGTTAGCATCCGGGTCCTCCAGCGTGTATTGGTACTGCGTGCGGCTCACGCGGTCATCCACCGTAATGTTCTGCACGGGTTCCATGAAGAGCTCAATGCCATCCACCTGCTTCAAGCTCCCCTGCAATCGGCGGATCACATCGGAAGCATTCAGGTCTCTCTCACTCAGCGGCTTCAGGTTGATTGAAATCCGCCCGCTGTTCAGCGTCGTGTTGGTTCCGTCGGCTCCGATGAATGATGACAAGCTCTCGACTGCCGGATCTTTAAGAATGACAGAAGCCAGTTGCCGCTGCTTCTCCGCCATGGCTGCAAAGGATATGGTCTCCGGCGCCCGCGAGATCCCCTGGATCACGCCTGTATCCTGCGTCGGGAAAAAGCCCTTGGGAATAACGATGTAGAGAACAATGGTGAGCACCAGGGTTGCGGCGGCGATAAGCAGCGTAATGGTCTGGTAGCCGAGGACAAACTTGAGAGTGCGGCCGTAGAACGCGATGATGCGATCGAACACGCGCTCAGATGCCTTGTAGAAACGGCCCTGCTGTTCCTTGGGCGTTCGACGCAGAATGCGGGAGCACATCATCGGCGTCAGCGTCAGAGACACCACCGCTGAAAGAACAATGGTGACCGCAAGGGTAACGGCGAACTCGCGGAACAGCCTGCCGATGACGCCTCCCATGAAAAAGAGCGGAATCAACACAGCCAGCAATGAAACGGTGAGAGAGATGATCGTGAACCCGATCTGCTCGGCACCCTTCATCGCCGCCTGCATCGGTGTGTCTCCCGCCTCGATGTACCGCGTGATGTTCTCAATCATCACGATTGCGTCATCCACCACAAACCCGGTGGAGATGGTGAGCGCCATCAGGGAGAGATTGTCGAGACTGTAGCCGAACGCATACATGGCGCCGAACGTTCCCACCAGTGAGACTGGCACTGCGATACTGGGGATAATCGTGGCGTAAAGGTTGCGCAGGAACAGAAAGATCACCATCACCACCAGAGCCACCGTGAGCATCAACTCAAACTCAACGTCGGCAACGGAAGCGTTGATCGCAGTAGTCAGATCGGTGAGAGGTGTGACCTGAATCGATGGGGGAAGATTTGCCTCAAGTTGCGGCAGGACTGCCTTGATTGACTTCACAACACTGATGGTGTTCGCCCCGGGTTGCCTCTGGATATTCAGAATCACCGCAGGCGTCTCATTCATCCAGGCTGCCTGCTTGTTGTTCTCGATGCCGTCGACCACATTTGCAACATCCTTCAGCATGATGGGCGCGCCATTGCGGTAGGCGACAACAACCTTGCGATAATCGTCGCTAGTCACCAACTGATCGTTTGCATTGATCTGGTAATCCTGGTGGGGCCCGTCGAAGCTCCCTTTAGCTGCATTCACGCTGGATTGAGTGAGAGCCGTGCGCAGATCCTCGAGATTAAGCCCATACGACGACAGAGCCGTCGGGTTGGCCTGAATGCGCACAGCGGGCTTCTGGCCTCCGCTGATGCTCACCAACCCTACCCCGCTCAACTGCGAAAGTTTCGGCGCAAGCCGCGTATCAACGAGATCCTCTACCTGCGACAGAGGGATGGTGCTGGAGGTAATGGCCAGCGTCAGGACCGGCGCGTCCGCGGGATTGGTCTTGCTGTAAACCGGCGGCGCAGGAAGGCTCGATGGAAGAAAACTCTGTGCCGCGTTGATTGAGGACTGCACCTCTTCCTCGGCTATATCGATGTTCAATGCGAGGCCGAATTGCAACACAATTACCGACGACCCGCCGGAACTGGTCGAGGTCATTTGGCTCAACCCTTGCAGTTGACCGAACTGGCGCTCGAGAGGAGCGGTTACCGTTGCTGCCATCACATCCGGGCTGGCGCCAGGATAGAAGGTCAGTACCTGGATCGTGGGATAGTCAACCTCAGGCAGTGCGGAAACGGGCAGCAAGGTATAGGAGACTGCTCCCACAAGCAGGATTGCAACCATAAGCAGTGCAGTAGCAACGGGTCGCTGAATGAATGGCCCGGACGGATTCATGGAGCATTGCCCTGACTGGTGTTTGCAGGGGGAGCTTGCTTCGCCGCGGCGACAGGACTGCCCGCCTGCAACTTGTCGAAGCTGCTTGTGGCCACCACTTCGCCGGGATTGATTCCCTGCACCGCCGTCATGCCGCTGTCCGCAACACCCGTCGTGATGTTGCGCACGCTTGCCACGTTGTTGGCAATGACATACAGAAAGGCCGCCTGTCCGTTATGTTGAACGGCGGCGGTGGGAATCAGCGTGACCCCTTCGAGCGTATTCACCAGAAGCCTGGTGTTCACAAACTGGTTCGGATACAAAGCACTGTCTTTGTTGTCGAAGAGGGCGCGCAGTTTCACGGTGCCGGTGGTGGTGTCAATCTGATTGTCGATGGTTTGCAACTTGCCGGATGCGATCCTGGTGGTTTGTGAGCGGTCCCACACCTCAACGGGCAGCGTGTGCATGAGCCGCAGGCGCGATCGAACCTGTCCCAGGCTGTCCTCGGCCATTGTGAAAATCACAGTGGTGGGTTGCATTTGAGTAATGACCGCTAGAACGCTGTTACCCGATGCCTGGACCACGTTTCCAGGGTCGACCAGGCGAAGGCCAACCCGGCCCGCAATCGGCGCCGAAATGCGACAGTAGCCAAGCTGCACCTCGTCGTAGTTGACGGTGCCTTGATCGTTCTTTACCGTGCCCTGTTCCTGCAGAACGATCTTCTCCTGGTCGTCAAGCAACTGCTTCGGGATTCCGTTGCCCGCCCATGCAGCCCGATATCGGTCCAGGTCCATCTGCGCCTGCGCAAGGACATTGGTGTCATGCTCCAGTGAACCCTCGGCTTGCATCAGTTGTGCCTGGTAGGGCCGCGGATCGATGTCGATTAGCGCGTCACCTTTTTGAATGAATTGACCTTCACCGTAATGCACCGCGGTGATGATTCCGCTCGCCTGCGCGACGATCGAGTCTGTATAGACCGGAGTCACCGTACCGATGGCATCGAGATAGATTCCGATAGACCCCTTCGTAGCAGTCGCAACCGTGGCGCTGACAGATGGCTTGACGGCAGCCAATTTCTTCTTTGCGGCAGCAGCCTTGGCGTCATTCTCACGGATCACCACCAGGATAATCCCGCAAAGTACCAGCAGGACCAGGGCGATTGTCCAGAGAATCCAGCGCTGGTGATACCACGAACGAGGTGGAGACAGCTGATGGTCCCGGCCAATGTGCGGGACCTCTGAGTTGATTCCCACTTCAGACATTCAGATCCCCCAGCTCAACAGGATCTAGACAGACTCCTGTTCGGAGAATCGCCCCGCTGCCGCGCAGTCGTCTGGTCTGAATTGCTCAACCTTGACAAGTCGAAAAGATTTGGAAATACACGACTTTAAGGTTTCGCCCGGTGCATCAGATTGCCCCGCAACATTTGCCCCAGGGCCCGAAGGCAGGCCCCACTCGCACCCCAGGCACACTCTCGATTTTTGGCGAATCCTTGGGTGAGTTCGAAGGCCATCCCTCTTATCGACCAGCCAAGATTGTTCAGCAGATGCTCATGCGTAATGCGCGTCTGCTGACCACCGTGCAATTCAGCTGGCCTCCCATGGGGAACCGGCGCTAGGCCAGGGGCAAGGCCGCATGGATACGATGAACGTTGTGTTCACCGTCGTTCACATGATGATCCTCATCACCTCCAGCAGCGCTGAGTCACCTCAATGAGGAATATCAGCCGTGCGTATCAGGACGGTTCCGTCCGGTTCAACACGGCCGGAGAGGTATTTGCTTCGTGCGATGTCTTCAATGGCCGGGCGATTTTCTTGGAACACTTCGAGCTTGTGTCTGTTATCGCCGTGGAAATGGTCATCGAGCGCCTCCCTGCTGATAGCGCATCGAACACGCTGCGCCCTGTCCTGACCCCAGAACACGATTACGTCACGACTGGCGTCATGCCGTTCTTCCGG
>Ga0181520_10008917_pt1 | contig 14068 bp, 11 predicted proteins | sample PEATcosm2014_Bin_29_FD_132451 | JGI IMG/M metagenome (GOLD analysis project Ga0181520, IMG submission 132451) | Peatland microbial communities from MTU Mesocosm Facility, Houghton, MI, USA - PEATcosm2014_Bin02_30_metaG | ecosystem: Environmental > Terrestrial > Soil > Wetlands > Peat | place... | reverse complement strand
TTCTCATACGGCATTCCATTGCCTAGCCTCGCCATTTTCCAAAAACCACCCCCCATCAACCAAAACCAAGATCCTATTTCTACGAAATCGCGTGCCAAACGCAAAGTGCGGAATGCACCCAGCGTTGATATAGTGGCGCACTGCCGGTTGTCGAAGTGACTTATTGGTGATATAATGATAATACATTGTATCAACGCAAGGGAGCCGGTGTCGGATGGTCAAGAATCTCACCAAACACGGCAACAGTTACGCCCTGGTGATCGAGAAGCCGATTCTCGAACTACTGGGCGTATCGCCGGAAACACCGTTCGAGATCGTTACCGACGGGCGATGTCTCGTGCTCTCGCCGGTGCGCGATCCGGCGGAAGAGAAGAAGTTCCAGGACGCCCTGGAGATGGTCCACAAGCGATTTGGCCGCGCGATGAAACGGCTGGCAGAGTGAGCCCCCGTAGATGCTGCCGCTATTCTTGGATCTCGACCATGTCCTGCGGATTCATCGTAGCGTCGTTGACCGCTATGGGGGCGCGGAAGGGGTCCGTGATATCGGGCTGCTCCACTCGGCGATTGCCATGCCACAAGCATGTTTTGCCGGTGAATTCTTGCACAAGAACATGTTCGAGATGGCCGCTGCTTATCTTTACCACATTGTTCAGAACCACCCTTTTCTTGACGGAAATAAACGGACCGGCGCAGCGGCGGCCATCGTCTTTCTGGCCCTCAACGGAGTCGACCTTAAGAATGACGAAGAGGGGCTGGCCAATTTGACGTTGGCCGTTGCCAAAGGTCGGGCCGGCAAACAGGACATCGCTGCGTTTTTCTGCCAGAATGCCGATTAAGTTCTCCCGCGGTTGCCCCTTCGATCATGAAATGGCTGAGCAAAAAGATCCTTGGTTTCGTCTGGTTGATGTCTCTGCTGGGGATATTTCTCACAATGTTGGGGCTGTTGGTAGGGAGCGAGACGCTTTACTACGCGGGGCTGCTGCTCGCGGCACCTGTCTACCTGGTATTGCTCCCCGTGGCGTTCTGCTGCGTCTGCTACTGCCTCGCTTTGGTTTGCCTTGATGACATGCGTGAAAAGCTGCTCTACAAGAATCAAATCATAGAGTCACTGCGTACCCAGGAAGGGGAGGAAGATGATGTAGGTCAGGTACCCCATGCCTGACGATCTTTCGAGTGGCGAATGGCGATCGGATCTACAAGGTATCGAGATGATTGCGTTTAAGCCGCGAAGCGGCGGCAGCCATTAGCCAGGGACGTCAGTCCCTGGAAGTAATGCGTCTACCGAACCGGTAGCCCCGGCAGGGGCGCCAGAAATCTCTGTCGCCGCTCCGCGGCTCAAACGCAATCCAAACGTTTCCACCAGGGACTAACGTCCCTGGCTATGAACTGGCGTCCCTGCCGGGACTAACAAGTTACCGGCAGCACGTTAAAGGTTGCACATATTCCAAGTTTCGTGCTCACTGGCGAGACGCCGGTGCCACCTGGGATTACCCGTTTTGTTCGTCAAAACTCATTCCAAACTGCCCCCCTGCGCAACCCGCCCCGCTTCTGGCCTTGGCGTCTCTGGTGTGGTATGCTTGAGCCGGTTTTCAAGTAGCCCACCAACCGCTGCCCACCATGCCCACTCTCCCGCCGCGCTGGTTCCCTGTCGTAAGTCTGCTCGCCCTCACGTTCCTGCTCGCCAACGCCCCGTCCTTACGGGCCGAAAATTGGCCGCAATGGCGGGGGCCGGATGGCGATGGCGTCAGCCGTGAGACCGAGCTGCCGATCGTCTGGACGAAGACCTCGGGCATCACCTGGCAGTGTCCGCTGCCGCAATGGGGCACCAGTACGCCGGCCATCTGGGGCGACGCCATCTTCGTCACCGCGCACGTCGATAACCAAAAGCTGGTGCTGCTGCGGATCGAGAAGAAAACGGGGCGGATCGAGTGGACCCGCCAGGTCGGCACCGGGCAATGCTCTCGCGTCAAAGTGGACAAGAAGACCGACTCGCAGCGGCGGCATCAGGTGTTCCACGACGCGCAGAATCTGGCCAGCCCCTCGCCGGTGACCGACGGCGAAGTGGTCGTCGCACATTTCGGCAACGGCGACCTGGCCGCCTACGATTTTGCCGGCAGACAACTGTGGCACCGCAACTTGCAGAAGGATTACGGCGATTACACGATTTGGTGGGGGCACGCCAACAGCCCCGTGCTCTACCGGGACCTGGTGATCTCGATTTGCATCCAGGATTCGTGCGCCGACTTGCCGGGCAAGCCTTCACCCAGCTACGTGGTAGCCCACGACAAGCGGACCGGCCGCGAGCGTTGGAAGACGATGCGGATGACGCCGGCCACCCACGAAAGCTGCGACTCGTACAGCACGCCGATCCTAAGGCAGGCGAACGGCCGGCCGGAACTCATTGTGATGGGCGGCCAGATGCTCGACGCCTGCGATCCGGCCACCGGCAAGCGGCTTTGGTTCTTGCCCGACCTGATCGGCAATCGGACCATTACCGGTCCGGTGGCCGCGCTGGGAATGATCTACGTCACGCAGGGCATGCGGCAGCCGCTCTTGGCGGTTCGGCCGGGCGGCGACGGCCGACGTCCGCGCGGGGACGTGGCGTGGCAGTTTTCGCAGGGCACGCCCGATAGCCCGACGCCGGTCGTTTGCGGCGAGTTGCTGACGCTCGTGACCAACGAGGGCATCGCCCGTTGCCTTGATACCACGACCGGCCGGCTGCAATGGAAACAGCGGCTCCGGGGCACTTACCGTGCCTCGCCGCTGGCGGCCGACGGGCGGATCTATTTCCTCAACATGCAAGGGTTGGCCACCGTCGTGGCCGCGTCTCCCCATTACAGCCGTCTGGCCGAAAACCAGCTCGACGACGAAACGTTCGCCTCGCCGATCGTCTCCGACGGTCATATTTTTATTCGCGGGCGGAAAGCGCTCTATTGCCTGGGCAAGTAGCATCCTCGGCAGGCGTGGTGCTATAATGCGGGTGGTGGAAGATGGAAGAAGGAGCCCAGCGATGAGAACTTGGCAACGACTTTGCCGCGCAGCGAAGGCCGCCCTACTGGCTGCGGTCATCTGGTTGGCCGTAGGTGGGATGGCGATGGCCCAGCCGGCACCCGTGCCGGGCGCGCCAGCCGGGCCGGGTCAGCAGCTTAACGGGAAGTTCGGCCAAAAGAAAGAGAGCGGCGAGTTTGTCACGTCCTACGCCCTGGTGCTGGCAGCCGTCGGCCTAGGACTGCTCCTGGTCTGTCGCACGAGCAACCGCCGCGATCGTGCTCGGCCGGAACAATACCAGGAATCGAAAGTCACCGCCACGGAATAGTCGCGGCGGAACGCTCACCCCCAGGATGGTCCCCCTATGCGTTTGCGCCAGTTGATGGTTCCCTTTTTCTTGTTGATCCTTTCCGCCGCCTCGGCCCAGGGCGCGGAAAAAGTTTTCCCCTATCCCTACGAGAAGGAAACACTCGCCAACGGTCTGACGGTGATCGTGGTGCCCCTGCCTACGCCGGAGTTGGTCTCGTATTTCAGCATTGTGCGGACGGGCAGCCGCGACGAAGTGGAGCCGGGCCGCTCGGGGTTCGCCCACTTTTTCGAGCACATGCTGTTCCGCGGCTCGAAGAAATATCCCGGGCCGGTCCGCGAGCGGATCGTCACCAGCCTGGGCGCTCGCGCCAATGCCTCGACCACCGACGACTTCACCATGTTTCATCTCACCTTCGCCAAGGAAGACTTGGAGAAGGTGATCGAACTGGAGGCCGATCGCTTCCAGCACCTCAGCTACGACGAGGCGGCCTTTCAGACCGAGGCGGGGGCCGTCTATGGCGAGTATCGCATTGGCGCCGCGCAGCCCTGGTTTGCCCTGCACGAGAAGCTGCAGGATTTGGCCTACGACGTGCATACCTACAAGCATACGACGATCGGCTTCGAGGCCGACGTCAAGGCGATGCCCAAGGCGTACCAGTACAGCCTGGGGTTCTATCGCCGCTACTATCGGCCCGAGAACGTCGTGCTTTTGGTGACCGGCGACGTCAAGCCGGCGACAACCTTCCGCCTGATCGAACGGTACTACAGCTCGTGGCCGCAGGGCTACCGGCCACCGCGGATCGCGCCCGAGCCGCCGCAAACGGCGCCGCGCGCGGCGGAAATGACCTTCCATGGCCGGACGCTGCCGATCTTGGTTCTCGCCTATAAGGGCGACGCCTTCAACCCGGCCAACCGGGACTACGTGGCGGCCCGGCTGCTGGCCGACCTGGCCTTCGGCTCGGAAAGCGAACTGTACAAGAAGCTCGCGCTCCGGCAGCAGAAGGTGGAAATGCTTTTTGGCGACGTGCCCATGAATCGCGATCAGCCGCTGTTCGAGATTGCGGCGATGGTCAAAAACGCCGGCGACGTGGACGCGGTGCGCGACGAGATCGACCGCACGCTGAAAGAGTTCAAGACCAAGCCGGTGGCGCTCGCAAAACTCGCCGAACTCAAGCGCCGCAATCGGTACGCGTTTGTGATGGAGCTCGACACGCCGGAAAAAGTGGCCGAGGCCCTCAGCCGCTACGTTGCCGTCAGCGGCGGCATCGAGGCGGTCGAGCGATTGTTCGCCGCCAGCGACCGAATCACCCCCGAAGACATCATGCACGCGGCCGGCAAGTACTTCGTGCCCGCGCGGCGGACGATGATCGTGCTGAAGGGCGAAGACGCGGCAGCGAAGCCGAACGGGAGAAAGCGTCCCGCGAAAGTTGCCCAACGGCAAACACCGACTGTGCCGCTTGTGGTTTCGCCCGCGAAATCCTCATCTTCCGCGCACAAGAGCGACGATCCGGCAACGTTCTCCGGATCGAATTCCACGTCCGCGCTCGCGCCCCCCGTCCTTCTGCCGGTTGCCGGCGACCCCACGATTTCCTTCCGCGTATGGTTCAAGGTCGGATCGCAAGACGATCCGCCGGGCAAGGAGGGGTTGGCGGCCATTACCGCGCGGCTGATCGGCGAAGGCTCGACCCGCGTCAACGATTACGAATCCATCCTTGATCGGCTCTTCCCCCTGGCGGCCGGCTACGCGGCCCAGTCGGACACCGAAATGACGGTCGTTTCCGCGCGGGTCCACAAGGACAATCTGGCGGCTTTCTATCCCCTCTTGGCTCAGGCCATGCTCGCTCCCGCGTTCAAGCAGCAAGACCTCGATCGCATCAAGTTCCAGACGCTGAGTTTTCTGAAAAATGTGCTTCGCTACTCGAGCGACGAAGACCTCGGCAAGGCGGTGCTCTACAACACGATCTTTGCCGGCACGCCCTACGGACACTTGGGCGCCGGAACGGTCGCCGGCGTGCAGGGCATTACGCTGAACGACGTGAAAGACTTCTACCGGCGGCACTACACGCGGCAGAGCGTCGTCGTCGGGCTGGGCGGTGGATACCGCGCCAACCTGGTGCGCGATTTGGAGCGCGACCTGGGCCGTCTGCCGGCGGCCGCGGCGGCCGCCGTGCCGCCGCCCGAACCGGCCCCCATTCGCGGCCGGCAGGTGACGATCGTCGAGAAAGACTGCGGGGCCACGGCCGTCAGCGTCGGCTTTCCCATCGACCTCCTGCGCGGCTCGAAGTCGTGGTACGCCCTGGCGGTGGCTAACGCGTGGCTCGGCCAGCACCGCAATTCGGCCAGTCATCTGTACCAAGTGATCCGCGATCGGCGGGGGCTGAACTATGGCGATTACAGCTACATCGAGCGCTTCCCCGGCGGCACGCGGCTGCTGATTCCCCCGACCAATGTCTGCCGCCGGCGGCAGATCTTCGAACTCTGGATCCGGCCCGTGCCCCACGCGGCGCGGCACTTTGCCCTGCGGGCCGCGCTGCGGGAACTGAAACACCTCGTCGATCACGGCATGACCGAGAGCGAGTTTAGCGCCACGCGGAATTTCCTGCGCAAATACGTGCTGCACCTGGCGCCTACGACGATGGATCGGCTGGGCTACGCCTTGGACGATCGCTTCTACGGGATGGAAGGCAGCCACCTGGAGAAGTTCCGCCGCATGATGGACGAACTGACGCTGGCCGACGTCAATGCGGCAGTCAAACGGCACTTGCAGTACGAGAACCTGGAGATCGTGCTGGTGACCCAGGATGCCCGATCACTGAAGGAAGCCTTGGTGGCGGACGCGGCCAGTCCCATCGAGTATCCGACGCGCAAGGCGGAATCGATCCTGGCCGAGGACCGCGAAATTGCCGTTTTTCCGCTCCGGATCGAGAGCCGCAGCGTGCGGATTATTCCCGTCAATGAATTGTTCGCAAAGTAGAGGGCGAAGCGATGGCCATCAAACGTATTCTGATGTTGGTCGGCGATTACGTCGAGGACTATGAGGCGATGGTGCCGTTCCAGATGTTGCTCATGGTCGGGCATCACGTGGATGCCGTATGCCCCGACAAGCGTGCCGGTCAGACGGTGCGCACGGCCGTCCACGATTTCGTGGGCGACCAGACCTACAGCGAGAAACCGGGCCACAATTTCGCACTCACGGCCGATTTCGACGCCGTCAATCCGGCCGATTACGATGCCTTGGTGATCCCCGGCGGGCGAGCGCCCGAATACTTGCGACTCGATGATCGGGTGTTGCACATCGTGCGCCACTTCGGCGCGGCGGGCAAGCCGATCGCCGCGGTCTGTCACGGCCCGCAGATTCTGCTGGCTGCGGGCCTGATCGAGGGGAAGTGCTGCACCGCGTATCCGGCCGTGAAGCCGGACCTGGTCCGGGCGGGCGGGAGATGGATCGACGCCAATGCCACGTATAGCAATGCGGTGGTGGACGGCAATTTGGTTACCGCGGCCGCCTGGCCCGGCCACCCGGAATGGATACGGAAATTCTTGGAAGTGCTGGGCACGAAGATCGTGCTCTAGCCGCCTACGTAGCCCCGTAGGTTATGCTTTAGCATAACCCTTTTGTCCGCTTGCGTTATGCTGGAGCATAACTACCGCCTACGCATCTTGCGGGGCATGTGAAAGCCGGCCGCTTTGGCCGGCTTCTCGGGAATCCATCGCTGGCCGCGGCCCGCCGTCTGCGCCGCCGGCGGGCTTACCCCTATTGCACGGCGGCGTAGAATGCTTTTAGGCAGATATATCTGTTAAAAACGAAGGGGCAGATTGTCGCGGACGACGCACCGATCACGGGCCTCCTCGACGAGCGCAAGCAGCAGCCAAGGGAAGGAGAATGAAATGAAAATTGCAGTCACTACGCCTGCGGGACACGTGGGGAGTGCGGCGGTCGATTTCCTGCTGGAGTTCGGGGGCGACATGCGGGTGGTCCTGTTGGCCCGCCGCCCTGACAAGCTTACCAGCTTTGTGAAGCGGGGGGCGGAATTGGCCATCGGCCCGCAAGACGACGCCGACTATCTGGTCAAGGCGACGCGGGGCGCCGATGCCCTGTTTTGGGTGACGCCGCCCGGCTATGGCTCGGATAACGTGCAGGCGTTTCAAAATCGCCTCGGCCGGGCCGCCGCCACCGCCATTCGCACCAATGGGATTCCGCGGGTGGTCAATCTGTCTTCCATCGGGGCCCATCTGGACTCCGGGGTCGGCCCGATCAGCGGTTTGCACGACGTGGAATGTTTGTTGGATGAAGCGGCCACCCACATCACGCACTTGCGGCCGGGTTTCTTTTTCGAGAACCTGTTTTGGCAATTGGATTCGCTCCGCAATTCGGGAATGTTCTCGCTGCCGATTTCCGGTACGCGACGCTTTCCGATGATTGCCACGCGCGACATCGGTCGCGTAGCCTCGGCCAGACTGGCAAGTCGGGGTTGGATCGGCCATTTTGTGGGCGAGTTGCACGGCCCGGCTGATCTGAGTTTCGACGAGGTCGCCGGGATCCTCTCGCAGACCTTGGGCCGGAAGATCGAGTACGTCAAATGCGACCGCCAGCAGGCTCGCCAGGCGATGCTCGATAATGCCATGAGTGAAAACGCCGTTGACTTGATGCTGGAAATGTATGATGCCGTAGAGGCCGGCCGCCTGCAGACCATCGAGCCGCGCTCGACGAAGACGACGACGCCGACCACGCTCACCGAGTTCGCGCGGGACGTCATCGTGCCCATGATCGGCGAGCCGGTCAACCGCTAAGTGTCGCGCAGGAAGAACCTCTGGGGAATGCCCCGTGGCGCCGCCAGAGCGACTGTAGGGAACGCCCTGTGGCGTCCCCCGGGGTGACCAAAAAGGAGAACACCGCAGAGGGCGCTCCCTACAAAGCCGACCGTAGTTGTGGTATACTTCGCGTAGGATTCCCCCATAACTCTACCGCGTTATTCCCCGTGTTTTCGTTGGTGTTTTTATTCTATGGATACGATTTTTGGTTGTTTTTATTCCTAAATCGTATCCAAAATCGTATCCAGCCCCCGCCGACATACCCCGAAAACCGGCAAGAATTATACCCCAGTAAGCACATCTTCGGGCGTGTGAAACCGAGAACCCACCAGCAAAGCTGAGAAGATGCTGTTCGCCCCATCACCACAGGCGGCAGACCAGAAGGTCGCGGTCGGTGAAGAAAAGGGCGTTCGGATTGAACTCGATCTGACGTGAAAGAAGTCGCCGGGGAGCAGAAATAGCCCGACCGCCCTGTTCAAATTGCTTCCGGCCCGGCTGCCGACCGCCCTACCCGCCACAACCCACGGCCACGATCCGGCCCGGGCGTTTGCTTGGCTGCTGCTGGCCGGCAGTATCGCCGTAGTGGCCCTCTGGTGGCTGTCACGCTGACGCCCGCGTCGGAACAGCCCACGCCCAACCCAAGAGCCGACCATCCGGCAGCCGTGGTTGGCATCTTTCCAGCTAGCGCAGAGTCGCCTTCCCAATACTCTGGGCGGCTAGACGCTAATTGACTTTTTCTACGGCGTACCGCCTCCATCGAACCGCCCAGCTTCGCCAATGGCACCCTAAACAGAGTGTGTCCGATTCCGAATGTACCTTGACGCTAAACGGCAATGCACTACAGTGGTGGGAGTGTTGGTGATAGTTCAAATGCAGCCAATAACCGCCAAAGCAGAGACTTTGGATCGCACAAGTTTTGATCGCTAGGTTCTGAGGCGAACACATTAACGGAGGGAATGATGAGTTTCGGACCCGCCCCACCTTGGAAGCATTTGTCAAACGGGCACTTTCGTGCAATGCTGACTACGTTGCGTGAACACATCGCTCCAATACTCGCCAACAATCTTCTGCCGCATTTCACCGACCACAGCGTAACCCATTCCGATAACGTCACAAAGTTAATTGATAATCTGCTCGAAGGTGGTAATCAACCGCTGACCGACCAAGAACTGTTGATTCTCTACAGCACGTGTTACCTGCACGATATTGGGATGCAGTTTGAGCGTGCGGGCGAAACGAAAGTAATCTCATCACTCACGTTATCGCCACCGTGGGACAAGCAGACTGAGGCTAACAAACGCGAGTTGCTTCGGACTTACCATAACCGTATATCGGCAGAACTGGCTCAAGACTCGGAGGGGTCCGCATCACCACCAATTGGTTTCCACTTAACGTCGGATTTCTGCCCTTCGTATATTGCGAGTCTCTGCCACGCGCACTGTATCGAGACCAACACGTCCGAGTATGCCACCTTGGTTCAAGACGGACCAGGGATTCGATTATCTCTCCTTTGCGCGCTTTTGAGACTGGCTGATATTCTTGACGAGTCTCGCCGCCGGGCTACACGCGAAAAGGCACGAACTCTTGAACTTGATTTGGATGCGCAGACACATTGGTGGCGTCACTACTACACTGAGGGTGTCACTTTTGACGCGACTGACCGAATAATCACGATCTGGTTTGATTTTCCACCTAACCACCTCACCGATTACAAAGGGGTTGTTCCGCTACTTCAGATACCCCAGATTGAAGAAGAGCTTCAGCGACATGCCCAAGTGCTCTTAAAAAACGGCTTTCGCTGGACCGTGCGGCAACAGTCGGAAAGCAAGCCGTACAGTAACACCGAAGAAATGCCGGAAGCGGTGTTCACAGCGATGCTCAAACAGTTGGCATGGCGTCGGCAAGCAGAAGACGAGGAGCGACGTCTCTTGGCCTTGAGTCAGTTTCAGGAAGCGCGTCCCAGTATTGAGCGACGGTTGACGACCCTCAAGGATCGTGAACCATCAACGGAGCCGGGCGTCTATTTGCTTGAACTAAGCAATATCGCGTTTGATCTCCTTGATCTTGGTGGCCGTACAAGCGCTCGTGCCGTTCTTTACAGTCGCTATGCCAATGGTCTTCAACACTTGCAACTCGATGATCGAATTCGAATTGGGATGAAATTGCTTGAGGTGGTGGTGGACGATGGACAACATTTCGAATCAACACAACTCATTCAACAACTAGCTCCGTCGTTTCAATCATTGCCGCAAGACGATGATCGCAAACACAAGTATGCGATGCTCGAAATCAAGGCGTTGATTTCCGCATGCGCGTACCCCGAAGCGAAAGCAGCAATACAATCTGCGCTACAATGGGTATCACCCGCTGAGGCAGTCTCACTAAGTGCCGATTTGGCCGAAATCGAACTGCTACAGGGCGACTTCGGACAGAATCAGGAGGATTGACGCCATGCTCGACCGAGTATCACCTGAAACGCGAACCGCGATTGCAGATGCGCGCCGTTGTGCGATGGCAGGCCAAGAACAAGCCGCATTAGTGCAGCTTGGCAAGATGCTTAGACAGGAATCGGCTAATGTACTCGACCGCGCCGCGATTCTTTTAACCAAGGCTGAATTGCTTTACCTTGGCGGCAGATATAGGGATTCCCATGACGTCTTTGTGAACGAGTTGGATTTGCTCATTCGGGAGCTGCCGCACGCGGTTGCGCTTGTGATCGGTTTTAATCGGAGCGACGTTGCAATGGCGCTCTTTGATTCTTCTGGCGCACTACGGTTTTATGATCTCCTTGATGAACAACGGATCGCAGGAATTGAACATTGGGATGACTCGGCGATGCTGAGTGCAACTAGTAACGCAGCGCGAGGCCGCAGCTATGAGTCGTTGCCTGTAATCTGGCGGGAGTTGCGTCGATCCTTTCAGCAGGGTCGTTGGGCCGTGTTTCGCCACGTGTCGCGTTACATGGCCGACGAATGCCTGCGAATCGGCCTGCCGCAAGAAGCTGCTTTCCATGCTGTCAATGCGTTGGACACCGAGTTTGCCAAACGCATCGGCCTGATGTTGCTGAACTCACGGGATGCCGCCGCAGTAGAGGCTACTATCACCAAACTATTATTGACGGCAAACCTCCAAAAGCATTTCATTGTTGCCTGTAAGTTGGTGCAGGAATTGTCGGACGTGGTACCGGATTCTCTGGTTGACCGATTGATAGGCTGGGTATTGCTACGGTGCGCCACTAATGAAAGGCCCGAGGGCTTTAATTCGCTTGAAACCACTGCGTGGGAAACCGTCGGATCACTTGCGTCACGGGCATCGACGGATACTGCCAAGCGAATAGTCGCAGTTGCACTCTCCCGTGAGGCATGGAACGCAAGGGCCGAGAGATCAAATCAGTTTATTCCAGTTCGTGAGGAGATTATCGATGCCATAAACCAAGCCGTCGTTGCACTACCAATCGAGAGCTTACAAGAGTTGGCAGACGCGACGATACCGCTTGCGACTGAACGGCGCAATTTCAAGGATTTTAACAATGCCATAAATCTGCTAATCCATATAACACACCGAGCGTCGGACGAGGTTAAGGCTAAGATCAGTTCCGCCTTGTATGTGCCAGGACAGCCAATCCCGCCACCATTGATGCAGGCAGCCCCTTACTTTGGAAAAGACATTCTGAATGACGATAATCAACTCGAAAGCTACGCGACGCAGGTAGCAAATAGCATTAGGCAGGCAGTCCAGCGCATCCCTACGGGCGAGGAACCAAAGCCTGTTGATGGGACAGTAATGACTTGGCATTCTGAACGGGACAATGGGAAACTCGTTGTGCATTTGATTTCCACCCAAAGCGTTTGGGGATTGGCTCGTAACAGAAGACAAGTTCCTGTCGAGTCTCGCAATGCGGTCATTACAGCGTTACTTGAAGCAATCGCAAATCCAGACAACCTTCTTGAAAATAAGATAAGTTTCATCCAGTGCCTGAAGGGGTTTGCAGACTCTTTGGATGCATCCCTCGCAGCCGAGGTCTTTCGTGTGCTGGCACCAATTGCAAATGGAGACATTGAGATTTCGGCGGAGATTTCATCTTCAATGGGCCAGGCGCATCCGCTTAGTCGCGTTCGTATCACTAATGCAACAGCGGAGCAAGTCTCCGCTCAAGCATTGTTCGTGCTTGCACGCATTGAAAATTCTTTTCCCGGCAGTTATGGGGCACGCTTGCAAGTCATTGTGAGAAAGGCTTTGGGCAGTAAGTCATCGGAAATCAGAAAATGTGCGTTTGCGGCGGTACGGGAAATTCCAACAATTGCCGAAAGTACCTGGATGCCGCTACTTCTTGGCACTCGTGATCCAGATGATGAGGCGGCTGCTCTTGCTTTTGACGCCATATCAACGAAGCAAGACGCACATTTTACACATTCGCAATGGAAAATGGCCGCTTATTCATTGAGGATTGCGCAGTTATCTACGTCGATCAAACTACGGAAGGCAGCCGCGAAAGCGGCATCGCGTCTTGAGCTACAAGCGCCGAGTAAGACGCTGCGTGCGGAGCTGTCCGCGATTCGTGGGGTATTTGCCAACGATATTGCACACAGCGTTCGAGTGGCGGCGAACACGTCACAGGAACTCGTTGAAACAACTTGATGTACATCGCCGCAAGGTAGGCTTGGCGTTAGCGCGAATTAATCGCCAGCCTTGTGGGCCATGGTAGGCTGAATGCCTGACTAGGATTCATCCAGAGGCATTCGGAGGGTCAGGCGATGGCGAAGACCAGGAACGCGGATCGGCGGCGGCATTGGGAGGAAGCGATCGAACGGCAGCAAGCCAGCGGGCAGAGCATTGTGGAGTTCTGTGCCAAGGAAGGGCTATCCCCGGGATCATTTCATGCTTGGAAGCGGCGATTGCGGCGGCCCCCGCGTGAAATTGGGTGGCGGTCAGCGAAGCAAGCCCTTGTTCCCGTGCAGGTGGTCACGCTGCCCCAAAGGCGACGGGAGACTTATCACTTGTGTCGGTCCACTCGTCAGGATGAACAGCCCGTCCCTCGCAAAGCGAGGGACGGGCATCTCCACACCGACTCACATCCACTTCAACAGTTTCGCCACAATCCACAACGCGATCCCAATCGGCACGGCGAAAACCCGTGCCCACAGTATGCCGGGCAAACCCCAGATGATCGCCACTCCGATCACGATGGCGGTCGCCAATAGCACCGTTTTTCCCATCGCACATCTCCTCTCAGTTTAAGGACAAGAAAGCACGACGCCCTCGCCGCAAAGCGGCGAGGGCGTCTCTCCAATTCCATCGCATCTCAACATCGATCCTCACAACTCCACCTTTTGCTCATCCAACGCGACGTGCTGAAAGTGACAACAACGCCCCTCACGGCGAAGCCGTGAGGGGCTTCCCCAACCTTTAATAGACCAACCGATCCGTTGCCTCCCCTAATTGTTCTTCCGTCCGCTGAACGTAGCGGGCGGTGGTGTTGATGCTCGAATGCCCGAGCAATTGCGAGAGCGACACCAAATCACCGGGATTGTTTTCCAGGAAGACGTGGGAAAACGTGTGTCGCAACAAGTGCGGATGGAGGCGAATCCCCGTGATCGCTGAATACTTATCGCACAATGCCCGCACTCCCCGTTTCGTGAGTGGGCCACGTTCACCAATGAACACTCGCCTGCTCGCCACGGGAGGCCGAGTCTCCAAGTAAGTTCCCAACGCACGTCGAGCCGGAAGAGACAAAGGCAATGAACGCTGTTTGTTGCCTTTGCCGTTCCGCACGACGATGCTGCCGCTCCGCTCGCCAAGCATCAGATCGTGGAGTTCCAACCCGGCAACGTCCGATACCCTGACGCCCGTGTAGAGCATCAGCGAGAAGATCGCGTTGGCTCGAACATCCCCCCGCAATTCCACTTCCCGAAGCAGTTTTCGTACTTCGTCACGTTTCAAGCCCTTGGGGGCAAGGACG
>Ga0181520_10008916_pt1 | contig 14068 bp, 13 predicted proteins | sample PEATcosm2014_Bin_29_FD_132451 | JGI IMG/M metagenome (GOLD analysis project Ga0181520, IMG submission 132451) | Peatland microbial communities from MTU Mesocosm Facility, Houghton, MI, USA - PEATcosm2014_Bin02_30_metaG | ecosystem: Environmental > Terrestrial > Soil > Wetlands > Peat | place... | reverse complement strand
TCCTGAAAGAGTTTGACCTGGTCATCGGGGCTGATTCCTATTCCGGTATCTTTGACCATGACTTCAACTGCGGAAACTGCGGATGGTGAAGGTTCCGCATCGTCGCCGGCGGGACTCCTGCAGGCGGTAATCCCGATTGCCCCTCCGTCCGGGGTAAACTTCGCGGCGTTTGAGAGCAGGTTATACATTATCTGCTTGAGTTTTCGCTCATCGGCAATAAGTTCGGTCTCGGTAAGATCGTCGGCAACCGACACCGAAAGCGAAATGCCGTGTTTCAGGCACTTCTCCTTAATCATGACCGTGCTGTTTTCCAGGAGCGTTTTAAGGTGGATCTGCGACAGGTCCAGGGTCATTTTCCCGGATTCCACCTTTGACAGGTCGAGAATGTCGTTTATAAGATTGGCGAGGTGTTCCCCGCTCTCCGAGATGTCCTTAACATAGGCAATCTGCTTCGGGTTCAGCGGACCGAAATACTGCTCCTGAAGCACCTGGGCAAATCCTATAACGGCATTAAGGGGGGTGCGTAACTCATGCGACATGCTTGCGAGGAAGTCGCTTTTCGCCTTGCTGGCGACCTCGGCCTGTTCCTTGGCCCGCATGAGTTCCACACGGTTATGTTCATATACCAGAAGCAATTCCGTATTGAAAATTGCGCCGGTATAAATGCCGTTAACAACGACGAGGATGCCGTCGGTGTTGATGTTGTCGGAAAGTTGAAGAAGTATCTGGTCGATCTCGTCTTCCATGCGGACTACAAGGCAGGGAGAAATGAACTCATCGAGCCGGTGACGTTTCATAAGTTCGTGGCCGAACCTGCTGTAGGCATATTTCTTCATTTCGATTTCGCGTATCACGCCGATCGGTTCATTGTTTGGATTAACCACGGGAAGGAAACGGATGTCGGGGTTAAGGCGAAACAATTCGAACACCTGATCCATGCTCGAACCCTGGACAACCGGAGGTATTGCACGGACATGAGAAAAAATGGGACTCTCTGTTTGGCTCATCTGTGCCCTCGGGATAATGGGGAACCGTGATTTTATAAGGTTTCGCGATCATAACCATTATAACCCGGATTTCCCGGATTGTCGATAATTGCTCCTCGAAATAATCAATTTCTAACGGTACGCTAACAATCGGCCGACGATCCTTCACCACGAATGGCTTGCCCGCCCCTCCCGGGCCCGGCATTTTCCTTTCTGCAAAATGGCGGGGCAGTACGCCGACAGCCCTGACTTTTTCCTGGGAAGCAATAACGGGAAAATTGGCCGCCCGCGGATTAGGCGACATGGCCTTCTATAACTGCGAACACATTCTTGCAATGGACGGTATCGCGGTCATTGTTCCTTTAAAAGAATGTTTCGAGAAAGTGGAGCCCCGCCGAATGTGCCGCTGCAATATAAACATGATATCCAGAATGCCCTCCGGCTCTCTGCAAACTTCAGGTTTAAATTCGGGAAAACGAGGATGGATAGCCTGGATACCAAGGCACACGATGACATCAAACGAATCGTGAACCTTTTGAGCAGGCCCGAATACCGGAAACGCGGTGTTATTCTTCTCGGATTTGCCGACAGTCTGGGTTCCGAACTCGCAAACATCAAGGTTTCCCGGGAGCGGGCGCTGGTCATAGCCGAGATGCTGAAAAAATGGGGTATCTATCCCCGCAAGGTGGCGGGATACGGTGCTTCGGTGCCGCTTCGTTCAAATGATACCGACGAAGGCCGCGAAAAAAACCGTCGCGGCGAGGTATGGCTCAGCCAGCTATGATTCCTGATCAACCGGTATTACCGGCAACAGGGCAGCCCATGGCACGTCAAAGACCCTTTGCCGCCGGATCGGCATCCGGCACGGCGAATACTGCAGGCTGATGGTAGCCTCCTGCCAACGGCGTATTGCCGGTCTAAATACCTTGCACGGCGGATAAAGCTCTTTGAAGACTTTCTGAATATGCTGCGGCAGCGTGAATATAGCCCTCTCCGGAGCCCGAAAACCAGGGAATTCAGTAGCTGCCCCGCTTATCGCTTCCGTCGAGCGGAATGCTGGTCCCGGCAAACAGCCGCGATGCGATACGGGAGTTCATCCTCGTTTCGATTTCGGCCTTGTCCATGTTGGATGTGTAAATGGTCGGACAGCTGTTGGAGTAGCGGGTATCGATGATCCGGTACCAGGATTGCAGAACGAAGTCGCTCGCCTTTTCGACCCCGATGTCATCGATCACCAGAAGCTTGTTGGTGGTATACCGCTGAATCACGGATTCGCTGGACATTTCTTCCTCCGAGAGCGTCGCCTTCCGGATTTCGGCGATAAGCTGGGGACCGCTGACGAATGCCGCCGAGGAGGTCAGCAGGTCGAGCATGTACTTCCTCATTGCGGCAACGGCCAGATGCGTCTTGCCGGTGCCGCAGGGTCCAAACAGCATGATGGAGCTCTTTTTCTGAAAAGGCATGCCGCTCGTTAAAAAGGCGATTGCCCGCCGCTGGCACGGGGTCTCGGGGACAAACGTATCGAAAGAGCAGTGGATATAATTATTCAGCACGCCGCCGCCGGCCATATAGAACTCCACCCGCGATTCGAACTCCTCCCGTCTCCTCTTTTTCCCCGCATCCAGGAGGCAGTTCCTCGAACAGACGGAATCCAGCCAGAGCGATTCGGGGTTGAACAGGATGTCTTTTCCATCCCACTCCAGGTCAGGAAAAGTGAACTCTTTGCGGCAGAAGGCGCAGCTCTTCCGACCTTTATGATCCAGGGCAAAAATTTGAGTATTCATGACTGGTTCCGGCCTCCGTTTGTTTTAATGGCGAAGCATGGTCAGAAATTTAAGATGCGCTGTCGTCGAGGGTCAAGTTTGCACGGCAGAGCCGTGCAACAACCGGCGGGTTTGAGGAGTCAAAAAGGGGGACCGATAATCTCCGGCCGCATTTAAAGGGCCATGAGGTACGAGAATTGCGTATTTTTCTTAAGATCGTTTCGCGCCGTCATCTTTTCCACCTTGTTGAGGCACCCTCGATGAAAATGCGCTCCGGCCTCGCCGTCGCTCTGGGCATCCTTGTTTTACTATCTGCGGCGAGCGGTCAGTACTTCGGACGCAACAAGGTTCGATACAAGAGTTTCAACTTCAAGGTCCTGTATACCAAACACTTCAACGTTTACTATTACGGCGATATCAAGGAACGGGCCAACACCGCGGCCCAGATGCTCGAACGCTGGCATACCCGTTACCAGAAGATCTTCCACTTCCCCCTGCATAACCAACCGGTCATCCTCTATGAGAGCCCGGCGGATTTCGAGCAGACCAACGTCATCGACGGCATCATTCCCCAGGAGGTCGGGGGCGTCACCGAGCCGCTCGGCAAGCGGATCATCGTGGCCTTGACAGGAGTCAACGCCGACGACAATCATGTGCTCGGTCACGAACTGGTCCACGCCTTCCAGTTCGCCGCGCTCAGCCAGCACAAGGAGCTTTCGCTCCAGTCGCTGTCGGTTCCCACCTGGTTCGTCGAAGGGATGGCCGAATACCTCTCCATAGGGGGCGAGGACGCCTTCACCACCATGTGGATGCGCGACGCAACGCTCTACGGCCGCGCCCCGACGATCGCCAAAGCCGGCGACGACTACCTCTATTTCCCCTACCGTTACGGCCACTCCATCTGGGCGTATATCGACGGGACGCACGGCGACTCTTCGCTCGCCCCCCTCTACGAAGCGGTGCTGAAGCTCGGCTGGGCCAAGGGTTTCCAATCGGCGCTTCACGTCAAATTCGACTCGCTGTCAAAGGGGTGGCCGGCGGCCCTGCGCAACGCCTACCCCTCGAAGGGGTTGACATCGGATACCGGATCGAAAGTCGGCAAGGTCCTCATCACCGGCCAGGGGGGGTACAATCTTTCGCCCTCCTTAAGCCCGGACGGCCGGTACCTCGTCTACCTCTCGACGCGGGACATGTTCAGTTTCGAGCTCTACCTCGCCGACGGCGCAACGGGCAAAATCCTGAAAAAGCTCACCTCGTCGACCAGGGACCAGCGTTTTGAGGAGATCAGCTACATCAATTCCGCCGGCGCCTGGTCGCCCGACGGAAAAGTGTTCGCCATCGCGGTCTACGATAAAGGCAAGAATGCGATCGCCTTTTTCTCTATGGATACCAGAAAAATGGACCGGATGGTGTCGGTCAGCAACGTCGACGCGATCTACCAGCTCTCCTGGTCGCCCGACGGCCGGTCGCTCGCCTTTTTCGGCACAAAGGACGGGTACGGTGCACTCTACCGTTGCGGCATCGGGGACGAATCGGCCGAGCCTCTTACCGAAAGGGGATACAGCAGCATCGAACCCGCCTGGTCGCCCGACGGCAGTACCATCGCCTTCGTGACCGACCGCGGACCGGGGACGAATCTCGACTCGCTCACCTTCCGCCCGCTGCAGCTCGGTTTCCTCAATGTAGCGACGAAAACGATAACCACGGCGGCGGTCGGCGATAAGGCGCTGCATACCTCGCCGCAGTTCTCGCCCGACGGGAAGAGCCTCTATTTCATCGCCGACCCGGACGGCATCGCCAATGTGTACCGCTACGAGCTCGCAACGCGCAATTTTTTCAAGGTAACGAACGTGGCGACCGGCGTGGCAGGGCTCACCGCCGTTTCACCCGCGCTGTCGATCGCGAAAAACTCCGGAAAAATTGTCTTCAATGTCTTTGAGCGGGGAGCCTACTCCCTCTACATCCTTCCGGACTCCATGGCCCGCGGCATCCCCTGCGTCCAGGATACCTCCCTCTTTACCAAAAACGCCGGTCTGCCGCCGTGCGCCGGCGGAAAAATCGTGACGGCATATCTCAAGGATCACACCTCCGGATTCCCGGATACGCTCTCGTTCATCGCCAAACCCTACCATCCGAAGCTCACCAGCGTGACCGAGGGCCAGGCTTACGGCGGCGGCGGCTATGCCACCGGGTACGGTATAGGGGTCGCGGCCGGCGGCTACATGCTGTTCAGCGATGAACTTAACGATCACGAGCTCATGATCGCACTCCAGATCGACGGCGATGTGCAGGATTTCGGCGGCCAGATCGAATATTTCAACCAGGCCAACCGGATCAACTGGGGCATCTCGATAAGTCATGTGCCGCAATACTACGAAGGAATCGCCTCGGGAACCGGATTCCTGCCGACGGTGGACACCACCCGCGGGCAATTCGACACGGTCGCCATGCCGGTCAACATCGATACGATCGTAACCACCCGGCTCTATCTCGACAATATCAGCCTGTTCGCCCAGTATCCGCTGAGCACCAACCGGCGCATCGAGGCCTCCACCGGCTTTACCCGCTACACCTTTTCCGAAAGCGAGGAGATCGACTATTCGGATACACAGGGCAACCTTCTCGCCTCCCCGAGCTACGGCCTTCCGGCTCCCCCGCCCCTCAACCTCTTCGACATCAGTCTCGGCTATGTCGGCGATTACTCCTACTATGGATTTACCGGACCGATAAGCGGGAAGCGCTACGACTTCGAACTCTCCCCGACCACCGGAACCCTGACTTTTGCCTCGGTGTATGCCGACTACCGCTACTACTGGTTCCTGCGCCCCGTTACCCTTGCTTTCCGGGCGCTGCATGTCGGGTACTACGGCAGCGGGGCGGAATCCGATCCCTTCAATATCATGTACCTCGGCGATCCGACGCTCATCCGCGGTTACTGGCTCGGCCCGTCGAGCGGATCGGACAGCGCCCAGAATGCCTACTACAACCGACTCATCGGATCGAGAATAGCGGTCGCGAATTGCGAGGCCCGCTTTCCGCTCCTCGGCACGAAGCAGTTCGGTCTTTTCGACTTCAGGTATCTGCCGACCGATTTCGTGGCGTTTTTCGACGGGGGACTCGCCTGGACCGCCGAGAGCGCCCCGGTTTTGCAATGGTCAAGAACCTCCACGGCTCGTATTCCGCTCTTCAGCACCGGCGTCGGACTTCGCTTCAACCTCTTCGGAGCGTTGATCGCCGAGGTCGACTATGCCTACCCGTTCCAGCAGGCCGGGAACCAGGGTATGTTCAGCTTTAACCTCTCCCCGGGATGGTAGAAAACAGGCTTCAGGCTGGAGATCGTCGAAGCGTTCTACGCCTCCCCGATTCCCATCATCGTCTATGTCGCCCCTGCGGGAGCCAGCGCGGCGAGCGCCGGATGCTTCATCACCATGGCCGCCGACGTCGCGGCCATGGCGCCCGGCACGAGTATCGGCGCCGCCCATCCGGTGACGATGGAAAGTAACGGGGGCGAAAACGAGGACGGCACGGTGATGAAGGAGAAGCTCGAGAATTTCGCCTCAAGCTTCATCGAATCGATCGCCGCGCAGCCGGTCGCGCTCCAGCTTCGCTACCTGCAGACCATGCGCGAGATTTCGGCCGAGCACAGTACTATCGCTTTCCTGCCGCTCCCCATCGATCTGCTTTCGATCTTCGCCAAAAAAGAGGGAGGGAGCGGCAAGTGAAGCGGTGCATCCGGCAGGCATGCTATTTGCAGCTGCTTACCAGCGAATAAATGTGCACCTGCGCGTCAGCCATGGAGGGCCTCCGTGCGAGGCAGCGCATTGAGGGGTTCGCTTCTTGCAGAGGCGAACCCCGCTTTTTTTGAGAACACCCTGTCAGGGAAATACTTTTTCCGGACGCCGCTCGCGGTTCTGCCATGCGAGCATCCACCCCGGATATTCGTTCGGCAGCGCACTTACCTCATCGAGGCGGGCAATGTCATCCGCGGAAAGCACGACATCGGTGGCGGCGAGGTTATCGGTCAGCTGCTCCACCGTCTTTGCGCCGATTATTATGCTGGTAACAAAGGGGCGGGTGAGCATCCAGGCAAGCGCAACCCTGGCTACCGAAAAACCCATCCGACCGGCAATCTCATGCATGACGCCAAGCACCGCTTTAGCACGCACCTGGTCGACGGGTGGAAAATCGAAGGAGGTGCGCCGTGCATTTTCGGGTCCCGGATTTTCCAGGTCGAATTTGCCGGAAAGCAGACCGCCCGCAAGCGGGCTCCACGGCATGATGGCGAGCCCCTCTTCCTGCGCAAGCGGAACGATTTCGCGTTCGATATCGCGTCCGGCGATGGAGTAATACATCTGCGCACTCACAAACCGCGGCATGCAGCGGTGATCGGCATGGGCCAGCGCCTTCATGGCATACCAGGCCGGAAGGTTGCAGAACCCCACGTACCGGACCTTTCCCGCATGCACGACCGCGTCGAGAGCGCGCAGCGTCTCATCCAGCGGGGTATCGTAATCCACCCCATGGATTTGATAGAGATCGATGTAATCGGTTTTCAGCCGCTGCAGGCTCGCATCGACGGCGCTCAGGATATGGCCGCGCGACAGCCCGATCTCATTGGGGCCCTCCCCGGTTCTGCCGCGGACCTTGGTAGCGAGGACAATCTTGTCCCGGGGAACGCTGAGCGCCGAAAGCGCGGCACCGAGAAGCCGCTCCGAGTCGCCTTCAGAATAGACATCGGCGGTATCGATGAAGTTCACGCCGGCATCGAGCGCCATGCCGATCAGTTTTTCCACCTCGGGCCCGGTAAGCCCTCCGATGGGTTTCCACATCCCCTTGCTTCCCCCGAACGTCATGCACCCGAGGCAGAGCTCGGAAACATAGAGGCCGGTTTTCCCGAACAGGCGATAACGCATAGGAACTCCTTTTTGAAAAGAGTGGATTACGGCAAACGCAGGGCAGTGCTTTTATGAAATATTCTTTATCAATGACTCGGGGTAAGGGGCAGTATCTCCCGGAAAAACAGTTGCAGGTACTCCCCTGCGCGCGTCGCCGCCGAAGCAGTATCCAATGGCCGCGATTTTGCCGGTATCGACGGCGTCCAGGGCAAGCAGGGTCTTGAGGGCGAGCCGGGCCCGCTCCCGCATGAGCGGGGTTCCGCGTACCTCGGAAGCCATCTTCGCCGCCATGGCCTGGTTCGCGGCTGTATCCCCGTTCCCGTACATATCGGGGGCAAAGGCGATATACCCCATCTGAGCCAGCCGTTTCGCCTGCGTCCGGGCAAAATCATTGAGCCCCCACCACTCATGAAAGACAAGGATGCCGGGTCGCTTTCCCTTAATCGACTCGTCCCACGCCAGATATGTGCCGTTCAGCACATAGGGCACCTCCCTGGTCATAATTGCTCCCCACAAGTTCGCACATCCGATAATAAGCACCATCATCCATTTCATAATGGTCCCCCGGCAGGGCGACAGGGCCTCTTCCGCCGAACACCGTTCATGACATGGAAGACTGTGTCTGGCGGCGCGGCTTGGCCTGATAGGAGGCCGCGGACTTCGAACCATACGATTCTGCAGACCTCGACGAATCCTTTTTAATGAGCTCGCTCTCCGCTTGAAGCCAGTCGTCGAGATCGTGTCCCGGCTTGTCGCCGCGCGCATGATAAAGTTCGAATGCCCTTTTCGCGATTTGTTCATGGGAGACCGTTGCAGATGCCATAGACAGCTCCTTCCCTGATAAAGAGGATTTGCAGACCCGACAAGGCGTTAAAGATGAGCAAGAGACATGCCATGCGGGCGGGCATGAAACTGAAACGGGGAAGGACGGCGACGGCGACAGTGGCCTTCGGGTCAAGCCTTTTCAGTTTTGCGAAAAAACCTTCCGGAATTGAGAACTTTGAGGGAAAGGCCGACGTCAAAGCCCCCTCGCCGCTTCGATTTTCAGGGGTACAATTATTGCTAAATTACGATTCATTTATCCGGCATTACATCGAATAGACAGGGGAGGGGGATTCATTCATCACAAGGGAGAGCGCCATGGAGAGCACGTTTGCAGAGATCATTGCCTGTGAGATAGGCAAGTGCGCATTCAATGTCGAGGGCAAGTGCCACACGCTGGCCATCAACGTCGGCGACAAAGAGCCCCGATGCGATACCTTCCTGTCCGCAATAAAAAAAGGTGGGAAACCCGATCTCACGGCCTGCGTCGGCGCATGCACAATAGCTCGATGCAGGTTTAACGACTCTTTTGAATGCATCAGCAATGGAATAAGCGTGAAACTTATCCATGGCCGCGCCATGTGCAGTACCTTTCATTCCTGACCGCCGACGTGCGGTTCGGGTGACAATGCCGGGGGGGTACCGGTTCCTCGGGAATGGCTAAGGGGGGAGCCCGTATTCGCACGGTCTCCGGAATAAATTTGATTTCCCGCAGGATTACACAAATTATATTAGATTTTTCATCTTTCCATGGCCAGGAAGTAAACTATGATTCGAAAAAAACCGCGACTGCTCATTGTAGAGGACGACGAAGCATCGTCCTTCGCCTATGAGCGATTTCTGGTGAATGCCGGGTTTGAAACGAAAATGTCAATGACCCTTGCGGAAGCCTCGCGGATCGTCGAAGCGGAATCGTTCGACGCGGTGCTTCTCGACCTCAAGCTGCCCGACGGCAATGCCCTTCAATGGCTCCCCCGGTTGAAAAAAATTCATCCGAATACGCCGGTAATCGTCATCACCGGGATGAACGACATTCCGACGGCGGTGCAGGCAACCAAAAACGGGGCGGAAAACTTCCTGACCAAGCCCGTCGAAATGCCGGAACTCCGGGCAACCCTCAACAAATGCCTCGAACTCGAGATACTGCGCAAACGCAACATGGTGCAGCAGCGATTGGCAAAAAAAGAGGAGCCTTTTTTCGGCTTGAGCGACGCCATAACCGATCTCATGGAATATGCCAAGGTCGCAGCGGCAAACGATTCCGTCATTCTGCTTCTGGGCGAAACCGGCGTCGGCAAGGGCGTTCTCTCGCGGTGGATCCATAACAACAGCCAGCGCAAAGCCGAGGCGTTCGTCGAACTCAACTGTTCCAGCCTCAAGGGCGAACTCCTGCGCAGCGAACTTTTCGGCCATGTCAAAGGATCGTTCACCTCCGCAATAAAGGACCGCGAAGGCCTCATCGAGGTCGCCGACGGCGGAACGCTCTTTCTCGACGAAATCGGCGATATGGATGCCGAAGTCCAGGCGCAGCTCCTTAAAACGATCGAGGAGAAGTCCTTTCGCAGAATCGGCGAAAACCTTCTCCGCAAAAGCGATTTCCGCCTGATCTGCGCGACAAACCGCGATTTGCTGAAAGAAACCGAGGATCGACGGTTCCGGAAGGATCTTTACTACCGCATCTGTGTTTTCCCCATTTCCATTCCACCCCTGCGGAAAAGAGTGGAGGATATTCCCGGCCTTGCCGAGCACATACTGGCCGGGTTCGGGTATTCGGAGTTTCCCCTTGCCCTGGATGTCATTGCCCTGCTCAAAGCATATGCCTGGCCGGGTAATGTCCGGGAGCTTCGGAACATGCTCGAACGCGCGCTTCTTTTATCGCACGGCAGCGTGCTATCGGCGCGTCAATTTCCCGGGCTCGATGCCGTTCCCTCCTCCACGCCCGTTCTTCTCCCCGATTACCAGGATTTGAACTCGCTCTCGGACATTGAAAACGCCCATATCGCGAATATGCTCAAGAAGTATGAGGGGGATAAGCTGAAAGCCAGCAGGGCCCTCGGCATCTCCCTTTCCTCACTGTACCGGAAGATTCACCATATCAAAGAGGCCGGATAGTTTTCAATCACACGACGAAAATGCACCGCACGGCATGCAGCATAAATTGTAAATAGGATAGGGCGGGTAACGCTTCCTTTGCGCTTCGACGGTCAGGCGTACCTGTTCTCGTAGACTCTTTCACGCTTCTCAGGAGTTCCGATGTCGACATCTTCCCGTTTGCTGAGTTTTGCAAATTCGCTTTCAAGCCGGAAAATATCCGCCGTCTGCAATTGAATGAGGTAGAGAAACAGCGTTCGAACCTCGGGGTCCCTTTCCAGCTGGGCAAGTTTGGTATAGATGTCCAGACTTTTGTGTTCGCCCTTATAAAGGAATAAGAAGACCTCATCGAGATTATCGAGGGGCCTGAACTCAACATCGAGAAAATAGTTTGAAATGGAGCCGCTCTTACCGCTCGCCTTGCTCTCGAAAATCGATGCGCCGATATCCGGATCGATGATTTTCAGCGTGATTGCCTGCTTGTTCTTCACGCCGGCCATGTAGAAAAGGAGATCCCGTCGCTCCCCCCCCACCATGAGCGCCGCATTCCGGTAACTCTCGGCCCCCTCGACCGCCCGCTGGATGGCGAACCGCAGGTAGTCCCGGGCAACGCCGTTCTGGTGACCCACCTGCGTACCGTTGTAGCCGTCACTCTCGAAACCCTCTTCCCTCTGCGGATAGGGAGAAAGCCTCATACCGGTCATCAGCCCCTTGTTCTTTTTTCCTGTTTCGACCGCTGCATCAACTATCATAAGGGACTCTCCTTCCCTCTGTTCATATTTCTTGCACGGTTTATTTTAACTTGCAAAATGCATGCCACGTATCGACTCCAGCCGTCACCGCCGAATAATCTGCCGTAAGGCGCCAAATTATGGAAGATTGCCGGGCTCACCGCGGCATTGCCCATTGCCACATTTAAAACACTTTCGCAGATGTGGAAATTTCAGGCGACATGCCCGGCACCCTTTTTCAGATGCCGCCCGGCTGGCATACCTTTCGCTCCTTAGTGCCGAGACGGTGCTACACTATTCTCGTGCTTGGGAGGCACTTGAGAGACCGATCATTGTGCAGCGTGTGGAGCAGTGTCGCAGTCCAAAGCGAACAGCAGGGGGGAGCCGGATCATGCTTAATCGGGTGGCAGGGGAAGATGTGACCGGGAGTTCGCCGGTTAATGAAAATCCGGACAAGGGAGGCGAGGCGTCATTTCTGGCCTTTGCAAAACAAATCGAGATCCAGGGCCGGGATCACTACTCGATGCTTGCCAGGGACATTCCGATACCCGAAATTTCAGGAATTTTTACTTTTCTTGCCGACGAGGAGCAGCGCCATTTCGATATATTCGATTCCTGGGAGAAAAAGGCGCACCTGCCTTCGATAATCAACACGCAGGTGCTTGTCAAGTCTCATAAGGCTTTTCAGAAACTGTGGGAACAGTTCAGGGAAGCGGGATTGCCGGCCATGGACTATTTCGACGCCTACGAAAAGGCGCTCGCTTTCGAGAACAAAAGCGTGGTACTGTATGAAAGCCAATTGACGGCGGTTGAAGCGTCCGGCGGCCGCGACCAGGAAAGAACGATCTTAAAGAATATTATCCATCAGGAAAAGGCGCATGCGTTTCTCATCACCTGCCTCATGGAGTTCAATCGCGCTCCCGGCGAATGGCTGGAAAATGCCGAATGGTACCATCTCGATGAATTTTAGCCGCCGAGTATACTAACAGGAGGAGCTCCGGGAACCGCCCGATCCGGAACATCACCGGGCCGTGCACACGGCCCCGGAGAGCCTCCTGCGGCCTGACACCTTCAGAGCCCGCTACAGCTGCCCTTCCATTTGCCAGTAACCGTGGATGCTGCAATTTTCCACGATCCTTATCCGGCTCCCTTTTGCTTTCAGATGAAAGCATGCACCGGCAAAAACGCCCGGCGTCAGCATGGTCCGCGAGACATACGCGTCATCGACATAGCAATCGATAAAACGGATATAGTGGGCCGCTTCCATCGGATGGAGCGCCTTGCCGATGCGAACGATGACATCGATGCAGGAAAGCTCGGGAATGAGTTTGCACTCGCTGTTGATCGTCACGCTGGGAATGTGCTTGATCGCCGCTTCCTTGCTCTTCTCCTCGGATTCGATGAATACATTATCGTTCCGGCTATACTTTTCCTTTGGCGACATGCATACCGGGCACCGGTCCGGCGCGTTGCCGAATTCGATATGCCCGCACATACTGCAGATAAAAATGACCATTAAAGACCTCCTTGTGGTTGAGCGATTAAAGTCGATAATAAGTCGGTAAAATCCATGCCGTCATTGCAGGCGGCGAAATCAAACGGTGCGCTGCCGCGAGCAAGCTTCACTCTTTCCGGCAGATAGTTATTGCCCATCACCCTTCGATTTCGCCGGAGCGGTGCCGGTTGAATCCTTGGCACCGGAATCTTTTTTTATGGGGGCGGTACCGACGACCGAGGCCTTTTTAATGACAACCGGCGTAACGGGAACATCGCTGTAGGGGCCTCTGTTGCCGGTAGGGGTCTTAGCGATCACGTCGACAACCTCCATCCCTTCGATAACCTTTCCAAAGACACAATAGCCCCACCCCTGATCGGTATTTGCCGTATGGTTGAGAAAACTGTTGGTCACGGTATTGATAAAAAACTGGGCGGTTGCCGAATTGGGATCGTTGGTCCGGGCCATGGCGATGGTTCCCCGGTCATTGGTGAGCCCGTTTCCGGCTTCATTCTTAATCGGCGTCCGGGTCGATTTCTCTTTCATGGAATCGGTCATGCCTCCTCCCTGGATCATGAAGCCCGGAATGACGCGATGAAATATCGTACCATCGTAAAAGCCGCTATTCACATAGCCGAGAAAATTCGCCACGGTGACCGGCGCAGCCGTAGAATCGAGCGCAATAACAATATCGCCCATACTCGTTTCGAGCTTGACCTGATTCTGCACATCGCCGCCGGATGCGAGTGCGCCGAGTCCCGCCGCCGCCACCAAGACTGCCGTCTTTTTCTTCATAATCTCTCCTCTTTTGAGTGAAATTTGATTGGCTACTACGATAAGAGAAATAAAATATATCGAAGGAAAGCTCAAATGAGAAGGGGATGTCGTGACACGGCGCTCAAATCGGGGAAGAATGTTATCTAGTATCGGGTCCCACGGCTCTTTTTCTTCACCCCGCTACTCCGCATACTATTTTATCGAAAGACCGTTCACTTCCCGGCACTACGGTAACCACCCCTCTCCCCCCGCTTCGGCTGGAGGGTCGTCATGGAAATCGTCCGGATCAGCAAGCTGCAATTTTCATCCCTCGTCGATGGCATGATCGCTCGGGGAGGAATCGAGGTCATCGGTCCGGTGGATGCCCTCGGCGGCCGCTATTCATTCGAGCCCCTGGAAGCGGCGGCATCCCTGCGACTCGACTACGACGAAACGACGCTGTCGCCGCGAAAGTTCCTGCTTCCTGCGCGCGATCCGCTTTTGACCTATGCTACCGGCGATCCGGCGT
>Ga0181520_10008915_pt1 | contig 14068 bp, 12 predicted proteins | sample PEATcosm2014_Bin_29_FD_132451 | JGI IMG/M metagenome (GOLD analysis project Ga0181520, IMG submission 132451) | Peatland microbial communities from MTU Mesocosm Facility, Houghton, MI, USA - PEATcosm2014_Bin02_30_metaG | ecosystem: Environmental > Terrestrial > Soil > Wetlands > Peat | place... | reverse complement strand
GAGACGAACGCCGCCCGCGGCCGGCCCCCCCCCCGCCCCCCCCCGGCGGGGGGGGGGGTGGGCGCATTTTTTTCCCCGCCCCCCCCCCCCAACCCCACAAAACTTTTTCGGGGGGGTTTTTAAGCCCCCCCCCCCCCCCCCGAAAAAAATCACAAATGACTAATGTACAACGTCTTACAAAAATAAGCGAGGTTTTTCGATGTTTTCAGTGGAATAGAGATCATTGCATTCAACGTTATGCCATACCGCGTCTGCTTCTATCTTGTAGGCGACGACGTGAGGAGTCGTGCCGCGTTCAACGATATGCCCCATCGAGCCTGCTTCAATCCTGAAGGGATTGTTTCATTCAGCCCAACGGTTGGCCCGGCATAGGGAGGGCCTACCTTGGGTCAGCGGCTGCCAGCGCCGTAGGCGCGAAATATTTGTAGAAATTAGATGCAGTTGAATCGCAGCTCCGTAGGAGCGGCATATTCCGCCTCACAACATACTATAGAAAAACAGGTTATATGCCGGCGTCCTTATCTAAGCGACATTGGCTTTCCAGCAACACACGCTCCCAAGTTCAAGCCCAATCCGGGTAAATCAAAGTGAATCAAACCGACTAAAGGCAAAAATTTGGGCCGGGGGTGAACGGAATCGCGTTGCATTGCCGTAAGGCTGTAGCGTCGAGCCTGCGGCTCGAAGGGTTCAGTCACAGGGAATGGTATTAAGGCTGTTCCAAAAAGCTCTACGGCGTGTTTTGATTGCCAGCTTGAAGCCATTGGGGCTGCAATCTCCACCCGGACTTGTCCGTCACAATTTTTACCGCCCCGGCAGTCCGGGTATAAATCACGCGAATGTTTGTCTGCCCCAATCGTTCCATCAATGCCCGGCCCGCGCGCCGCGAAGCCGGATAGTCCGAATCCGCGATCACAATCACGCGCGGCTGGATCGCGGCGATCAAGGCATCGCACAGCGGCTCGCCTTCATCTGGCAGGCCGGCAATCACAATGTCCGCCCGCAAATCATTCGTCTGGGCGAGCAAGCCGCTTTGCCCGTCGCGGCTCAATTCGGACAGCAGCAGAATTTTCGTGCCGTGAAAATTCCCGCGCAGTACCAGCGCGCCGTCCCCGGCCCGGGACACAGTGCCGGTGGCGGCGGGATACAGCACCTGCCAGCAACCGTTCGTGTCGCCGAAGTTCAAAATCCGGTGTCTCGATCCTTGCGACTGGCCCGTTGGCGGCTGGCCCGGGTTCTCGAATTCAGCCACTGCGCTGCCGTAGGCCGAAGAACGAAATTTCACGCCGCTGGTCCACAGTTCGCCGATGCCAAACAGTTCGTCGAGCGTTTTCGCCCCGCCGCAATTGCGGGTGTTGCCCTCAGCCAGCACGAGCCGCGGCAAAGAGTTGACGCCCTGCGCTCGCAAATAATCTTTGAGTGTGAAATGAACGCCACTTTCGCTCCCGCAATTGATGAGCCAGTCGTTGTGGCGTCCGGCGGCGTCCACATAGACCGCGTGCCCGCCGTTGAGCGGCAGCACCGTCAGATCGGTTTCCGCGCGCGACGATTGCCATTGCCAGCAATACGCCGCCCCGATCAGCGCCAGCATGGCCGCGCCAAAAATTTTCCGGCGCGCCGTCCTGAACCAGCCGCTGAACGCGGCGGTGATCGCGGCGTAATAAATCACCGTCGTGGCCAGCGACGGCTCCGGCACATAAAAATACGCGCCCGGCAGTTTGGCGAACTCGACGCTCACCCACGTCATCGCCACCATGAAAAACCACGCGGCGTTGTTGAAAATGACGGTGAACCACGGCAGCCAGTGGCCGCAGATGAGCGCGCCCAGATTGGCCGTGAGCGCCAGCGCGCCCAGCGGCACGGCAAAAACATTGGCCAGCGTGGAGACCGGGCTGAACAGGTGAAAATACTTCGCCGCCAGCGGCAGCGCCCCCAGCCAGGCGGCCAGGGACAGGCCGCAGAAGCGCGCGAAAGCTCGCGACCAGGCGAGTAATTTTTTTCTCCAGCCGGGCGCCAGTTCATCCGGCAACAGCGGATCGGGCTTGAAGAAACGGTCGAGCACGCGGTCAAAAAATTCATTCAGCGGCGGCAGCATGAGCGCGATCACGAGCATGACGCAAAACGAAAGCTGAAAGCTCGCCTCCAGCAGTTGCCGCGGGTCCGCCAGCAGGGTGACCAGTGCGGCGGCGGTCAGGGAGTTCAGCAAATCGCCGGGCCGTTTCAGCCCCCAGCCGCCGAGCACAATGGTCATCATCACCGAGGCGCGGACGGCCGAGGCCTGCCAGCCGGTGGCGGCGGTATAAAACCAGATGGCCGGGACGGCAATCAGCCCGCACCACGCGCGCGAAAGCCGCAGCACGCGCAGCAGCGTGACAATCATGCCGGAGAGCAGTGCAATCCGCAGGCCGTCAATCGCAAACATATGCATCGTGCCGGCGCGCAGAAACGGTTCGCCGATGTCCCCGGTGAAAGCCGTGCGCCAGCCCAGCGTCATCGCCCACAGCAGCCGCAGCGGCTCGTCTTCCACGGGCAAGCCCAGCGCCAGCGTGCCCTGCGACCAGCTTAAAAAGCGGTCCGTCAGCGGCGGCTTCGACCGATGCGGCTCCAGCAGTTTCCAGTCGCTGGTGGAATCCGTCTTGAGCTGATAATAAATCCCGCGCGTGGCCAGATAATTTTGAAAATCAAACAGCCCCTCCGCCAGCGGCGGCGGCGGACGCGAAATGACGCCGGAAATTTCAACCGGCTGCCCGGAGAAAATATCCGGCCCCGGCACGCCGGGCGTCGTGACCAAAATTTCGCCGGCGGCGGGTTGAAAATCATTGTCCAGCGCAAGTTCACGCACGCGCACCCGGGCGACGTTGCGCCAGATTTCCTGTTCGCCGTGCTCAATGATTTTCAGGCGCGGCGTTTCGGCCAGCGTGCCGCGCACCGTGACCATGGCCGGGCCGTTGGTCAGCAAAACCCGCAAATCCGCCGGCGAAACCACCGCCGTGCGCGCGGCAAAATTGGTCCAGCCCACGAGCGCCAGCAGCGGCCAGATGAGAAACCGCCGTTTTGCGGAGACGAGGACGAGGACGAGAAGGAGCGCGAGGAGGATAAGCAGCGCCAGCAGTGGCGGGTGAAACCGTTGCGCCAGCAGCAGGCCGATGCCGTAGGCAACGACGACAGCAGCGAGCGGACGTTTCATTCTGAATTCTCGTTGGGTTGGTTGTCATAACTGACAACCCAGGTCACGGCGGGACCTCTGCTTTCTGATTTCAGCCTTTGCTGTTTTCCACCCGCTGCCGTCTATTCACTTCGGCTGGGTTCATGGCAGCCCGGTTTGAAAATTATCCGGTGCAGCCACAACAGCAGCAGGGCGATGGCGCCCCCCGACGTGTCAATCAGCACGTCCGAGGCCAGCGCCGTGCGGTTCGGCACAAAGACCTGGTGCAGTTCGTCGCTGGCGGCGTAGGCAAAGACGATGGCCAGGGCCAGCCCGGCCTCGGTCCAGTTCCACGGGCGCGGGTCATTTTTCACCGGCTTGCGGATCGCGCGCCAGAACAGCCACGCCAAAATGGCGTATTCCGTGAGATGGCAGGTTTTGCGGAAGGCATGGTGGATTTGTTGAACGGTCACCGGCGAAATGTGCGGAAACAGCCAGCGTATCAGCGGCTCAAACAGCATGGAGGAATGATGGTACGATTTCGAATCGGCCGACGCGGAAAAAACCATCATCATCCAAAAAAGCACCGGCAGCCAATAGCGAAAAAAACTCGAAATTGGCCCGGCTCCATTTGGTTGAACGGACGACGAATACATTCAGCTATGTTCTAACAGATTTGAGCCGCCAAGTCCACCGGATTGGAAAAGGCAGCCACCTGATTGGAGCGGAGTGCGAATTGTCCCAACTCGCAGCAACAATGCCAAGAGCAGGTGCGCTGATCTAATCCCGTGATCTAGCTGGCTTTTTATGAGCCCGGCCAAAGCGGCGGAGGGCCGCCGCATTCCAAGACGCTGCGCGAATGGCGGCAACCCCGTGGACGCGCCAGCGTCTTGGAGTGCGCCCAGCCCTCTGGCGCTTTTCTCTGCCCGCCAATCCCTGCGTGTTGAAAGCCAATCAGTATCAGGGCTTCAACAGGCGAAATTTTTAGAAGAAATCTCCCCCTCGATTTTCAATAATTTCGAGGACGCGCACGACAACAAACCGCTACGCAATTTTAATGGTCGCGCACCGTATCGCCGGCTTGCGCGTCGCCGGACAGGATGTCGGCCACGATGCTGGTATCCTGCTGCGGTCCCACCACTTTGACTTCCGCGGTTTTCAGCCCGCCCCGGTAAAGGAACAAATGCTGGTCCAGCTTTGGCATCTGGCCGATGGCGAAGTTCAGGACCACAAATCCGCCAACAGTGTTCACGCGGAGCACGGTTGCCGCGAGCGAATCATCTGGCGTGACGATGGTCTGGGATGTGGCTGGCGCCGGCTTGCTGGCGTTGGTGGTATGGTGCCAGGCCGTCTGGCGTTTCATCCAGGCGCAACCCGGGGACGCCAGCGCCAAAATCAGCAGCAAGATGGGCAGTAATTTTTTCATGTAGCTTCGCCATTGTAGAATTTCCCCAAAAGTGCTCAATCAAAATCTGATTCGCGCCCGGCACATCTGATCACTGTCCTTGCAGCCAGCCGTCTGTTGGCCTGAATGCGCCCGGGTATTCGCCCGCTTCACCTCTGGCCTCCTTCTCCCCTCAATGGGGAGAAGGATTGAGGATGAGGGGTGGTTGGGCGCGGTGCTCCCATTTCCTCGCCTTGGCAAGGACAGTAGCAAGCTGCACCCTGTCCGGCCTGGGCCCGGCCCGGCGTCGCGATCAAACGGCGGCAGTTGTTTTCCCGTTGAGTGATTCGCGCACCATCCGGGTAAGATCGTTGAAGGAATATGGCTTGGGCAGAAACCGCCCGTTGTTGCGCTCGAGAATTTCCGCGCTGACGATGTCGTCCGAATAGCCGCTGGTGAAAATAACGCGCAACCCGGGCTGCTCCGCGACCATTTTCTCGGCCAGCTCCAGGCCCGAAATTCCTTCGGGCATTTTCATGTCGGTGAGCAGCAGGTCAATTTCCGACCGGTATTTTCCCCACACCTGCAAGGCTTCACGACCGGAGCCGGCTTCCAAAATCCGGTAGCCGCATTCCTTGAGAAAGTCCCGCGCCATCTCCCGCAAAACCATTTCGTCCTCCACCACCAGGACGGTTTCCGAGCCGCGGGTGGTCGTGGGCGGGCCGGCCGCCGGCGCGCTGGTTTCGGGCTCGGGCATCTCGTCGCTGGCCGGGAAGAAAATCGTGAACGTCGTGCCGTGGCCAACTTCGCTGGCCACCTCAATCCAGCCGGCGTGTTGCTTCACAATGCCGAACACCGTCGCCAGGCCCAGGCCGGTGCCTTTGCCAGGTTCCTTGGTCGTGAAAAAAGGTTCGAAAATCCGCGCCCGAACCTTGCTGGACATGCCGCAGCCGGTGTCCGTCATTTGCAGCCGCACAAAATGGCCGATGCGCGCGTCGGGATGATGCTCAAGATAATCAGGCCCAACCCAGCATTCATCCACGCCAATGGTCAGCGTGCCGCCGTTGGACATGGCGTCATGCGCGTTCACCGCGAGGTTCATCAAAACCTGGTCAATCATGCCGGCATCGCCGTAAACCGGCGGCGGTTCCTGGGGACATTCAAACCGCAGCGTAATCGTTTCGCCCAGCAGCCGGCCCAGCATTTTGTTCAAATTGGCCACCACCTCGTGCAGATTGAGCGGCCGCGGCTGCATCATGTTTTTACGGCTGAACATGAGCAACTGGCGCGTCAGGCTGGCGGCCCGTTCCGCCGCCCCATAAACCGCCAGCGTGGCGTCCTGAACCGTCGGCGTCAGGCCCGGGTCCATCAGCAATCGGCTCGTATGGCCCTGGATGATCGTGAGCATGTTGTTGAAATCATGCGCCACCCCCGCCGCCAGTTGCCCGATGGACTCCATTTTTTGCGACTGCAGCAGTTGTTCCTCCAGATTTAACCGGGTCGTGATGTCCTCGCCGTAACAATGCACCACCTTGCTCGAAAGCACCGGGTGGAACGACCACGAAATGGTGTGGTCGTCAATTTTGGTTTCCAAACCGGACCGGCTGATGCCGGATTGCAGGCACACGGCCGCGATTTCGCTGACGTCCGGCGGCAGGATTTCGCGGGGATGCGACCGGCCCACGGCCTGCGCCAGTCTTTCCGCCGCCGCATTCAAATAAGTGATCGAGCCGTCGGCGGACATTTCCAGCGCGGGATTGGGATTTTCCTTCACGAACGAAGCCAGCCTTTGCATTCCGGCCTCGGCCCGCCGCCGTTCCGCCGCCATGCCAATGGTGTTGGCCGCCGACAGGAGAAACTGCACCTCATCCGGCGTGAACACCCGTTTCCGGGTGGTAAAAACCGCCAGTACGCCAAACGGCAGACCGCGCGTGGGAATCGCCGCCGTGATGCCGCCCACCACGCCGTGCGCCGCCAGCAACGGCGGCAGCTTGAACCGGGTTTGCATCGCCATGTCATCCACCACCGTCACTTCGCCGCTGAGGGCGCTGAAGCCCAGTTGGGTATCGCGTTCGCTGAAGCTGTAAGTTTGGCCGGCCACGTCGGGTTTCCAGCCGGTTCCCGCCAGCATCAGCAACCGTCCGTCGGGCATGCGCTCAAACAACGCCGAATATTCGATCGCCAGCATCTGCCCGGACATGATGGCGCCCTGCGTGTACAGGGTTTCCATGTCGTTGATGACCAGCGCGCACTGGCCCAGCGCAGCGACAATGGTCTGCTGGTGGGCGTGGTCGCGCAGTTTCCGTTCCGCGGTGTCGCGCTCATGGGCGCGCTGCTGCAGCGCCGCCGCCATCTCGTCAAATTTTTCCGCCAGTTGCCCCAGTTCGCCTTCCACCTGGTACAACCCCGTCCGCGCCTCCAAATCACCGCCCGACAGCCGCTGCACCGCCTGCGTCAGCGCGCGCACCTGCCGCAAAATAAAATGCTCCCCGCCATACCACGCCGCCACCAGCGCCAGCACGCCCACGATGAAACTCTCCCAGGGCACGTTCAACGCATACTGTTTCAACCAGTCCGGCGCGTATTCCCAAAACCAGTTTTGATTGACGATGAACGTCAGCACCAGTGCCGGCGAAATCCACAAAAAAACGCTCGCCACCAGTTGCATGCGCACGCTGGAGAATCGTTTGATGGGTTTTCGTGTCATTCAAGTGTAAGGAGTATAAACTTAAAATTGCTGCCGCGGAAACAATTTCACACCGGCTTTCACCGGGCGCATCTGATCACTGTCCTTGAAGCCAGCCGTCTGTTGGCCTGAGTGCGCCCGGATACGCGCACGCTTTCTCCTCCGGCCTCCTTCTCCCCTCAACGGGGAGAAGGACTGAGGATGAGGGGTGGTTATACCCATCGCCTCCATTGCCTTGCTGGGGTAAGGACAGTGCCATACGCTCGTTTTCACATCGGCTCCGCCAGCGCTGCCGACCGTCCCCGTGGCAGCCGGCCCAGGTGGAAAATCAGGAAGCTGTGTAAAAACTGGCGCAGCTCGGCGCTTTGTGCGCTGGACAATTTTAACCGCGCGCCGGCGTTCCAATCGCCCTCCAGCAGCGCCTGCACGATTTTTTTCACCCCCGGCGTCAGCCCCATTTCCTCAAAGTCCGGTTCCAGCCCCAGTTCGCGCAGGAGCTTCAGTTCAAGCGCGAAAATGTTTTGCGGCTGCGGCGGCTGTCCGCAGAGCTGCTTTAAAAACGCGCGCGTCAGTTCAAAAATTTCCGCCAGCGGCGTTTCCACTTCGGTCGTCTGCTCGATGAACGCGGCGGCGTACCCCGCCTGCTGTAATTTCAAAATGTCCTGGCGGATGGCGCCGTGGGTTTCGCGCAGGCTGGCTTCCCGCAAAGTATGCAGGTCCGAACGCCGGCTGCGGCTGAACGAAAAATCAGCGGCGTAAAACAAATCCAGCTTGCCCGCAAATGGCGACTGGGGCCGGCGCGCGCCTTTGGCCACCGTTGCCATGCGCCCCAAATCCGGCGTCAGCCAGTGTACAATCAGGCTCGTTTCCGTGAGCGGCCGCGTGCGCAGGATGATGCCGTGGGTGGACTCGGTCATTGCCGCATCCCCCTCGTCCTCGTCCTCGTCCTCGTTCTCGTTCTCGTCCTCGGCATGATGTTTCGATTGTGATTACGAGGACGACAACGAGGGCAGTTTCAATTGCTCCGGCGCAATCGCGCCCAGGCTGACAATGAATTTGATGCCGTCGGCCACGCTCATATCGAGCTTCGTCAACTTTTCCTCCGGCACCAGCACCAGAAAGCCCGAGGTCGGATTGGGCGTCGTGGGGATGAACACGCTGACCAGGTTTTTGCCGGCCTTCAGTTGGACTTCGCCTTGGGTTTCACTGGTGATAAAGCCCACGGAATGACATCCCGGGCCGGGGAATTCCACCAACACCACCGTTTTGAAGGAGCTGTTTTTGCCGCCGAAGGCCTGGTTGACCTGCTTGATCGTGCCGTAAAATTTGTTTAACAGCGGCACATTCATCATCAACGTGTCGAGCCATTCGATCAGGCGTTTGCCGATGTAATAGCGGGCCAGCACGCCCACCAGCGAAATTAACAAGGCCGCCAGCACCAGGGCGACCACGCTCCAATACCAGCTCATGTCGCCCTTGCCGTCGAGCGGTGTGATCAGCCCCTCGTGCGTGAGGCTTTTGGGCAGAAAAAACAGCAGCGTGTCGGTAAAGCTGGAAATCGTGCCGAAAATCCATTTCACCGCCGCCAGCGTCAGCAACGCCGGCAGGGTCACCGCCAGGCCGGTGAAGAATCTCGCCCGCCAGCGCGCAAAAATCGTCTTTTTCACGCGCCTATATTAGCCGGACGGGACAATTGCGCGAGTGAAAACCGGTTTGCCAGCCGCCGCACCAGCCGGTTTTCCTCGCGCTTCATTTTGCGCCGCAAATCCGGTTTCAAATCGTCATGCCCCAGCAAATGCAAAATGCCGTGGACGGCGTAGCGGACAATTTCCGCCTGCCAGGTGGTCTGGAACTGTCCGGCCTGCGCCACCGCGTCATCCACGCAAATGTACAGCTCACCATGCAGGGTGGGACGAGGACTCTCCGGCAACTCCATTGGCTGATTCGGCTTTCGGGCTTCGGATTTCTTTCGGCTTTCGGCTTTCGAACTTCGGATTTCAGGCCCAATCGGGCCATGGTCAAACGTAATCACATCCGTCGAGCCTTCATGTTGCAAAAACTGCCGGTTCACGCGCGCCATTTCCTTCGCGCCAACGAGCTGAATGCCCAGTTCCGCCTCGGAAATTTCCAATTCCGCAAACAAAGCCGCGACGATTTGCCGGTACAACCGCAAGTTGATTTTTTTTGTCCGCTGGCGATTGCAGATGACAATGTTCATTGGTTTAGAGCTTCGGTAGCCGCAAAACGGTCGCTAAAGGCGCAAGGAAAAGTTTTTTGAGCCTTTTGTGCATTTTTGTGGCTGTGGTTTTAATCGAGTTGCCCAGATTGCCGGGCCAAAGTAGAAAGCGCCAGTTTTGCAACGTGTGATTCGCGCGATTCCCTTGAAGCCGGCGCCGGACTCGTAAATCGCATATCGTAAATCGCAAATGGCTCATTCCGTCTTCGCCTTGCCGCGATGTTCTTCGTAGGCCGAGATGATCCGCTGCACCAGCGGATGCCGCACCACGTCGCGCTTGGAAAATTCCATGATCGCAATGCCCTCCGTGCGCCGCAACGCGCGGTGCGCCTCGGCCAGGCCCGAATGTTTGTGCGGCGGCAGGTCAATCTGCGTCTCGTCGCCGGTGATCACCGCCTTGGAGCCGTGGCCCAGCCGCGTCAGAAACATCAGCATCTGCTCTGTGGTGGAATTTTGCGCCTCGTCCAGAATGATGAACGCGCTGTTCAACGTGCGCCCGCGCATGTAGGCCAGCGGGGCAATCTCAATCGTCCCGCGCTCCATGTGCTTGGCGATTTCCTCCACCGGCAGCATGTCGTGCAACGCGTCGTGCAGCGGACGCAAATACGGCGTGATTTTTTCCAGCAAATCGCCCGGCAAAAACCCCAGCGCCTCGCCCGCCTCCACCGCCGGTCGCGTCAAAATAATCCGGGACACGCCCCCCTCCCGCAGCGCCGCCAGCGCCATGGCCACCGCCAGATACGTTTTGCCCGTGCCCGCCGGCCCGATGCCAAACGTCACATCGTGCTTGCGGATGGCGTCGAGGTATTGTTTTTGCCCCACCGTTTTCGCGGTCACGCCCGGCTTCCGTTCGTGCGTGGTCACCCGGTCGCTCACCATGTCCTTGAGCGTCGTGCCGCCCTCGTGCTTCACCACATTGAGCGCGTGGGTAAATTCCCGGTTCTTTACCGGCGATCCGGCTTTGAGCAAATTTTCCAGCGACGCAAAAAACTGCTTCGCGCGCTCTACGTCCGCCGCCGGGCCGTCCAGCCTGATCCAGCCCTCGCGCGCCGTCGCCTTGACGCCGAGTTCGGTTTCCAGCGCCTGCAAATTGCGCGGCTCGTGATTGAACAACTGCTGCGCAAACCGCGCGTTTTCGTAATGAAGGGTTTCAGTGGCCACAATTAACCTTTGTAAATATCGTGCGTGCCGATGATGAGTGAGACAACCTTTTCGCCATCCAGATAAAACAATGAACGCAAATCGCCTTCAATTTCCACGGCGTAAATCGTGCGTCCATAAGCGTCGGAAAGACGGTGGATTTTGTGTGTCCGCAAACGCGCGTCGAACGGGTCCTCCTTGAAAATCATCCAGGCCTTGCGCGCGGATTCTTTCTGCGCTGGAGAAAGACGATAGAAACTCGTCCAGAATCGCTCGACCGCACCGTAGCGATACTTCATTGCAAATGCGGCGGCGGGGTTTTGAATAGTGCGGTTTCCATGTCCACAAAACGACCGGCTTCGGCATCGCGCATCGCTTCTTTGAATTCGTCAGGAATCCATGAATCATCCTGTTCAACGACATATTTCGTCACCTGCGCCCGTTCGCTGGCGGGCAAACTCTTGATTTGCTCAATGATTTCCATCGCAGTCATGATTTAATATCACGCCAGAACCGAACCAAAGTCAAGCGGGCGAAATGCGGGTTGGCGCCCTAATCACGCCCGCCGTCCAACAATTATTTATTGCAGATGATCCCGGCCAACGCGCCAGCGTCTTGGATTTCGGTGGCCCTCCACCACTTTTGCAGGGCGCCTCAAACACGCACACAATTTCACCTTCACCCCCCACCTCCGCCCTGCATAATCTGTTAGCGGCTACGCTTCATTTTCTGGGAGATGCGTGTAGAGTCACAGTTGAATGCAACAGCATCCGAGACAAACGACGGCGTTTATGGCCGCGCCGCCAAAACCAAGGTCCAAAATGCCCTCAAACGCCGGAAGCCGGGACGGGGACGGGTCAGCTCGAAGCCGGGTTCCGGTTAACGCAAGTCAAGGGGAGTCAACCCGAATCAAAGCAAATCAAGGTGAAACAAGCCACAAATTCGATGAAAACACCCCTGTTGGCACCGGTTGACGGGGCACCCCCCCCCTCCCTTTTTTTTGGCCGGAAAGAAGGTTTCTTCAATTTGAGCCTCCTCGCTTCGGCTGCCACAGGTTGAAATGCCAAATTTTATTTGACGAATGGTCATTTTAGGCGTAGAAAAGGGAGGTAGTTTAACGATATTAGCACAGGATTTTGGCGCAATACTGACCACGGTTCCTCACCATTAGTTGCGCCACAAGAGGGGTTGTGTACAACATATTGTGTTTTCCGCTTTACACGAGCCACCGGCTTTGGTTGAGTTGCACAAACAAGTTTATCCGAGTCTATGTATCTGAAAAATCTTACAGTTTTTGGCTTTAAGTCCTTCGCGGACAAGACAGCGCTGAACTTTCAGCCCGGCGTTACCGCCATCGTCGGCCCCAATGGCTGTGGCAAATCCAACGTCTCGGACGCCATCCGCTGGGTGCTCGGCGAGCAGTCGGCCAAGGCCCTGCGCGGCGGCGAAATGGCCGATGTCATTTTTAACGGCACGGACGGTCGCAAACCGATGGGCATGGGCGAGGTTTCCCTCACGCTCGGCGGTGTCGGCGAGGAATGCTTGCGCGCCGCCGGCGTGGAAGTTTCCTACGACGAAGTCACCCTCACGCGCCGGATTTTCCGCGATGGCGGCAGCGAGTATTTCCTGAACCGCACCCCCTGCCGGCTCCGGGACATCCAGCAGTTGTTCATGGGCACGGGCGTCGGACGCACCAGCTACAGCATTCTGGCGCAGGGCCACATCACCCAGATTCTTTCCAGCAAGCCGGAAGACCGCCGGATGATTTTTGAGGAAGCCGCCGGCATCACCAAATTCAAATCGCAGAAAAAGGAATCGCTCCGCAAACTGGAATACACCGAGCAAAACCTTTTGCGCATTGCCGACACCATCAAGGAAGTGAAGCGGCAGATCGGCTCGCTCCAGCGCCAGGCCGGCAAGGCGCGCCGCTACAAGCAGATTCAGCAGGAACTGCAGCATCTCGAAACGCAGTTGGCCCGGCATCAATTTGACGTCTTGCAGGGGGAAATTAATGAGCGCCAGACCACGGTGGAAAATCTCCGCCACGAAATCGAGCAGGGCAGCAACGACATTCTCCGGTTTGAAACTGAAATCGCCAAACTGCGCGAGCGGTTGTCCGAACTGGAGCACGAAGTCTCCGCCCAGCAGCAGCGCGGTCTGGAATTGAAAAGCGAAATGGACCGCCACGAAAGCCGGATTCAGTTCAACCAGGAGCGCGTCCGTGAAATCGAGTCGCAGAACGCCAAGGCCCTCGCCGACATCGCCCAGGCGGAGGAACGCCACCGCGCCGCGCAGGAGGAATTGACGGTCATCACGGAAAAGCTTTCCGCTGCCGAAGCCGCGCTCATCCAGCATCGGGAAACGTTGTCGGCCCGCCAAAATTCCCTGCGCGAAGTGGAAGACGGCTTGCGCCAGCGGCAGGAGGCGTTGCGTCAGGCGCAGTCCGCGGCCTTCAATGCCGCGCAGGATTTGTCGCGCGTCCGCAATGAACTGACCGCGCTGGACCTCGCCAAGCAGGGCAATCTCATCCGGCTCGAAAAACTTTCGGCGGAAAAAGTTCAGTTGGAAGAGGAGCGCGTCCGCCTCGAAGCGCGCCTGCAGGAATTTACCGCGAGCGTCGAAGTCGAAAAGCTGAACGTGGCCACCACACGCGGCTCGGTGGAACAGCGCCAGAACCGCTTGCGCGAATTGCTGGGCGAATTGCAGGAGTCATCCCGCGAGCAGGACGGATATTTGCATCAGCAATCCGAAAAACGCTCGCGCCTGAACGTGCTGGAGCAGCTTGAAGGTTCCCACGAGGGATTTGATGCCGGCGCGGTGGCGGCGTTGCGCCAGTCGCGCTCCGTCCTCGGCTCGCTCGCCGACCGCATCCGGGTGCCGGACCGTTTTGTCACCGCCGTGGAAAATGCGCTCGGCCACAACCTGCAACTCGTGCTCACCGAACAGCCGTCGTCCGCCCAGGAAATTCTTGCGGAATTGAATGCCAACAAGTCCGGCCGCGCAAGCGTCGCGGCGCTGGCCATCCAGCAATACAAGGACGAAAAACAGCTCTCCTTTGAGGGCGACATGGGACCGGCCACCAGCCCCGCGAATGAACTGCAAACCGGCCAGATTGTTCACGCCATGAGCGTCATTCAGGCCGAACCCACCGTGGAGCCGCTGTTGAAATCGCTGCTGGGCCGCACTTTTATTGCGTCTGACCTCGGCACGGCCACGGCGCAAATTCAGAACGGCCACGCCGGTTGCGACTTTGTGACGCTCGGCGGCGATTTGCTGAACCGGCACGGCATTTACACCGGCGGTTACTTGAACAGCCGGGGCAACGGCAAGGCGCCCTCGTCCATTCTCGGTCGCAAAAATCAAATTACCGAGCTCCAGGCCGAACTGGCCACGCTGCAACAGCTCGTTGAAGAGGCCAGCCGCAAGCGCGGCGCGCTGTTGAGCGAGCAGACGGAATTGCAGGCCAGCCTGCAGCAGGCG